>Ga0153966_100136_pt1 | contig 49201 bp, 58 predicted proteins | sample TSFL050MetaG_FD_104738 | JGI IMG/M metagenome (GOLD analysis project Ga0153966, IMG submission 104738) | Attine ant fungus gardens microbial communities from Florida, USA - TSFL050 MetaG | ecosystem: Host-associated > Fungi > Mycelium > Unclassified | place: USA: Florida, Paynes | collected... | reverse complement strand
TACTAGTTTGTAATTTGCAAGAGTGGTCTTCAAAAGGCTCAAAAATGCGAAGTAGTTTAGCAACAAAAGATGTTGTTAAGTCTGAGGTCTAATCCTCAGACTATGAAGCCTTATATACAGGAAATGATAGTCTGTGCACCTAAACAGAGCATCACATGTTCTACTACCTATTGTTCTACATATGGCAGTCCTTTTGTGTCCAGAATAGCGATAACTTAACTATATAAGGGACTGCCCTTGTTTGTGTTCAAGGATTGATGTGCATCTATGGGTAATAGATCAGTGTCATGCCAAACCTTGAGGTCCTTGTATCTCCACAGGATCTTATCACCCTTAGGTCTATTTATAGTCATCAGAAGTATATTGAAGAGAGCTTCCATGTACACATGGAAGTGAATGTCCGCGTTCGGTGGTTCCCGAGATATCTACCAATCAGTGTCTGGCACTGATTAACTGATATCTCAGTGAGTACTGATTGCTTTGATATGTTTTGGGCATTGTTCAAAAGGTCTTCTTAAGGGCTTTCAGATGTATCTTAGACTGTTGGAATTGTACAAGTATTTGTGGAGTTATTGGCCAAATGAAGTTTGTGACAACATTCTATACAATTCCAATCTTTTTGTGCATAACATATGGACACAAGACATTTAAGCCTGGGCCTTTCAGCCTTGGTCGATTTTCTCAACCAGTTAGAGCTATTGTAGTACTATGGTCCCTTTTTGCAAGTGTAGTACTTCTCTTCCCTCACAATCCCCAGATTCACCCTTCAACAGATATGAGTGTGTTATATACCATGACAATGAGAGGCAACTGATTATTGTTTCCAATAAACTATGCTGTCACAATCCTCTTTGGTGTCTTTATACTGTCAGCCATGTCATGGATCCTCTTTGCACACAAGTGGTTCAAGGGTCCTGGTCCTATACCAAACATCACTGCTGATGAAATAGCTAAAGCTGGAGGTCATGTCCCTAAAAAAATTCATTCTGAACCTCTCATGGACAAATTGTCAGAAGTTGAAGACAAAATGTTGTCTGATAAATTGCTACACACAAAGCCTTCAAGTTAATTAGCTGAAATAGACAAATTCCATATTACTCAAAATTGAGACAGCAACAAACTTTAGTCGGGAAACTCAAGCTAATCTAAGGTTACTGGTGGAGGCAGATGGCAACACAAGCAAGTCTCAAAGTTTCGAGCTTTATGGAATGGTTGTCCAATTCTTGAGATTTGAGGCTCACGGTCAGTGAGACCGTGTATCGCAGAGGCTCCAGAACTTAATCATTCCATAATTCTCATGGCCACATGACCGCGTTACATGCGATCAACGTTGTTAACCCACTAGAATTGTAAGGTGAGACTGGAACACAGAATGTCACGTGATGACAGATGGGTTGGATGTTCGAACCTCATCTTGACCACTAAAGTTGCTTTATCTGAGGCATGAATTCAAGCACAAAATGCGCAAGTAAAAAAAAAAGTTCAATTCAGCAGCTGTGGAAATAAATTCTACAGTTTATTGTCTTTGCTTATGCTAAAGTCTTATATTTTGTATGGTCTACCAAGGGCAAGTTATTTTTTTTGGCAATGTTGGAGGAGGATAACCACAAATTACATTTAAACCATTGTTCCTGCTCTTCTCCTAATTTGTCTCTTTCGAGGCTCCCGAACTACATAGTTATACAGTGTGTAGCGTAGTAGAGCGTGACTGTGACAAGTCTAGACGACTTGACACGTGAGATGACACCATGAACTGTCAGGTGTCACTGGTGCATTGCCAACAAGGTGCATCCGGATCTTAGGTAGTAGGAACTCTCGACCTGGTTATGTTGGTCAAGTATCCATATTCAATATCATAAGGACCATACTTCACCTCACATAGATCCAGTTCTTTTCACGATGCTGACAAAAAGAAGTGCTTCTGCTGCTAAACGCTTGTCCAATGCGCTGAATCGTGTTTCCTTGGCTGGACGGAATGCAATGTTGCGCCCAATATCAACATCAAATAATGTCATCGGTGCCATAAACTCTAGCATCCCGACGCGGGAGATGAGATGTTTACAACTCCAGGAGGGTCATGGAGGTTCCCGGGGTTTCGCATCGGAAGCTTGTCGGTCATCCTGCCCTCAACATATTTCCGTCATTTGATCATTTATGTTGAATTAGATCCGAGTAATACAAGGAGGCCTCACTTTGACAAGATACTCATAGCGAATCGGTGTGTTATTGTTATTACTTGACGCAGAGAAAAATGATCAAGCAAGTTGCGCAGAGGGGAGATTGCGTGCCGTGTCATTCGGACTGCCCGGAAGCTTGGAATAAAGACAGTTGCAGTCTACAGTGAAGCAGACGAAGATTCTCTGCACACAACACTTGTGAATGATTTCGTTATCTAGCAAATCAACCTGTCAACATTTTCTAGGCAGATGAGGCGTATTGCATTGGCCCAGCGCCTTCGGCGGAGAGCTATGTAGGTTCCTGTTAAGTTGACTGTGGCAATTTTCTCATGATATCAGCTGAGAATAGATAAGATCATTGAAGTTTGTCGTCAGAGCGGTGCTCAGGTAAGACTCCTGCTCTTCCATTCATTTCGACACTCAATGGAAATAGGCTGTCCATCCAGGGTGCGGACCAAGATTCATGTTGTCATTCTAGAAGCTCTGAAATTAGTCTAGTTACGGATTCCTGAGCGAAAATGCTAAATTTGCACAACGACTTGCGGAAGAAGGCATTATCTTCGTTGGTCCCCCTGCCAGTGCGATTGTAAGCATGGGTTCGAAAAGTGAATCCAAGAATATTATGTCTAGTAGGTCCTATGTCTACTGTAGAAGAAAAGTCCGCTCTGACGTGCTTTGCAGGTGCTGGTGTTCCATGTGTGCCTGGATATCATGGAGAAAACCAGGATCCTGCTTTTCTCTACGAGAAAGCTCAAGAGATCGGTATGAATTCACCAACCACTTCATTTTTTATCAACGTCTAACAGTCTGATCAGGTTTTCCAGTCTTGATTAAAGCTATTCATGGTGGTGGCGGAAAGGGTATGCGAACAGTGATGACTCCAACCCAGGAAGCATTCAACGAAGCACTTTCATCTGCTAAACGAGAATCGCTCAAAGCATTCGGAAACGATACTGTACTAGTAGAAAAGTTTATCGAACGTCCAAGGCACGTCGAAGTGCAAGTATTCGCGGATACAATAGGAGGCACTGTCAGCCTCTGGGAACGAGACTGCTCGGTGCAGAGGCGGAATCAGAAGATAATTGAAGAGGTGCGTGTACCTTCGATCATCTGAGACTTTACTCCAATGAGCCTATAGGCACCGGCTCCCGGTCTCACTCCCGAAATTCGTGCAGACTTGAGCGCCAAGGCTATTGCTGCTGCCCAAGCAGTCCAGTATGTAGGGGCTGGTACGGTCGAATTTATATTCGACAATGATACTCAGAAATTCTACTTTATGGAAATGTACGATGATGCCAATTTGTTTTCCCTCTTTTTGTTCAACATATGTATAGGAATACTCGCCTTCAGGTCGAACACCCTGTGACAGAGATGATAACTGGACTAGACCTTGTTGAATGGCAATTAGAAGTCGCGGCAGGAAATCCATTGCGCTTGTCCCAAGCCGAGATACCTCTCGTTGGCCATGCCTTCGAGGCTCGCATATACGCTGAAAATCCCCGCAACAACTTTCTTCCCGACTCTGGATCACTCTTATACCTGTCCACACCAGAACCAACGACTATATTTGCCACGTCGTTTCCATCTGTCCAAGCAAAACCATCCTCACCACAGCTCAGTCCCCTCTCTCCTTCGGGACATGTTACCGATATCACACCTTCCCTGAGAATAGAGCAAGGATTCACGCAGGGTGCTCAGATTGGTGTCTTCTATGATCCGATGATTGCGAAAGTCGTCGCACATGGAAGGGACAGGACAGAAGCTCTGAGAATACTTAGGAAGGCATTAGAAGACTATCATGTTGTGGGTGTTTCTACCAATATAGAATTCTTGAGGACTCTAGCTGGGAACAAAGCATTCATTGCCGAGGAAGTTGAGACCGACTTCATCAATGTAGGTGCTTCGATACCAGTCTGGAAAGGATAGAGGATATTCATATATAGATATCCAGAAACATTTTCACGAACTATTTCCAGAAATAGGAGAACCAAAACCCGAGTTGTTGGCTAAAGCCGCTCTGTATGTTGCCCTCCGTGATCGACCATTACCCTCAGGATCATCGAGTTCACCTTGGACGTCACTCTCCTCACGTCGCTTTGGTGGGGATGTAGATGAGTGTTTGATCACATTCCAGACCGAAACATTGGAAAACCCAATGACTGTACGCGTCTCTCCGACTCCAGCAAGAAGTGGGCACTACGATGTTAATGTGACGGTAGCGAATGAAAGCGCAACTTATAAATCTGTCCCAGCTCAGCTCGATTCATCAACGAGTATCAGCACTACAATTGACTCTATCCTCACAAAGACTACTGTCGTTTCGCAGAAGCCGCCGCCAAGCGTGCCAGCATCACGTTCTCCGAACACAGTTGAGCGCCTACATTTGTTTTCTAATGGCACAAAGACCACACTTGTCTTACCTTCCCCGAACTGGCTAGTATCACTGGGCACCGATGTTCTGAGAACCGCTGCCAAAGGTAGTTTAAGGGCACCAATGCCGAGCTTGGTCGTAGAGGTAAAAGTCAAGGTTGGAGATGTAGCAGAGAAAGGCCAGGCGATAGTTGTACTTGAGAGTATGAAAACAGAGACGGTTTTAAGGGCTAGCGAAAAGGGCGTTGTCAAAGCTATTGGATGTAAGAATGGTGAGATGGTTGAGGAAGGAAGGGAGCTGGTTGAAATTGAAGCTGAGGAGATGTAAAACTAGTTTGCAAAATGAAATGTTATCATGCGAAGAATTGTGCATGTCCTTGTCTTATAATTTATCCCACCATGCTACGTTTACGTCCCCGAAGTCTGACTGGACTGAGATTAGGACACGCATCATCAGCACACATAACGAAGATGTTCACCATCATCTAATCGCCGTTTGATCCCGCTCCATTCTTTTCCCATCCTCACCTGATAAGCATCCAAGACCGATTGGAACATAGGTTCGGAGTCTGGATGAGTGGATGCAAAGGCTCGTTCCAGAACATAAAGGTCAACTGCTTTGTCCTCGATGAGAGCAGACTGGTAAGATAGACCAAAGTCAATCAAAACCTGTGAATAGTCAAAGATCTATAGCTTGATGCGTCGAGAGGCAAGACATACAATATCAGGTTGATTGTTTGAAGTGTGGCGTAGCATCATATTGGACGTTGTTAAGTCCCCATGGATGACATCTACAAGGTGCATTTTAGCAATCTCTGTACCTATCAGGGTCATCATCTGATCTAGAAAACCGCAATTGAAGCTGAAGGTTGTGAGGCGTTAAATCAGTACTTGCCCACAGAAACACCAAAAACTTTCAGTCGATCCTCTTCCTCATCTTCAACATCGTCCAGAGTTTCCTCTGATGCCTCTTCTTCTCCCTCAGCACCTCCGGGCAATAATCTCCTCACGCTCTTTCCTTCAATCCATTCGATTCCCAACACACCTTCAACCACATCGACCATCTTCACACCAGGAACATTCACACCGGCCCTTGGGGAAAACCGAATCGAGCACACAGTGATAGGGCTAAATAAAACGTACCTCAAGCACCGAATCAAAGCTCTCGCTTCGCTAGCAACCCGAGCTTTCGTGAGGGTCGTATCCAAAGTTTTATGTCGATATCCCTTTGGAAACCGATACTTGACTAGAATTGAAGAATCATCTTTGTTTTCTAGGCTCCTACTAGTTGATAAAGCAGGATGAGGTGAAGTCAAGGAGGCTCTGTAGACTTTCTATCCGATGCATTGATTATCGATCGCATTTTTCTAAAAAAAAAACTTGCAGCTTCTGCGCCTTGCGAGATCAATGTAGATTTTTCTAACAGTAAACTCGTGGGCCCTTGAATGGAGACCATAACGGTAGATTAGAGATCAGAGGATTGGACAGAATAGCTGTTGAATAGCTGTTGATGTGTGCTTGCCCGATCATCATCGTTGCTTATAGCACCCACCAGTAAACACTATGTCATGTTCGTTCTTCTGTCAAGGCATGAGTCATGGTATTGACGTCTGTTAAGCACAATATGCAGCAGCAGAAGGAATTCCTCTTATCAAATCTCCAAGTCTCCGAGTGCCCAGACCTGTAAGAGATCGGAAGATTACTGTTGATATCAACTGTTAAACGTTCTTTGAAGGTTGAGCTACCACAGGATATACATCCATTGCCAGATTCTATAACGCCATATGCATGTTTCATCTGTGCTGGGACATCTTTTCTCGTCACTGACAACTGTATAGTTCGTCTATCCGTTCACCCTGGAGCCGCACATTATCACGCTCGAGTCCTCCAGACGAAGTACATTAGCAGCACACGCAGCCCGAAGGGACGCATATCTCCGTTCAAGAACCGAGGAAATAGAACGACGTAAACGCGACGCCCTCCATAAGATAGCTCCAGGATTAGGGACCATGCTCGTGCCCACACGCGCCTCACCCGGACACGAGAATATGACAACGAGTCCCGATCGAGATGCGAGGAAGGGAAAAGAACAGAATGTTATGGATGATTTGGTCAATCACTTGGCGGCCGTCGAGTCAAAGGAGACTCCCTAATAATACGAAACAGTACTTCCTTGATTATACCGATGCCAGGGAACATGTATCAATGTAATGATTAGAGAAGGACAAGATATATTACTCCCAACTAAAGCTCAACAACATTCAAATTGGAATGACTGGCGTTGGAGTGACTGGGTCTGCCTTCGATGGGAGTGGTTCAATAGATTGGAACTCCCTTGGCAGAAAAGGCGCCCAAGAGCTTGGTGGCTCAGGGTTCTGAGTATTCTGAGGTGTGGCATAGGCCTCATCTCCCGTCGTAAGATTAGCTGAAGGAATGACAGGCACTCCCACACTATTCCCATTGGTAGATGAAGGTTCCACCGAAGCTTTAGCTACGGCAGCTGTAGAATCTGTAGACATGTACATCCTTCTCAGTCGCGGCGGATTCTCCTCAATCGCCTCTATGATTTCTCTCATCTCGTCTTCACCCGTCCATTCACCGACAATTTCCTTGACAGCATCGAATTCTTTGGCTTTAGAAAGCATCTGCCGTAGATTTGTGGCTTCATGTTTTTTAACCGCAACACGCTCACCCTTGAACTGCGTAATACAAAACTTCGTGAGACCCCAATTGTGATTGAAGTATTTGGACTGTATGGCAGCTCGCTGAACAGTGTCAAGATTCAGAGGGAAAAAACTTACCAATCTCAGATACGCAGGGACTAGGGTTGTGTCAAGGTCAACAAGTGGCGTAGTAGAAAAACATGTTGGATTAGTTTCAGCACTACGAGCTATCATGACGGAATGTGCTCCTGTGTACTACGTGAGGAATCGTCTAGAAGAAAGATGAAATGAGATAATTTACCGGTCACCTCACGAACCCTCTTGGCATCTTCCCACCCAAGACAATCTCCATTCTCAATTACTGCAATTCCTTTCCCGAGTCCCTCAACAAACTCCACAATCTCTCTCAATCTCTCAATCGTCGCCCTATCTCTATCCCTCATATTCCTGGTTCTGCAATGTACGGTCAACGCGCTGATACCAGTTTCGCATATCCTTTCCACCAGTTTAAGAGTGTCTTCTTGCGAGGGAAGCAGACGGATTTTCGCCGACACTGTGATCTCGGGAGGCACAGCTTTTCTAAGTGCTAGAAGGATAGCACACAGAACATCAGGATTAGTGAGGAGTGCAGCACCCATGCCCGCATGTGTGGAGAAGGGCTTTGGACAGCCACAATTAAGGTCAATCCCCGAAACATCATTCATCACAACTCTTGCGGCTTCGACCGCGAGCTCAGGATCAGCGGATCCGATTTGATAGATAAGGTAGCGCCTTTCTATCGGATGAGTTGTAAATATAGCGCGGGAGATTCCATTGTAAGAAATCACTCCAGTAGTAGCTAGCAGAGGAGCGATAAGTGAAACAGGATCGCAATGTATTTGGCAACATACGGTCAACTTCCCGTTTTGCATGAAGCATTGCTTTGTCAACTATTTCCGGGCCCCATACCATCGTTGCACCGTGTTTAAGCGCAAAAAGTCTTGTGGGTACTGCTAATGTATCGGTATCAAATCAACGAGAATCACCGCTAGAATACCTACAAGCACCAGATCGGACCATTGGAGCAAGAAACACGCCATTCTTGTAGTCTTCTGGTGTTAAATGATCTGTCTTGTGTCTTTTTAGGGGACGTAAAAATGATTCAGGAGAATGAGAACGACGCGACATCCTGGAGAATACAAAACAGAGAGAGACAGAGAATCTATGAGATGTCCAAACCATTGCTAATTGGCTAATCACTCATCTCGTAAGCATTGTCTGCACGTGTTACATGTGACTTTGAATCACTTTATACTGACTTCTGAGCCTGTCAATAGCCTGTCAATGTCCGTCATCCGTAACATTTCGACACTCTGTTTCGTCTGAGTGAGCATTTAATCCATGCGGGAAAAGAAATAAATTATGCATTGCTATTTTCAACCACCACGACGACCCGACCCAACCAGGTCATGCTGGTCACATACACTAAGTAGTAATATCAACTAGTACAGACTGAAAGTGAAGTACTAGTCCATGAGAACAAAAAACTCAAAGACCCAAAAAGATTGAATCCTAGCTAACATTTTACTTGCGCTTCTTGAGGCTCTCATCCTTCTTCTCATCACCAGAGGACTCGGTTTTTTGTTCCGTAGCAGGAGCATCAGTCTTCTTTGTAGACTACAGTTGAGACATTAGAAATGGACAAGCCTGGGCTACAACCGATAGAGCTTACATTGGTAACGACCGGCTTTTGCGATGCACTGCCAAATCCAAAGAGGCCGCCAAGCATGCCGAAGACAGTGACGATAGCGACAAGGAGAGCCACACCAGTTTCGGGTTTTGACTTGAAAGCATCAATCGGATCCTCCTTGAGGTGGTCGACAAAATCGAGGACTTTGGAACGAATGAAACCAACAGGATCATCCTTGAGACTGACTTCGCCATCATCCTCATCAATATCTTCGGGCGCCTCAGCCTTGTCCTCGAGGCGCTTCTTGATTTCGAAAGTCTCGGCTGCAAGTTTCTTGGCGTCCTCGATAGAGTGCCCAACATAGATGTTGTTGAAGAGGATGTCCTCAGTCATCGTCCAGAGTTCGATACCGACACCGCCCTTTGATCTGCATTGAGAAAAATCCTTATAAGTTGAAAAAGACATACAATCTTGGGAAGACTTTTGACGGGGGCAAGATCCTCAAAGAAGTCCGGGTTGGGAATCTTGCGAGGAGCCCAGACACCCTTGTATTCGGGGTTGTCAATCCGAGGAGCAAACCATTTGCCCTTGTAGTCAGGATTGGCCTTTAAGGGGCTGAAAAGGTATGGATTATAACATAGATCAGCCAGGCAAGAAATGAGCTCACCGTTTCCATTCACTACAACCGGAGACCTCAGCGCATTTTGGGTTAGAGACAGTGGGAGCAATCCAGTCACCATCTTCTTCATCATCCCATTCTTCGGGTTTAGTGGCGTCGGGATCGGGGACAGTCAAAGGTTCGTCATCGAGCCAATCTTCAGGCTTCTTGGCGTCCTCATCGGGGATTTCATAGGGTGCATCTTCGTCCCAGTCATCAGGCTTATATAACGACAGTCTCAATGCACAAGAAAGTAGTTCAGTGTTAGCGACAAACCTTGGTAGCCTCAGGGTCGGGAATCCTAGCCTCATCAACCCAATCTTCAGGCTTCTTGTCCTCAGGGTCGTCGATTTCCTTGGGCGGATTAACGGCGGGTTCAAAGTCTTCGAGGAGGCTTCCAGTTTTGGAGCTCTCGCCGTTGAACGAAACATCATAAGTATTGTTAGGGCTGAGTTACAAGAAAGTTGAGCAAAAATGGCACCAAGAAGGTCGAGTACTTACAAGAGAGCAAGAGTAAAAAGGTTGGTATGCTTGTCGAAAGAAGGTTTAGGGGGGAATTTGAGATGTTTCTCTTCAACGTCACCGGTCTTTGGATTCTTGTGGCGAAAGATGAAGTGCACCTATCAAAGAGTTAAGGGTTGAGTGGCAATGCTGTGGGTCAAATGATTATCCAAACCTTGGTACCAGGGCAGGTCAGATCGGGTCCAAACATGACAACCCAAGGCGTAGTGTCGGAGAATTCCTTGCCACTGGTCTGGAAGCCATCCTCCAATAGTTTCAGGTAACCGCCACCGCAGTTACCACCCTTCTGGTATTTGACCTCATATTGCACAACCAAAGCTTTGTTGCCGAACGCAATGGGTTCATTGAATGGAGCAGAAATGGCATGATGTGCCGCCTTGGTCTTTGCAACCAGACCCTTGTCGCCCTCAACAACCACCAAAGATGGTTCCTCAACTTCCCATTTACCAACGTAGGAGAAGGTCTCTGAGCCGGCATTGTTCTTCTTGGTTGCCTCTGAAGCCGTCCAACGGTCAGCCCAATCCTCAGTAAACTGTTCTAGGAAAGGAGCTTTAACCTCGGTAGGCTAGTACAAGGAGGACCGTAAGCAAGCTAGCTTATGATGCCGGTGAGAGAACAGTACCGTGAAAGTAGGCTTCGGATCGTCGGTGCTGGCCAAGACACCGGAGGCAGCAAGAGCTACAACAGAAATTGTGACACCTCGCATAGTAGACGAACAACCGAGAGGAAGAATTTGTTCCTGCGGAATATGGAGACGAAGATGGGAGTTGGTTCCCTCAGGTTCTTCTCTAAATACTGCACTCGCGCCTCTGTACATACGTGGCATTCTTCTGGCACTCCCAGCATCACGTGACATTATGTCGTTTTGAACCCTTCTTTTTTTTGGTTGTGTGTTTGTCATTTTAAACAACCTCAAGCATACATCAAATGAAATTAACACAATATCAACCCAACAGGTCAGCATGCCCCGACGCAGAGAGCGCAAGCTACGAACAATGACGTGTCAGTATCACACCAAATGACCTCAATTCCCAAAATAGGCGTGAATGGCAGCGGCAACTTACCACGAACTCATCATCCAGATACTTGGAAACTGCGATTTGGTCTCCTAAACCTTTTCGCCTCCGTGTCTTGAGGACCAAGTCCCTAGCTAAAGCCTGTCCGGATGCTGGTTCAAGGGGGCGTAATTTGATACTAGTATCCATGGGATCACCTGAAGGTCATGGCGGGCATATCAGTTCAATTATCCGCGTGAGAATAGCAAAGAAGCAATACCTGGGACGATAGCCCAATGATCGAATACTTGTAAACAGAATGCTTGGCCCTGTGTTGCGGTTCTCAGATCCGTCTCAAAACCATTGGCGTCAATAACAGGGATCAATGCTTTAATGGTGTAGAGCGGTGAACCTGCTTTGGGTATGTCTTGCGTTACATGACCTCGACGTCTTGCAAGGACAGTATACACTGCTGAAATGCAATCCGCTGGCGCCTGGACTTCTACGTAGTATATTGGTTCCATCAGCTTCGGCGCTGCCTACATCACATGAAGGAAATTAGTCAAAGGTAGAAAAATGTCTGAGACAATTTCCCACCATGAGGAATGAGGAATAACAAACTCGTCTGGCCGTGGGTACAATTTGTCCTCCTCCACGGAAAATCGGCTCTTGAGCGATGCTTGCATCAAGCAAGCGGAATTTCACATTTCTCATCGCTGAGAAGGGGAGAATTTAGCCTTCTCAGGGTCGGAAATCAATGGTTAGCCATAACCTACGTTCATCACATAATGGACCCTCCCGTGCGCCCCACTGGAAACCCTGCTTGATGTGCTCTTTGACAGTTCCGAGAAGCTTCTTGTCAATCTGGACTTAAGGTAAGAGCCCGAATGCAGTGATAAATTGGATGGAAAAGGTAAACATACTTGGGATGGAAGTGTATCGTCAAGGAGGATATTGGGGCCATTGTCATTTGGTCCAAATGCCCATATTGAACGAGATGCTAACAGGTCCCATTGATATTTTTCTTCAAAGAATTTGCCTCTCTCTTTCTGCGTCATCCTCATTGTTACCCTCCCCTTTTCGAGATCTTCCGCAATACCCCGCTCAAGGGGTTCTGCAATCATAGTAATTTTGTTTCTGATCCAAATAATCGGCAAAGTGGACCAAAAATGGACAGCAACGACGTACTTCTTGTTCGGAGTATCGGCATGACATTTCAATGCACTCGTCTCCAAGATAGTCTCACAGAACTTGACGACGGGATCCGAGACCTTAATCTCAATTTCCGAGAATAACTTACGTAGATCATGCATAACACAGTCTAAGTACAATTCCCCTGTTCCGATAAGCACGTGTTCTCCACTTTCCTCAACTTTTGTTGAGACTAGCGGATATGACTTGTTGATGCTTCGCAACCCTGAAAGCATCTTCGGTAGCTCCGACGGCGCAATAGGTTCTATTGCGACTTTGAGCACAGATTCTGTAATGTGCTTGATGGGACGGAAGATATATAAGTCCTCGTCAACAGACGCTGAGGCGATGGTTGCAGTCTTAGATATAGAAGCCTCGACGCCGCCAATGAGAACCAAGTTTCCTGCAGGAACCTCTTCTGTTGGGATAAAGTATCTGGATCGGCGCATCAATAAGAAGCGACAAAGTGGATAGGAGGGATTACCGGGCTTCGGGCATCCAGAGCTCCTCTGCAATAGCTTTCATCATGTCCTCCTCATCTTCTGGCGAGTACTCTTCACCTAACACCTTGACGTCTGCACCTTTCCTCAGTGTTCCACTCATAACGCGTCCGAAGGCCCTGAACGACTGTGCGTCGGTCGTATGATATAGCTTTGTTATATGTACCATGACGGGACCATCTGGATCACATGACTTCATTGAGATCGCCAGTTCAGAATTTTGTGGACCAGTGTAAATCCTTTCCACCTGTCACAGAAGCCATGAGCGCAAAAGCCAAGTTCCAGAAGTTGATGAGATGCCCACCTTGTTTGCAGCATTCTCCACTGGGGAAGGAATATGCTCAGTTATTATATCCACCAGGCCAGTCGAGGGGCCAAAAAACTGGTCCAATACAACCTTTAGCAATGGTCGAACATCCATCTTATATATGACAGGTTTGAGTGAAATTCCAAGAGTGGCTAGAGTGTCTTTCAATGCATCAGTGTCTTCGCTCAAGACATGACTGTAGATCTTATAGAGGGGATTAAGAATGAAGTGGACGAAGGTACGCTCCTGTTCGGGATCCGCTTGTTTGCGCGTGAAACGTCGAGATTCCTCGTCGAAATAAATGTTTCCCCAAAGACGAGCAGCAAAAGCTGTAACGTCAAGTTTACCTGAAACGGAGTCAATCCAGAGTGATTACCAGGATTCGGTCAAAAGCAGTACCATACGTATCCGCGTATAGTTTCGCGAACGAACGTAGGGTAAAGCAGTAATTCATGTCCGTGCTAGCAAATGCAACATTTCCATCTTCTGGACTTAGTCGATGTTCTGGATCGGGGTCGATATTACTTCCAAAAGAATGAACATTGCTTCATTGAGAGCAACACCCAGCAGATACTAATATTCACCTGATGAAAGTATTAATCTCCTCAATTGTGTGTTTGATCTTGAAATACGCATCAGCAGGTTTCAGACGAAGTTCAAGGATGAGTCTGTCTATCTTGTTTACAATCAGGGTAATCTTGATACCTTCTTGTAAAGCATGCCGAATAATGTTCTCGGTGCCGACCATGAGCTGTTCACACAATGAGAAAATGGAAGGTCAACTAAGGATGAAACCTCACTCCTTCCACAACGTCTACGACAAGTAGTATACCATCTGCAAGACGCATGGCTGTGGCAACCTCGTCAACAAAATTAACGTGTCCAGGCGTATCGATGAAATGTACAAGATGCGATTTTCCAGCAGTATTTCGGAGGATAAGAGACATAGGGGACGATTTGATAGAGACTTCACGCTGTCGCGAGAGAATATGTGTGTCCGTGTAACGAATCTATGGCAGGGTCAACTCTTGGGACTTTGGGATGCGGTGAATTTACGCACCGGCTTGTCTGCATCCCATGTCAACTTGTGTGTCTCAAACACCAGCATGTCCATTAGTGCTGTCTTTCCATGGTGTAAATGCCCCACAACAGCAACGTTTCGAACCATCTCTGGGAAGCCTGTCATATTCAACAAGAACCTAGGTTGGTTGTATTGATCAATATGGTCGAAAGTATATAATCAGTGCGTACCCTTTGTCAAAACGCGTCTGTGGCATATCTTTCTCCTCCACTGTCCATTTTCTTACTTTGATGGGTGCAATAATCGGTTCGGAAAGAGGCTGGGCATCTTCCTCTTGCACTATGGTTTCAACGTCTGCACCATACACGTCACTCGCAGAAGGGTAATACTGTTTGTCTTCGTGTAGAATTACAGCATTATGTATCGGCTCATCTAGAAGTAGTTATTGAGCTTGACCTCTTGAAGACGATATATGTAGTCACACCATCAACCTCCATGAGTGCCAGGTCGTTTTCTGATTCATGCGTCTGTTCATCATCATATCCTTCTAGCGGTGCAGCAGTCCTCAAAGGCTGAGGAGCGATCTGTTCTACTTCTTCCTCGTCGTCAGAGTCCAGATCGGCGCCAATATAATTCCCGAACTCGTCGTAATCTTCCAGAGATGCCATTTTCAAGAGAAAGAGAAGTTGTAAACGTAAGAAAGACTGGATGCAACAAGTTTTGAAGAGGAAGCACGCGAATGTAAAGCCGAAGCCGTCACGCCTGTGTTACTAATAACTCTCCGTTCTTTCATCTTTGGCTGTTTATGAGATGGCCACAGTTCCGGATGAAACACTGCGCAAGGTCACTCTTCATGGCATATTCTTGGTGACTTATACTCAATCTAAGATATTTGTCACCAGATCTTGGTGCAAATTCAGCAAACAGCCGTCCAGTCACAACGAGCGCTCAGCATCTCAACACAACAAATTAGCTCTAAAGAGCGCGAGCGAAAAATTCTTCAACTGACAATCAAGGAGATTTCAACCATGAACAAGGATGTTCACCTATACAAGGGCGTCGGTAAAATGTATGGCTGACCTTGACCCATGAGAAAAGCTCATATTATAGGTTCATGATGGAACCCCATCAAACAATGATGGGAGACTTGAAAAATCAGGAGAAGGAGTTGACAGATGATATCAATAGTCTCAATAAGAAGGTTATCTGATACGTTCCCTTGAGAGGAAGAGTGGCTCATCCCCTGTCTTAGGCTAAGTTCCTCGAGAAACAATTTAACGACGCTCAGGCTCAGCTTCGTGATATCGTAAGTATGAGCCCTTACTGCGTTGTCTACTTATCCATCTTGGTTTCGGGTTATTGCAGTTCCATTATGCCCCGAACCAGCAATAGAATTTTTTTCACGCTTTCATCATTGTGTGAATTTCTCTGTGGTCTTGAGTCCCTGTTGGACTTGATTGGACTTGACTAGAAATGAACATATTACCTATCCTGGTCACTGATCACTGATCATCGCCTACTCGCCCCGGACATGATAATTTTCTTGTTCTTTGTCAGATTATCCTCGGGTTGTTCGGCTGCATATGGCCACTTTATACACGGGTATAGTTGTGATAGGTGGGCTTAGTGCTTCAGTCGTGCCTTCAAGGTCCGCCCAGTCTTGACTCGCTCCGAGCATGTCGTTTGCTGATAGATCGGCTTGATTAATATGACACAGCTGCGATTCGAACTTTCACATCAAACTTGGGAGACATCGGAGTAAATCTTCTATGACGGTAAATCCGGACACTTAGACATGTTCATGCCGTGATATGCCGTGATCAAGGTACAATCTTGTGGTCGTCTGCAAGAATCTTCGATTGAATGGTAACATTTGCCCAGGATAGGGTTTGCATCTGGCTAATCCAATATGGCTCATCTTTCCTTTTTGACATCTATCATTGTGAGGACAGGAACTCTTCCATCGATGGACAGTTCCCCTTGGCCAAATGCCTCACCACTGAGAAAGCTCGATATGTGATGCTTCTCCTTATCCATCCACTGCATAATAAGCTTGAGTTCAGCTGCTCAAATTTACTTTCCTTCCCATTCCCTTAGCTCTTCCCCTTCCCCTTCCCCTATCCTCATCGTCCATGACCCCTTTCTGGATACAGCTTTCATGTTTCTTTGTTTCTGTCTGTGGACACACCTTCAACTTAACGTCGACGTCGGTTCCTCGATCTTCGTCTTCGTCATCTCCCACATCGCTTGTATTGTCTAGCACAAGGAGCGTATCCTCCTCTTCTATTTCCTCACCCCCACCAAAGCCCAACTCGTCCTCCAAGCAAAGAACAAAAAACCCCAAACGCGGGATTGCCTTTGCGTCTAGTGGCAATACCGATGACATTATAAATGCCAACCAGACTCTAAGTACGATCTCCTGGATGTACGACTGGGCAGATCTACCACCCGCATATATTGCCCAATCCAACCTCAAGTATATCCCAATGCAATGGGGTTCAGGCAGTATCGATAAACTAGCAGATGCAGTCAGTGCCCAAGGAGCGGATACTCTTCTCGTAAGGCGTGTCTGTTTCCTTTTTTGTCTCCTACTTTAATTGTCATATCCGACCTCCTTGTCTATTCAGGGGTTCAATGAGCCCGATTCTGTCAATGAGGCGAATATACAGATCCAGGATGCCACAGCGCTTTGGAAGGAGTTCATACAACCTTTAAAACAGTATGACATCAGGCTTGGTGGGCCTGCGGTCACAGCAACCTCGACCGGGAAACAGTGGCTGACAGAATTTTTGTCGGCGTGCAATCAATGTTCAATCGATTTTTTGCCATTGCACTGGTGGGCTCCGGAAGAGGATTTTCTCATCCTCGGAAATGCATGGGCTTACTCAATCGTGTTCAGGTACGGTTCTGGCACAGAAGGATTTTATGATTACATCTGGGATATACATTTTTCGTTCCCTCAGTTTCCAATTTGGATTACCGAATATGCGGACATCTCAGATAACAAGACCGGTGAGTTTCTTTTTAACAAAGCAATTCCCCGTGGCGGCTTATCTTATGATTCATGTGTTGATCAGAGGTCTGGGATTTTATGAATCAAACCATCAATTACCTGGATTCATTGGATTGGATTGAACGCTATGCGTGGTTCGGTTTCTTCGTGAGCTTAGCGATTCCATAGGTGTTCAATGTTCTACGCTTATACTTTCATCTCACAGCGACCTGAGGACAATGTCAATTACAGTAAATCGTCTATCTTATCTGATAAACTTATCTCAAACTTTCTGCAGACATGCTTGGGGAAGATGGCAATCTCAATGATCTTGGTCAGCTTTACATTGGAGCTGATACCATCCATACATCTCCAAGAAACTCCGAAACAAGCCCTCAATACCAGACCATCAGTCCCTCTGACCAGCCCGACCAACCTCTCATCACATCATGGCCGAAGGTGACCAGTGGTTCCATTTGGAATCAGGGATCCCTGTCTATATCAGTCCTTTTGAGCACCGCTGCCTCGTTTTGTGTGGCCTTGTTCTAGAGACTCTGCACCTCGTGAAGGTCTCAAGTTAACTTCACATCATCCTCAGTGGATTCAACTCCTTGTTTCTACAGGTTCCTTCAAAATCCGTCTTTATGTGACTGGGTAGTCGCTGCAACTTCACCTCCAGTTTCAATGTAATAATTATTGAACATTTGTGTAATCTATACCATCCAGTTATCTTGAAAGGTATTGCAACAAGGTTGATCACCTCTGGAACTCTGAGTGTCTCAGAACTGTGAGCAGTGGAGTAGTCTACATGTTATCTCCCGACAGAAAAATTGTACAAAGGTCTGCCTTGGTATCTGCTCTTTGTGACTCAAATGTTCATGGTAGCATCTGCGGAGACCAAGAGTGTTGGGTCTTCATTACCGCATGTTGGATGGACATCTACATGCGAGATCGAAGGCATAGTCTAAGTCGAGTAGTGCAAAGCTGATAGCCTAGCACTGTGAACTAGTTAATTTATAATGAGGCCGTGAATAGGAACGAAGATAACTCAGCACGAGCGTTTCCGTTTGCACGTGCAGAGAATTTCTCAAGTTGTTTTCATGGCATCGATGAATGATATCGCCCAAATCCTTTCTGCCACTCTAACTTCCGATACAAATACTCGTATTGCGGCAGAGCTAAGACTTGCGGAGTTGTTCGGTAATCCTGGTATGCTTGTCTACACCTAAGACGTGGATGAACTTGACGCATGATAAGATACTGGCCTCGTCTTGGCGCAAATCACCCTTGCTCATGATGCAGATATTGCCCTCAGACAGATATGTCTAAACATTTAATTGTCATGGATTTATCTCATTTTTCTTGGATCAATACTCAGCTAGCATTGCACTACGGAAATATGTGAAGGAAAGGTGGTCGCCGTACTTTTCTGGTTTTCGAGGCGCTGCCCCACCTCTAGAAGTGCGAACAATCTCAGATTAATGACATTCTAGCTCTCAAATGTAGACACAGGTTAAAGCCCAAATCCGTCAAGCTGTTTTCCAGGGACTGTCGGACTCCAATCGTCGCATTCGATCGCTATATGTAAGTTCATCTGGAATGTAGAGGCTACAACAGTCCGATTGATGGTGGCTCTGCAATAGGCGCATACTCTATCATCTATAGCAAATTGCGATTGGCCCGATGAATATCCTGATCTACTCACCGCCCTCATTAACCTTCTCTCCTCGGGTTCAACGGATTCAATACACGGCGCGATGCAAGTATTCACTGAGTTCATCAAATCAGATCTTACAGAAGATCAAATATTACCTGTTCTGCGCCAACTCCTACCTGTTCTTCTAGAAACCCTAGGAGCGACACAAGTAGGTGAACTTCAGTAATTCTATGCACCAACTTGAAATTGCCCCTAGACCCATTCCCCTATCACAAGAGCCCGTACAGTTTCTGTTTTCCGGCAATGTGTGACTGCTCTTTTCATGGTTAAAGATCAACATCCTCAGGCTGTAAAAGAGGCTATTGGAACTGTCCTCCCAATCTGGCTGGAGGCCTTCAAAATTCTTTTGAACATTGATCCCACGTCTGATGTTTCCAACTGCGAGAACTGGGACGGCCTTGCTGTTCGCCTACAGATATTCAAGGTGAGAAACTTGGAAGGAAGGCCTAATAATTTCATCTCACTATTTGCAGACACTCTCGATAGTATACATATCATTTCCCAAAGCTATCAATTTGTCCCTCGTAACGGATTTCTTAGCAGCTTCCATTAGCCATCTAGATGCGCTATTCCCCACATTTGCTCATTATTATATCAGTTCTGAGGATAGCGTTCCTATCACCTCTGAAGATGACACCATTGAACTTCCGCAGCTTGTCTCCTCTATCTTTGACTTCATGTCTACTGTGGCCCGACATGGCAAGACTAAGGGGTGGTTAGAGGCTAATCTGCAGCAAATAGTATCTGTGATTTTTGGTTATGCGCAAATCACGAAAGATGATGTACGAGATTTGCTGACAGCTTAGACACTTTCGCTCAAATTTGATAATAGGAGGAAAATTGGACAAGCAGTGCCAATGCGTTTGTCGCCCAAGAAGAGGACGAAAACCAGACATACAGCACCCGAGTAGCGGGTTTTGATCTGCTGAGTGTAAAGATCTCACTTGTGATCTGATATAACCCTCACTTGACTTGAAACAGGTTCTGATAGAGAGACTCCCTGTTCAGACGATGCGTGGATTTTCAACAGGGACTCAACAAATCATCCAAATTTCTAAATCCCTTCGTGATAGTGGTCAACATGACTGGTTGGTGGAAATGATTATTCAACCGTTTGCGGCCTTTGACAGTCAATTCACCAGGTGGAGGCATCTTGAAGCTACTCTCGCTGCTCTCGGATCCCAGGCAGAATCCATTCTTGACTGTATCCAAGACGAGCAGGATTCTGGAAGAGAAAAGCCGCTAGATATTGAAAACCTTCTTGTGAATATCGTTCCCTCCATTCTCGGACTCCCTGGTGAATATCGGCGGCATTGTTGTTACAGGTGTCACTAACAACTTTTAGAATACCCTTTTCTACAAGGCCGCGGCTTTGTGTTTGCCAGTCAGTTCGCCCAACATCTTCCCCTATCGTCAATAGGACAATACCTGGAAGCTACCATCAACATCATTGAATCAAATGAAATAGCTATACCAGTCAAATTGTCTGCTCTTAAAGCTGTACACAAGTGAGCTCTCTGTCATTGTCTATTCCCCGATATCTTCATCACCAGGAAGCTTTTTCCAGACCGGAGAAGACAGCGTATTGGTTCCATTTGCTTACCGTATTGCGATGGATCTTGGTCCCTTCCTCCCAGCTGCAACAGATGATACATTGGGTCTCGTCCTTCAAACACTTTCTGTGATCGTTGGGGTTGATAAAGGCAGATGGATCACGCCTGAGCTCGCTTCTTCGATGATCCATGCCATCTTGGAGGTCTGGCGCAAGAACAATAGAGGTATTTGAATGAATCAAGCTGATCATACATCCATGATTTCCATGTCATTAGATCCTATCTTTATCTCAATCCTCACCGACATTGTTACTACGCTTGCCGGTGCTATGTCTTCTGGTGTCTACAACACGATGATGGAGACAGCTCTTCCACTGTTGAGTAGCGCAACTGCAAATGCAAAGGAGGAGGAATCGTGGATTGCCAGTACAGCTGTTGATTTGATGACCAGCCTTGCAAGGGGTGCCCCAGAATCAGGTCTTGGTGATGATTTCTTCGCCTTGGCTGCCCCTGCTTTATTTTCGTCCTTGGGGAAAGCAGAGGACAGAGATTTAATTCAGGTATATGATGCTGCCCTGCTTCATTTTTCGGCCTATCAGTCTCAATGCCCTGCAGAATGGTATCGAATGCCTTACAATAATCATTCGGAAAGATTGCCGCCAAGTGGTGTCTTGGAAGGATGGTGAAGGGCGGAACGGTCTAGACTACGTATTAAACCTTGTGGCCAAACTTCTTGAAAGCCAGGATGAGGCAGGAGGGCTAGTCATCGGCGATCTCATCATCCACCTGTTCCGCAAAGCAGGTGAAACCATTCTTCCAGTTCTCCCTCAACTTCTCCAGGCAATGGTCGTACGAATGAAGACTGCTAAGACGGCCACTTTCCTTCAGGTATGTTTTACCTCTGGTGATGGGCCATCTAATCATTTGCTTCCCAGAGTTTAGTTTGCCCCTTTGCATTCCTGATCAATAACCAACGCGATAGCATGCTCGATCTTCTTGAGTCCACGAACATAGAGGGACGTTCGGGTCTGGATATCTTGATCCAGACCTGGTGTGAGAATGCGGAGACATTCCAAGGTTTCTGGTCGTCAAGGATCAGCACCTTGGGTTTGACAAAGCTCTTAGCGTCGGAGAGATCCTCACTTCATACTTTAATGGTCAGAGGCGAATTAATTGTCAAGCCTGAAACGAAACATGGTGATTTTATGGATGCCCTGTTTATGATATAATACTCATCGATTTTTGAGTCATAATGACACGTTCTAAAACCAAGAAAAGTGAGGGCTATCCATTACATAATCACTTTTGTCAATTCCTTATTCAGCTATTACAGCCCCTCACGAATTTACCTCAATACCGTTCCCAACCAAGGCCCTCAAAATTATCATTCACGATCTTCAATTTGGTGGTGATTCAGCGACCATTACAGCGCAATGCAACACGTTCGAATTGGAATCTGATGACGGAGTGAGTGTATATTGAGTTGTAATCTTCCTTAATCTGACAGTCCTGCCTCCAGGATGAGGAGTGGGCAGAGGAAGGGACTGATAAACAGGACTTCAAAGATGAAGAATATGCATTATTATCTGAGATGCTTGGACCCAAAGGAGTGGCATTCGACAATGACGAACTGCTTGATGCCAATGATGATGATGATGATCTAAAAAATGATCCCGTGTCGCAGATAAACTTGCAGGTATTTGATCTCGCAAGTCAGTCATGAGAATTCTGTTCACTCTCATGTCAGGATTACTTGGTTGAATTCCTCCGGAACTTTGCCTCTCAGAGTCCACCCAGCTTCAATCAGGCTGCGGAAAAACTCTCTCCTGAGGAGTTACTTGTCCTTCGTAGAGCTATCGGTTCTTCTTGAATGGAGTAGGAGACGGATTACAGGAACCTCGTAGTCTTGTATTCTATTGACAAATAGATCATTGATCGTGGGAATCAGTTTGATTGATGGAATTTTCGCCCAACCCACTGTATACTTTAAATCCATTAGAATGGCGCCGACGCAAAAAGGCACCTCGTTATCCAAAAGCCGCTCCTCACTATCCCTGAAAAAAGTAAAGGGTGAAAACTTTTATCACAATGCAAAACAAGTCGCTCGATTGAAGATGCTCAAGGGAGGAAAAGCAGTAAGGGACAAGGATGGCAATGTCATAGAAGCTGCTGCATTCCAGAAAGGAGAGGATGAGACGAAACCTGGGCGAGTGCAACCTGATCGTAGATGGTTTGGTATGTTCATGCCTATCGCATGTGGGTAGAGACAGAATGATGTTTTGAATGTATTGATAAACAGGAAACACGAGAGTGATTTCTCAAACTGCTCTTGACCATTTTCGAACGAGCCTTGCATCGAAGAAGGATGATCCTTATTCTGTCCTTCTACGGCGGAATAAACTACCCATGGCTCTGCTGGACGATGCTGCAAATCCTAACCTAAGAAAGGTTTGTAAAATTGGCATGATTTGCCACTGGCAGCTTATCTTTTTCTCTCAGCGTGCACATATTGTGGAAACAGAACCATTTTCTGAAATTTTTGGGCCAAAAGCACAGAGGAAACGACCAAGACTCGAAGTCGGCTCATTTGAGGAACTTGGTAAAGCAGGGACTACCGCTGCAGAAGAGGCAAAAAATGTAGCAGGCGAAGGTATGATACTTATTCATCTTCTGATCTTCATTCATGTCAAGTCACATCCCCAGAACCCTGGGCGTCAGCCGCGGCTGAGCCAAAAACACATGCTGATCATATTGAACCCATCTATGCCAAGGGCACATCTCGTCGAATATATGGAGAACTCTATAAAGTCATCGACTCCTCGGATGTTATTCTGCATGTTATTGATGCCAGAGATCCATTGGGCACCTTGTGTGAATCGGTATTGGAGTATATTAAAAAAGAAAAAGCTCATAAACAGGTCGTGTTGATTATCAACAAGTGTGATCTTGTTCCAAGTTGGGTTACCGTACGCCTCGTTCTCTATCAGTACATGAAACCACTTACCCACCCGTATATCATCTAGTCTCGCTATATACAACATCTCACACCTCGTTATCCCACTATCGTGTTTCATGCATCTCCTAATCACTCTTTTGGCAAAGGATCTTTAATCCAGTTGTTGCGCCAGTTTTCTCAGTTACACTCGGACAAGAAACAAATCTCAGTTGGGCTCGTAGGATATCCAAACGTTGGGAAGAGTAGCGTCATCAACACCCTCAAAAGTAGCAAAGTCTGTAGGGTTGCGCCGGTTCCAGGTGAAACTAAAGTATGTAAAGCGTGCTTGCCCGGTAGACACCTCCTGATGATGTGAACAGGTCTGGCAATATATCACTCTGACCAAACGCATCTATCTTATCGATTGCCCTGGGATTGTACCCACATCTGCCACGAGTGACTCGCAAACTGATACGGTACTCAAAGGTGTTGTCCGTGTCGAAGCTTTGCCAACGCCATCAGAACACATTCCTCAGCTAATGGCACGAGTCAGGCCGTTGTACCTGTCAAGAACATACGGAATTCCCTTACCAAACAAACACGATCCAACTCAAGGATGGGACCCTGAAGAATTCCTCGACAAGCTTGCCCGAAAAAAGGGAAGATTGTTAAGACAAGGAGAACCAGACCTAGATTCTGTGGCCAAAATCGTTTTAAGTGACTGGGTACGCGGTAGGATACCGTTCTTCGTGACTCCCCCTGAAAGACCAGAAGAGCTCAATCTTATGGAGGAGAAGGCGAGAGCGAAAGCCGAGAGAGATATGAAGGCAAAGGGGAAGACTTCGGAGGAACCGGAACTCCCTAATGTCAAACAAAATCTGGGCTCTATCATGCAGAAGAACACATTCTTACCAGAGGACATCAGACCTTTGCAAGTACTTGCCGACGCTGAAGTGGAGAAACATGGTTCTCAAGGTGAAGAGGACGCCACGTTGGCTTCTGAAAATGGAGATGACGACAGCAGTGACGACCTCCAATGGGCAGACGTCTTCGAGGGAATTACGAAAGGTCTACATAGTTCACTGGACGAGCATTCCGAAGATTCAAAGAAGGGTACACAATCTCGAATAGTTCTCAATGGAAAGCTAACTCAAATCTACAGATAACGATACCGCGGTGAATGTTCCACTAAACGACGAAAAAGGCTCACGAATGACAACAAATAAGGTAAGATTGATGTATTACATAACATTACTGAGTTATCGATGGCCTTTGCCGCAGCGTAAAGCAACAAACTTCTATACAACTGCAAATGTGAAGAACAGAAACAGAGAAAAAGCAACCCTCATGAAATCATTGCAGAGAGGAAAGAAGAGTAGGTTATAAGAGGGTCGTCCAGATTTAGATCATCATCCAGCCTATATCTTTGTATGTGATACTGCTCTCAGACAAAAAGGCACACACAAAACTACGTACCTATCTTAAATTGATTAAGGCAAAAGAAAGATCCTGAAGTCGAGTTCTGGATCCTTCGTGAGAAAATCTAAAAAGTACTAAGATCAACTCAACTGATAACTTCAGGCATCCATCAAGGCATCCATCCCAACGTTCTACCATGTCTATTTCCAAAATTCACGCTCGCCAGGTAGATATCCTCACTACACCCAGTCTGGATCCCCCTGATTACTTTTCAGATCTTCGACTCTCGCGGTAATCCTACCGTTGAGGTCGATCTCTACACCGCTAAGGGTGAGCGCACTCCGGTACTGCGAGCATGTTTTCCTCACTTATCAGCACGTTATAGGCCGCTACCGTGCTTCTGTCCCCTCTGGCGCCTCCACTGGTGTCCATGAGGCTGTCGAGCTCCGTGATGGAGACAAGAACGCATATGTCGGCAAAGGTACGCGTTTCAAGTAGAGTTTATCAGTCATGCAAATTGTGACAGGGTTCAAGGTGTTTCGAAGGCTGTCAATAACGTCAATGAGATTATCGCTCCTGAACTAATCAAGAGCGAATTCACTGTGACCCAACAGAAGGATATTGATGATTTCCTCATCAAGCTTGATGGTACTCCTAACAAAGGCAAACTTGGTGCCAACGCTATCCTTGGCGTATCTATTGCTGTAGCTGAGGCCGGTGCTGGTGAGAAGGGTGTTCCCCTCTACCAGCACCTTGCCGAGCTTTCTGGAGTCAAGCCTCCCTACGTTCTCCCTACCCCTGCCTTCAACGTTATTAATGGTGGCTCTCATGCTGGTAACAAGCTTGCCTTCCAGGAATTTATGCTTCTTCCTACTGGTGCAACCACCTTCACGGAAGCCCTTAAGATTGGAACAGAGACTTATCACACTCTCAAGAAGGTCATTAGTGCCAAGTATGGCATCGACGGTAAGCAGATGTCATATGTCATGTCGAGAAAACTGAGTGTTAACCCGAAAATAGCTGTAAATGTTGGTGATGAGGGTGGTTTTGCTCCTAATGTTTCTGGTGCTGATGAGTCCCTTGAACTCTTGTCGGAAGCCATCAAAAAAGCCGGATATGAAGGGAAGATTAAAATTGCCCTCGATGTTGCTTCCTCCGAATTCTATAAGGACGGCAAGTATGATTTGGACTTCAAGAACCCTAACTCCGACCCCTCCAAGTGGATCTCGGGTGTTGAGCTCGCTGACCTTTATTTGAGTTATATCGAGAAATATCCCATTGTTTCCATTGAGGATCCCTTTGATCAGGATGACTGGGAGGCCTGGACTCACTTCACCAGCAAGAGTGGCATTCAAATTGTTGGTGATGATTTGACAGTGACTAATCCTCGTCGTATCAAGACCGCCATCGAGAAGAAGGCCTGTAATGGCCTCCTCTTGAAAGTTAACCAGATTGGTACTATATCAGAATCCATTCAGGCGTGAGTGAGCTTAAAGTTCTTGTAACATTCTTAGATTTTGATGTCTCCGATAGCGCTCAGCTTGCTCAGTCCGACGGCTGGGGTGTTATGATCTCACATCGTAGTGGTGAAACGGAGAATACCATCATCGCCGATCTTGCCGTCGCTCTTGGTGTTGGTCAGATCAAGACTGGTGCTCCTGCCCGCAGCGAGCGTGTCGCCAAGTATAATGCCCTGCTCCGTATTGAGTCCGTCATTCTCTCTCTCAGAGGACCTTCTGTATGCTGATTTCCATTTTAGAGAGGAAGTTGTTGCTTCTGGTGCTACCTATGCTGGTGATAAGGGATTGTCGGCTGGATCAAACCTCCCTAAAATCCTCCAAAAGTGACAGTAGACCTGGAAGATGATTCTTAGGTTGAACTCGATAAAAAGAAACTGTATCCTGCCCCAATGTAATGATATCCAACTGCTAACGCAAACTATGGTCTTACCAATGTGGAATTGATGAATCAATAGTTTGAATTTCACTTATGTGAATGGGGATCTCACGAAACGTTTAGGCGGTAATCAAAACACGTGAAATTTTCCATGGTTCGAATAACCCATACTAGAGCGTAGCTTCAAGCTTTCAGACTTCTGGATCAGGATGTGAAGATTCTAAACTCTTACGAAGACCTACTTTCGAGGATGTGATTCTCCATACGCAGGAGGTGTCGTGCCTCCGTTCCTTCTAACGTATTCACGAGACTGTTGAGCTATTTTGAACCAAAGGTGAGCCGAAATGCTACCTAATGTTACTCTTGTATTTTGCTATTGAAAATAAATACATCATCATTGCTCCTGGACTCGTCAAGGTATGGCTTTTGAACAACGGATTTCATAACATAACCTTGAAACGACAATGAGCTTGGAGCGAATGGGCTGTTCTTGTAGCACGCATTTTGATGTTGGAACCTTCCACAGCTTGTAGCAACTACTCTATAAATATTTCTCAACAGAACTGCTGAGAAGGATGTCTCTTGGTATGAACAATGGCTGGTCTCGTCCACCTGGTGCCATCTTCCCTCTTTCAATGTGAAGAAAGGTGGTCTACATGTAGGCAAAAAAAAAAATTTGTCTTTCAGGAACCCACAAATTCAGCTTTGACATTGAATTTGAATGACATCGTGTATTTGGCCTAGAGACTCCTGTCAGAGATGAAGTTGAAGTCTGATATCTCCACACCTGATGACTTGAACGGGGATAGTCAACATGCAGTGATAGCAAGCCAAGCGTTTAGAACAGTGTCTCAGATTGAACTCAGATCGAAAGGATCCCCTACTACTCCAACTGACTACGACTACGACAACAAACGTCTCGTCCTCCGAGGCGATAACCGTGTCCCTAACTCGTTGTACAAAAAGTGTACTCTGAACCACACTAACTCATAGTCTGACAGCTTTCTAGCGTGAGCCACCAAACCAAAATCGCAGGGATGTCAAAAATGGCTCTGATCATGATTTGTTCCAAATCCAAAACATAAATATAGAGAGCCGAAAAGGAAAAAATATCCCTTTGGAGTTAACTAATCAAGACACGGTCCCAAGTCAATTTACAAGCAACTAAGGTTCCAATTAGTCAAGAATGATTAAGGTACAAGTAAAAAAGAAATCATAAAAAGAAGGTGCACACTCCGAAATCGGAGATACCCCCGAAAAAACATGTTACACACAAAACAGAAAATGCAGAAGGGACAGTGAGACAAAAATACACAGAAGAATGTGTAAAGATATGAAGAGGGAGGGGGGTATTATACAAACGGATATCATTGATGTAAAATTTTATGCATGGGAGAGACGCAAGTGTTGGTATGGATTTTCGAAACTTGGATACATTATCCAAGCATCTGGAAATAAAAATGAATGTTCAACCTGTGGGTGAACAAATTCGGGGTATAATAATACAAGGGAGAGTCAGTGAAAGTGGAATGTCCGAAAGCAAAAGGAGCAACATTAATGACGTGGATTGGCAGCGAGGGAAGGAGAGAATTATTGATCAAGGACAATGCGAGGCGTAAAACCGGATACTGGAACCAGCATAAACCAAAGCGAAACTGCTCTCGCAGTTCATTAGACGTATACGTGCAGCCTATAACAACGCCGATCCCTCGTTGCCTGATGCAACAAGCCTTTTCCAATCCGCCCTCCATTTTTTCATGCTATTTCTCAATTTTTTATCTCCGAGCGTCTTGAAAATCCATCTCAAAAGTAGATTCTCGTCTTCGGGTACGAAAAAGGAGGAGAGCAGAGAGAGGATGGTTTCAAAGTTCGCCGAGGATGATGTGATATGATCTATGCAAAGGATCACATTGGGATCAGTCAAATGAAGCATGCAATCAGAACGTACCCCGATAAACCCATACAATTGCCACAGCAACACCGATAAACAGGTCGTGCCCTTCTAATAGAAACGCATCCCACAAACGCAACTGCGTCTGGAAGGGCACCGAATTTGCGAACAGCGTGATATACCACTTGGTAGCATAAGACATTGTGGAAATCATGTGTTTCTTGAATGCCCTATATACATCGGGCATCATTTGTTGAATAATGCGTTCTTGAATGTATATGGCTTCCAAAAGGCCTGGGAATCCGGGATTGAAGATGTTGTGCATATTGTATGCATCATGTAGTCGCACAAGGGAGGCATACACGCGCTCGGGCTCAAAGTAACAGAGAAGGGTCGCGGCAATGGGCCCCATACCTTGCACGTAACCACACGTCTGGCATCGCAGAGAAAACGTATGTAGAACGTGGAAGAGGGAGCGTTGTCTATGAGTATCAAACCTCAGTCTTGAATATATTATGGGATAGAAAGTGGAACTCACCCTGCGCCATATCTCGTCTTGAACATAACATGCCCACCTATCGTTCTAGGAACATCTAAGTCGATCTGCACATCATACTTCGACGGTTTATCTAGTCCATCTCTATACTCTTCACTTAGCCTGACAACCTCCCGATATCCCGTGCTCGCGATTCTATTCATCAGTAAATCCCATGCAGCACCTCGCCACCGGTCAGGGATCCCCTTATACACTCGATCGCGTAATTTCGATTCTTTGGCAGATCGGATACACCATGTTTCGATGTTACCACCTGGATCACGAGAGTTGGGTTGCAACATTCGTGTCCATTTGGCTATTCGTGTACTCTCTCTAAAAGGTTGCACTTGAGGAGGTAAGGATTTGAGAGACGTAGCCGTTGCAGCAACGGACGATGGTCCCGCTGAAGCCGGAGAGAGGCGGTTTGTTAGAGGTGCTGCGTTAAGGAGGATCAATCGGTCATGGGAGGGCACTGAGAAGAAACCATAGCTGACGTGTAGGCTGGTTTAGCATGGCGGCCCAAGGCAAGTAAACTCGGACAAAACGTACCGATCCACAGTAGCCAATAGCTCAAATTCCTTAGGATTCAGACTCTTCGTCTTTTCCCTTGCAGAAATTTCTGCAGTCAGCTGACTATGCCTATTAGAACCCAAACGGGCTCTTGTCCGCTCAACGCCTTCCTCGTATCCATCTCCCGTGACACCAGATACTTCGAGTATTGCGTAGGTACTTCGCACGTGGAAACTGTCGAAGTCTTCACCTTCAGATGGAACCAATGACAGTTTACTTGAAGGAGAGCTAGAGCTGGATTGCAATCTTCCGATAGATAGTCTCGTAGAGTTCTGTGGAGAGAGTAGGACTGAAGGGGTCAGCTGCTGCACTGAATTGGGTGGAGTGGAAGCAGGAGTTGCAGGAGCGGACGGAGGTAACGAGGGTAACTCTCGGCTGATGGATACGGCTGAACATTGCGGATAGAGAAAGGATGTCTGGGACGAGGGACGAGATTTTGGGGAGATACTGCGACTGCAAAGGGACGATCGGGAGAGACCAGGGGGATGGGCACGAAGCCCACCTGGTGTAAGGCTTTCTGACACAGGTGCATGGGCCGGTGCATCAGATGATTCGGGCAACTCGGACGGTGGAGGCTGGAGAGTCGGAGGGGGACTGTGGGGGCGAGGGGAGATGCGGGAGGCCATTGGCGGACTGAAGCGCGCTGGAGAAGACGAAAGGCCGTCGATGTCTGTGAGATCGATTACCTGGTTTTGTGGCAGAGAATAGACTAGTCCAATGCCAGACTCATGGGTACTCAGAAATGAATCGTGGACGTTTGGCGGGTCATTGAGATTGATTGGGCAGTCTTTCAATCCACGACTGCCGCTTCCTGACCAGCTTGCATTGCTGGCGTGCTCCTCACCATACATGGAATAGATAGAAAAGATGGTCGTCTCAGAAGATGCTCGCGGCTCCTCAGCAGTGGTGAACACGGTGTCTGGCTGTGACGAGGAAGTCGTGCTGGTCGAGGAGGGAGAGGAGGACTGGTGCCCGAAATCTAAGGGGAGAGGAGCATTCATGCGACAAGGTAGTAGACAAGAAGAAACCTGCGAATTCGCACCATCACTCAACAAATAACTTGGCACCATTCTACCATGGCTATGCCTTGCGAACAGGGATCCGAGTGCCAGCTAGCTGCATACCTTATCTAACCGACTCAGGCGCTGGCTGCAACACATCAACTGATGCTGTATCATTCGTCAAAGGGATCGTAACCTTTGGCATTTAGGCGATAGTATCATGCACCTTGTTCAGATGGTGCACTATACGCTAATCGTTGACGTGGCAAAGCGATGTCAGTGTTTCACCTGATGCAAGAGCGATGTATACCAGACACTTGTGTCGATCCCTGGACTCTCTTGGGCTGGCTCATTCCTTCCTACCATGGACACATTCTAGGTGACAAATATCAAAAACAACAAGTGAGACATGGGTAAAAATGGATACGCAATTCCATTTTCGTGTACCAAATTGCCGATTTCAACGTATACCAGTCAACAATCAGGTGGATCAGGAGTATCAGCCTTCGGGCACGCCCAGCCGGACCATTATTCTAGAGATGTACCTAGGACCCCTGGTTTTTTACATCTCAGCTAAGCGAAATGATGTAAACAATACCTCCCGGGTACGAAATGGTATGATGTAATCTTTTCAAAAAAAAAACATCCACCATGACTGACATTCAATACGTTCTTACATCAACGCGTGCTGACCTTGACCGCTTGGCTTCCAAAATTGAGTGCACTAACAATTAACGACACATTCCAGTCATATTCGAGCATGCTAATTTTCCGACATTCAGGTAAACTGAAGACAATTAAACTACTGTATCTAACCGATCGGTTAGATGTTGATGGGAGAGCAACCAACGACAACAAGACCGCCTGAACGAAATAATCAGCGTCATTTCAACAATCAGGATCATTAGAAAAAAGTGCAAGGGGGAGGAGCTTACTGAAGTTGTTGCCAGTGCAGCAAACGGGTTGAGCGGCACTAGAATAACAATGAGCCTAGCATAAACCATTGATGACCAAAGGCAACTCACCATTTGTTCCCACCAATAGCACCAACAGCATTGACAGCGGTGCAGGTCAAGCCAACGTGGCCAGTCAAGCCATTGAGGAAGTCATCAATGTTGACAGCACCCAAGAGACCTTGACCGTGAAGATTCTCGATTTCTTGCCTAGTAGAACTATCGCTTGCTTGCTGCACTGAATTGCAGCAATGGACACTTCCAACGTTACACTGAGCGTTGTTCTGGGGCATGGCAGCGGCAACAGCAGCAGAAACGATGGCAGTGATGGCAAAGAGCTTGGCGTGCATAGTGAGAATAGGGATGGCAGCGATAGAGTGTACTTTTCGAAAGTCGAAGACGGATCTCAACTGAGGAACTGTTGCTGGAGAATTGAGGCTTAAATACCTCTGGAGACTAACCAAAAGACTCTAAACAACGAAAAAAACTTGATAGTAAAACGAGTTTGCAAGACTTTCTTCCCTGCAGGAATCCAAAATTCTTGATTACGGTAAAGTAAATGCTTTTTTCATTTGCGCTCATCCGACCCTGTTGCCTAAGGATCGTCCTATAACCCCATATAGACCAAGACCTACCATTTATAGACTAGATCGTTGTCTCAAAACCTGGGATATGACAATGTATGGCCATGTATCGTGTCGTACATTCTTCGTGTAGTGTACAGGGACTCGTAATAACAACAGGGACTCTACGTCTACCGTAATTGATCTTCGAGTGAATCAGAATTTATGGACGAGAAGTACATGGATAGTGTTGTCTAAGTTATGTTAGATAATTTTATCTTGGCTAATTGACGACATCACCTGCGTTTTGATCCTATATAAATGAATTGTGTAACGGAGAAGATGGTGCGCTGATGAATGCCCTTACGAATTATGAACCCATTCGGTGCAAGAAATGCACTAATTTCTTGCACCCTTAGGAGCAAAAAAAAGTAGTACAGTCAATGTCGACCTCTGTTACAACTAGTCGGTGAAGATGGCGGTGATTACAAATAATCGCATATCAAAAGTAATAGCGAGAGGTCTCAAAAATATATATAGGACTATGTTTATTCCACTTCCAAGATGAATATCTCGCACCGGATTTTGCGCTCTTACCCTAGTGATCTCACTAAAATAAAATGAAAACAGCCGCGGAGCAGACCTGTTCGGACCTTCATTCCTGCTGGAAATTACAATGACCAATGCGATGGTGGGAACATTCAATGTCGTTAGTCGGTCCAGAAGCTAAATTATAGCGCAATTTAGGACCTACTCGCATGTCTCACTGCCCTTGCCCTCCAGTGCATGGCTGGTCAAGTTGGTATTACATGCACCACTGAAAGTGTCATTTGTCCCAGTAACATGAAATTGCCTTTGGTAATCCATGGTTTATGCTATGCCCAATGTTTCACCTTCCCAGCGCTTCTCAACCCATCTGCTGCAATGGCAATAACTTTACTACCTTGTGCTTTCTGATGATCCTACTTGTCAAAACGATGCTGATCGTTTATTTTTTCTACATGGTATTGTTGTTCTTGGTTGCGCTCCCAACTCACAGATATGTTCTATAACCGGATTCAACTTGGGGAAAAGATAGTGTTCTGAATTTAAATGATCTGTCTTGTGGTGATGACCAAGTGAATATTCATAGCATTGTCTCTACGGAATGACTTTTCAAATTGACAATACAGACATTTACAGACATTTTTGATGGTGAATGTCAGTTCATCAACCTCCTTTGTCGTTGTGGGATTGATGGTGGTCAAGGCCTCCTTTTGACATGGTGAACCTTCTTTGGGTTATATGGACCTTGCTTATGTTGATTAATCGATCTCAGAATAATGTTATTGAATCGAGATACGCTCTGATCAGAGTTATTGCTTTCTCGACAAAAGCTTGGTCAGTAATGCTGAAAGCCATGATTGTGATCTCAAAACGTTGGTTCGGCCAGTAACTGCATCCTCCTCATTGAAATGTAATAACTAGTATTGAACATGTACCCACCTACCCACCTATATCTCCAACAAGAAAAATCTACACATCTCCACTACCATTTTTCTCGTAGGTACCTGGATCTCATATAGTAGACCCTCTACGTCTTAGCATTGCAGCTTCCTTATTGCCGAGCATAAATGCCAATTACAAAGAAAGCATGGTAGTGAGATCAACCGGGCTTCTCTCCGCCAATGATGTTATTCTCAACTCATCGATGGAGAGTGTCCTGATCCATCGAATATATTGGGCAGGACCGTTAGCATTAGCCTTTCCATTACTGCTTGGTCCAGAGGTCAACATCGAAACGAATTCGCCTCGTTATCCAGCATTGATTCTGTAGCAATGGATCTTGGCAAATATGAGCAAAAAAGAACCCACTGTGGTTACATAATCATAAATCGACTGATCGATGTCGTTGATTAAGCTTCTGGCAATCAAACAAGTGAGGCGCGGCGCATTTTGTACCAAGTGAATCAATACTCCTAATTGAGAAAGTAATGTACTCAGATGGGTGGACGAGTCTCCGGTTACCCATATGGGGATAGGCAAAATAAGAAACTTGATGGTGAGATGGAATGATGATAGAGATGCATCAACACTAAACACTAGTGCAACGTTAGACAAGGTCACGTGTGAGATGTCACAAGCTCAGCTTTTTTTGGAAAGAGAGAGGGTTTTTTTGGATTCAGCATTTATGTTCCGCAGCTAGTGCTAAGACGCGGGGAGCACAAGCAGGGCCCGACGTTATGTGGGGTGTCTACAGAAGGCATGTGGCCATAGGGAAGGTGTAGGCGAAGCTTGCTGTGGATGTTTTGGGTAGCGGCAAGTCCGGAGGGCCTGTTTATGATCTTGTATAGGCCGATTTCTGTAAGCGCCTCCACCCCTTTTCGGGTGCCTAAGATATCTGGGGGGTATATGGAGGGTGAGATCTTCCTTAAGATGTAACGATGGTCATCGTAGAGGTGGCATTCTCGCAAGATGTGGGTTCACCATATGGGCAAGAGGAGTTTGTGGCTGGTTTTAGTTCTGCCTCAGCACTGATTACTCATTCAACAATCTAGGCATGAAGGCTATGTCCAAAATTGGCTTGTCTTCCGAATCCTGAAGAAAGCAATTCCGGTTTCAGATTCTGAATCTCGCTAACCGAAAATGGTTCTGGTGTCTGACTTGATATGAACATTAATCTCACTTTTCTTTACTGAGACATTCTTCACATGGGGTGTTTCATTTCTGTATACCGTCCCGAAGAGCTTTAAAAAGGCCAGTGAAAGGGGAGAGAAAAAGCAACCTCTTCAACTCAATCGTTCTTTGCTCTCAGTTATGCGCGTTTTCATCGCTCTTTTCACTTTTTTCAGTCTTGTCCTCGCCAACAAAGTTGAATATACTCAAACTCCGGATGATTGCTCTCCTGGAGAATCATCTGGAAACGGTCATCCTCCCACCACTGGCAGCATAGGATCCACCGGAATAACACACACCGTTACCACTAGCAGCATAGGATCCACCGGAATAACACACACCGTTACCACTAGCAGCATAGGATCCACTGGAATAGCACATACCCTTACCACTAGTATCCCTAATACGACACCAGTACCCGCAAAGAATGGTTCTACTCCAATTCCTGATGATACTGACCCATCATCTTTGTGCAATTCTGGTTCTATCCACTGCTGTGAAACCGTGCATCCTTCCAATTCCCTAATGGGCCATGATCTTGCGCAACGATTGAGCAGGAATTCTGCTCGTCGGGCGCTCAGCTCTGGTTCCATTGGTTTCCAGTGTACTCCTTTTGCTCTCGGAGGTACTTCCAGCAATCAATGGTGAGAGTCTGATCTCTCTCTTTCTTGGATGATCTTAGTGACCTGGTAATGTAGCAATTCTCAGGTTGTCTGCTGCACAGATACTGATTTCAGTGAGTCTGATGCTTTGGAACTTTGAGAGTGACATTGAATATTTTTTTAGGTGCCCTTATTGCTTTTGGGTGCAACAATATCAACATCGTCCTTTAAGTTTATAGTTCCAAGTCTTGCCTGCCCTTTTTGTGCTTCTTTAGTACATGAAATCCTTTATACCTATGCTTAATCTTTCTAATGCTTCGCTGCCTGTCATCTTATTTCTTGGTTACCTTTTTTGCTTCATTGATATTGACTTCTAAGGTCATTGGCTTGTGTCTTTTATGCTGATTTGGTGTAAGGCAGCTCTGTATTAGACAGGTTGGGTCAAATGTTTGAAGATTGCATTTTATATCGGTAGACAGCATTTGGGTAAATATACATTAAAAGTCAGTTTAGGACTACCAGATGTGTTCATCTTCACTGCCTGGATTATGGCTAAGATGATGTAAGGAGCAAGGGCGTATTTAAGGACCTTGATGATACTTATCTAATCTGATCTTCTCTGTACTTGATACGTGTATTTAATGAGTACTTCGTGAATGGGTCTCTGGTTATCATTTCCTTGCAATCTTATTTTAAAATACTGATATGAATGTGATTTTATCTTTCTGAAAATTCGAGGCGCGAGAAAGAAGTTAAGTGTCCGGATATTTGGCAGTCTGTCACAAAGCGATGGCTGGACTTCTTCTATTGGAATATCAGGCGCTACACTAGATTAGGTTTGTCTCAAGTCTCGATATGTTCCGCTCTATTGTCTTAGGTGAAAATAGATAGAGACGGCTGTAAAGAGACTTGTTGCACGTTTGCAATGAGTTTCCCCCCTTTGGTATTGCCCAACCGTAACTCAACATCTTCTTCATCAGTTTCAATGTCCACCGCCAACACTCTCGACATAGAAATGCGACAACGTTTTATATTATCAGGCAACTGCCTCTGCAAGGTTTCAATCTGAACTTGAATCCTACAGCACAAATGAATGATTCTCTGGTGTATGACCTTCAATTTGTGTATGCCATTGCGCTATTTATCTTGCCAGTATTTTCTTATATTGTGTGCATATGAGCTCCTTTCTGTGTATGATCCCGAACCCGAGCTACTTACAAAGACGTTCATCCTGATGTATGGCTGTGACGCATTGTGACACAAAGATTTCTACTTCATCCACACGATGCTGGGTTGGAGGTCAACAAGCCAGCGTACTTTGCGGCTGGTCCATCGAAAACCCTTGGCAATGCGGACGTATGCTATCTCTCTAGATGCACCACAGCGCCTGCCTGGTAAGAAACATCCACGTATCTTTACAGGTAAAAAGGCAGATCTATACAATTGGTACTCCAACCTTCTCCAAACATACAAAGACTCTGTCATCCTCTTCTTACAACATGAGGAATTTACCGCAGACCGTCTTCGGAAATTGCGGTTGGACATAGTGACTGCCGCACAACGCTCTGCGCCGTCGTTAGCAAATCCAACATTAGAAGCTTCATCCTCACTGCCTACGTTGACTGTTGTACGGACGAACATATTTGGAGTGGCTCTTCGTGATCGCGCAGGGATTGATAAATCTGCTGTGAAAAAGATGGTCAAGGGAACGAAAGGATCTTTCGCCCTTCTCACAATGTCAAACTTCCATCCACCACAGCTCAAAGCTATCCTCGCCGCTATGGCGAAGAGTGCTCCCCCGAAAAAACCAAAATCACAGGAGGAGATTAAACAGGAGCAAGCAGCTAAGAATGCTGACCCTGCTCAACCAGGTCGAAGGGTGAAGCGTGTCCGTCCAATCCGCACGCCTGAACTGAAGGTTGTCGGGGCATTGATTGAGGATCGGGTGTACATTAAGGAGGCTGTGGCTGATGTATCCAACTTGCCGACATTGGATACATTGAGGTCGCAGATTGTTGGATTGTTGGGTTCGCCAGCATCACAATTGGCAGCCGTCTTAGCTCAGGCCAGTGGAGGTTCCTTGGCGAGAACTCTGGAAGGGTTTAAGAAGGGACTTGAAGAGGAACAGAGCAAGCAATTATAGAAAAATATTTACAGCAGTATACAATAATACAATAATACTTCAGTCTCCGTGACACTACATCACGTTAGTCACGGCCTACCCAACTCTTCTCTTCTACTCGCCACGAATACCATGTAGGTGTACTTGTGCAGTTGACGCGAAAAATTGCGGATTCATCAATATACAGGGATGATGATGATGAATTTCTCTACGGAGGCTCAGCTGAACCCGCTCCATTACCGACCGGTAAGAATTTTCCTAGCAAATCCCAACATTATTTTGTAAACATAATGCAAGATGAGCAAATGGATTGACTTGTTTCTCATACATATACTTTATTCGCGTGAACGAAAATAATGGAATTACAGTTCCTCAGCCGTGAGTACTCCGACTCCTCGTTAGCCTGATGTGTTTTGAGGTTTATTTGTCTCATAGGATACCTATAGACAATGCCAAAACGTCTACTGGACCGGGGATTGTTGAACAACTAGAACAGCAGGCGCAGAAACAAAATGAGGATCATGACGATATCTTCGACCGACTTCCTTCAACGTCGATATTTACTAGCGCTTCTATTCCGCCCCCGTTCAAAGATTCACGGGAATCTTCACAGGATGTGGATTACGATATGGCCAATGGCGCTGACACAGAAGATGGGGGACAGGAAGAACAGGACGAACAAGAGGAAGAAGAAAGTGATGATGTACGTCACATTTCCGTAACTTGTATCTGCTTTTCAATTCACGAGACTGCGGTGTGGCTAGGACATTGAAATTATCCTCGACAGACCATCGCACTCTTTGGACCTTCGGTATGATCCTCTCGCTCTGCACGTGTACTGTAAGATTTACAGCTACTGTCTGAAGACCCGGCAGACCTACCAACCGTCCAACAACAACATCTCGAGGTCTGTCCTTTCTTTCGCCTACGTATACAACCGACTTATATACGCTCCTCAGCTCCAGCCCCCGCTTTTACAACAGAGTACAGTCCCATCCAACGTGGTGGTGCTATTCCAAACGTTCATCCCCCTTCTCTTCAAACACCTTCAACCCCCTTACATGCACAACAAATTCAACAAACTTCCTCAGCAATCTCACCTTCTCAACCCCAACCCTACCCTATTCAAGCCCAAGCTCAAAACCAACAGTATCAACAGAATCCAATTCAAAAACTTGATGGACCAGACCCAAACACGCTTCCAGCCGTTACCGCACCTCCTTCTCACCCGGAAATCGACCCGGATGTTGTAGGCATGTTCGATGGTCGTTCTATCCTGGAAGTTGATTTGGGTGCTATGGCCGATAAGCCATGGCGCCGGCCTGGATCTGATATCAGCGACTGGTTTAATTATGGATTTGATGAGATCTCGTGGGAGGCGTATTGTTATCGCAGGAGGGAGCTGGGTGATATTGCCAGCGTCCTAAAAACAAATGTTATCGTACGTTTTCCCCTTAGTATCTTTCCATATCTCCCTTGTCAACTGACAGTTTCGTCTCTCTAGAATTTCGCTGGAATGGGCGAGGATCAAATAACCGCTCTACCACCTGAACTTCGACAAATGATCATGACAGGTACATCGGCCATGATGTCCAACGGCATGCAAGGCAATCCCATGAACGTTGCCTGTCCCTCTTCAGCTATCATGAATCCTCAAATGATGATGGAAATGCAAAATATCATGATGAATATGGGTGTGCAAGATATGGCTGCTGCAGCGCAAATGATGCAGCAACTCCAACAGCAACAACAAGCAGTTCAAGATAGTACTGGTGTCGGCGCTAATGGTTCTGCTGGAGGTGGAGGACCTGGAGGACAGGCTGTTGCTGGAGGAGGCCCAGGGTTAGGTGGACCGCAGGATGCAGGTGCAGCTATGATGATACAAGAGGGATATCCTGGTGGTCCAGGTGGTGTAATGAACTTGAGTGGAATGGGTGCAGCGGATTATAGTATGCAGGTGCGTTGTACATATTAGAATTCGAAAACCCCCCATAGTTCCGTCCTTCGGGGGTTTGTTGAGTACTGAAATTGACTGAAATTGTTTTCTTATTCTTTGTAAACGAAATTTCGATTTCCTCCCTCGTTCTGGTCTTTTATTCTGTATCCTGTTCAGATGCAAGACCAAAATCAGATGCAGATTTATCCAACCATGGACGGTTCAAAATCCATTGGTGGTGGGCAACAAGGCCCCTTAGGCTCAGGTCCAGGTTAAGCTCAACTTCAAATCCAGGACAGCTCCTTAACTCAATATTTTACTCTCACAGGAACAACTGGCGGTCTCGCGTCCTCAACGGGAGGAACACCTATTCCTGTTAGTCAATTGCCTCCAGGTGTAGGTGGAACAACTCCTGTCCTCGGAGTTGGGGTTGGGCGAAGTACTGGAGGAACACCTCTACAAACATATCGCGCTACATCGAACGGAGGAGCTGTAGCTGTTCCGAGTAATCCTGCAGGTGTTGGTGGTGTCGTATCAACAGGAACTGCTCCAACGGCTGGTCGTGGCGCTGCGCCACTCGCTAATATGGCTCGTGGAAGAGGCGGATTTATTGGTGGACGTGGACGCGGTATGTGATATATCCTCCATCATTTATTGAGCTCATCGTTGAAAATCGTGTGTACACATAGGGGTAGCAGCACCTGTTCGACCAGCTTCTCCACTCCCGCCAAATGTACCTACGGGCCCTCGTAATCAAAACAAATACAGAGATAGGGACGGTAATGCTCCCGCCGTTGATGGACTTGATTACGGTGGAGGTGGAGGTGGTAGTGGGGTTGTAGGTAGCGCAAACGAAAGAGAAAGAGATATACGAGATAGAGATAGAGAACGAAGTGAAAGGGATAGTCATAGAGATCGCGACAGGGGAGAACGTGATCGTGATTCTCATAGAGATAGGGACAGAGATCGAGATAGGTCGGAGAGGGATAGAGATCGTTCGGATAGAGATAGGGAAAGGGAGAGAGATAGAAGTGTGAAGGAAGGAAGAAGAACGCCTAGTGCAGAGCTTGAAGATCGGACTTCTAGTCGGTATGTTTTTTCGTTACAGCATGGTGTACTGGTCATGTTCAATGTGTCCTTTATAGGAAACGGAAGAGTTCGCCGGGACTGGAAGACACGCGTTCATCAAAACGGCGCTAGTGTACTGACGACAACAAAGCTGATTCATCGAAACTTTTACTTATTGACATACTTCTCTAATCTATCCTCGAGATACTTGGGCCATTTCACTTTGTTGCATGTCATCAATAGTTGACCTGAGGATCACAATGTAAAAAGGAAAGTATATGAAAGCAAATAACTATGAAGGGCATAGGGATAGAGATATGAATATTACAAGCAAAGGGATGGTGGGGTGTTGAAGATTTCAAAAAGAATGCTGATGGATAGGGAGAAGTAAAAAAAAAAAAAAAGTCCAACAAGTAGTTGTATGTCCATGTACTTGCTATGCTTTTCCACCTGTGCGGTTTCCCGCAGCCCGTCGTTTTCCACCCCTGCCTGATCGTTTGTTGTTCCTCTTATTTTTACATGTGTCACAGAACCAAGATCCCTCCGGGCATACCGTCAATCCAATACATGACAAATGGAACTGTCAAGAGTTGATGATCAGATCAAGAACATTGACAGGATATAAGAGAACATACCCATTCACGTTCGCAGTTTTCGTCATCACAAGCAATCATTTCCCCATAGCTGACACCATCACAATAACAATAGGTCCTATTATCATCGTTGTCGCCATCAACATCTCCAGCATCACCAATCCCTCCATCAGCCCCCTCACCATCGGCCGCGTTTAGATTAGTATTATTTGAACTTCTTCCTCCTCCATTTGCATTCGTCGCATTTGAATGCACAGACACACTCCGTGCATGAGGTACAATACCTGGACCGGCCAACACTTGATTCGAGGAAATATTCAGATCGGGATCTCCCGACACGTGATCTCCACCTGTGCCATTATTATAATGACCCGCATTACCATTACCATTCGCCAATCCACCATTACCATTGCCCGTACTGTTCGAATATCCAGGTATATTGGAAGAGTTGGGTGGATGGTGTGACGACGCAAGGCCGTTTGGGCCACGGTGGGAAGCAGTGGAAGCAGAGTTGGAATGGTGAGAGGGGTAGTCGTTTGTGGATAAAGGCGTTGATACCCGGTTATTGGTGTTTGAGGTATTATTGGCAACACCACCACCTCGACGTTTGAAACCTGTCGTTGTCGCGTTAGTGTTGCGCCCTGATGTGTTTAAGTTTGCGAGAGCACTAGTATTTGTGGAGGATGGGCCTGCACGGGCAGAGGTTGAGCCATTTGGGTTCTGGAGAGGGAGATGGGATGTAACAGAGACGAGTGATTCTGAAGGTGATGGGATGCGTTCATTCCTAATCCGTTGTCAGCCACACTGTACACAGATTAGAAAAAGGAGAAAAGACAGACTTTTTTCCTCTGCCAAGTCGTGAACGCATATTTGTAGAGTCGCCGCCGAGAAGGCGCTCTCGTTTGTGTGGGGAACGACCACTGCCGATGTCGATCTCCTCGTCGCGCGGAAGACGCTTGCGCTTTGCAGGACTAGGGTCTACTGCGTTTGGATTGCTGAGCAGACCAGAAGCACCTCCTCGCCGTCTCCGGCCAGTGTCCATGTTGAGAGGCATGAAGGACTTGTCGGAGACATGGGGGTAGATAGTTCTCCTCTTCAACGAGGCCATGTCAAACTCTGGCATGCGCTCTGCAAGGGTATGGAGATGAATAGCATGGGATTTAAGAGTGTCCGCAGCTGTGCACGCGGCTCGAATCTTATCGTCGCCCCCGCACTTGAGCCGAGCCGCCTCTTCCGCAATCTCATGGAGGAGGTAGAGGCGCTCTTCCTTGGTCCCCCTGCGCTCTTCAATCATGCATGTCAGAGAGTGGACTTTTGCAGTAAAGGTGATCATGGAGGAGGAGAGAACGGCATCAAGCTCGCGCAACTCGCCTATGCCACGAGAGAGGTCGAGGGGAAGAGAATCGAGGGTGTGACCATACTCTGAAATGAGAGAAAGGGAGTATGCCGTGTTGATTTGGGCGGTCGACGACGGCGACGACGACGACGAAGACGAGGAGGAGACGGCAGCAGTCGCGCGAGGGTTCACCATGGCAAGCACCAAACATTCAATTCAGTCTCTAAACATGGCCAGCCCGGCCCGGTTCTGGGATTACATAACTATGGCTACACGACGATAATGCTACAGCAGGGTATACAAGAGCTGGACAAACTAGAACCACTTCCTCCGAAACAGCTTCTTCAAACCGCCCTGCGAACTCTGTGAGGGCTGGGGTGCAGAGGGCACATGCCCAGCTGTAGTTGCAGCAAATGCTGCGTACATCGCATGCGAGTCGCGTGGCGACTGAGGGATGGAGAAAATAGCGAAGGCGTTGGGTGAGGTCGGGCTTGGGAAAAGCCCAGATGCAGAACCTCCGTAGTTGGATGACATTGTATTGATTTCTGAGAGAGCGAGTGGCGCTTCCAGTGAAGGAGTGCTTTTGGAGGTCAAGATTTGGATTACTGAGGATAGATGCTCAGTTGAATTCTTCTCAGTCGAGAATACGTTTTCTGTCTACGAGAAACCTGTATATATACTGCTAAGACGCGACACTACTAGAGAACAAGGCCACTTCCAGACTTGGGAGTCTCCTTGTCCTAAATTGGTATCATTTCCAAAAGAAGAATAAAGAGTACAGTCTAATTTTATGAAATCTTCGTTTATGGGCAACTACTACCAAATCCTCAATGTTCCGCCGACAGCTACACTTTCCGAGATGAAACTTGCATATCATACTTTACTACTCAAACATCACCCAGACAAAAAAATCCTCTCCGAAAACCACTCCTCACCACCTCTTGACATTTCACTCCTCAAAGAAGCTTACACAACCCTTTCCTCGCCGCTTTCTCGTTCTCAACATGACATGTTCCTCAAAGACGCTCAAAAATCTTCATCTCTGCAGATGCCAGCAAAATTGGATCCTAGACCTGCACAAATTGTTTCTCTTGAGGATTTTACACAAGTGCAATCACAAGAAGCGGAGGTGTGGGAATATCCATGCAGATGCGGAGGTACATACGGGATATCTGAGTCTGATATGGACAATGGACAGCATTTAGTTGGATGTAGAAGCTGTTCAGAAGCTATTTGGGTCGGATATGAGCTCGTGGATGGCGGTCAAGATGGATGATCTTATGATCATGAAGGGTGAGCTTCGATTACTTTGTTCTTTCAGTTGTAGTGTACATGACTCTCAGAGCAAAGTTCTCGACCTATGACCTCCTTATCAAGCGGTATTGGATGCTAATTTGCGAACAACAACAACACTAATTTTAACATTAATCATAAATATCTATTACCTTCAAACATACAATCCCTCCATACTATCCTCACTCAAGCTCCTTTCCTCCTGTGACATTTCATGATCACGCACACCATCATCATCAACTTCCATCCTATCCTCATCATCATCATCATCCCTAGGCATACCTCGATCCTCTCCTACATCTTCTAATCGACCCTCCTTCCACTCCCTAAACAGCATTTTTCTAAACTCTCTCCCTAATGCATGCCCCAACGGCAATGGGACCGCATTTCCAATTTGTCTGTGAATCTATGCATAGGTAAACACAAAATATGTTATCTAATATGAAAAAAAAAACTTTACAGTCACGACATTGCCTCTGTGAGTTTCAAATACAAACCAATCCGGGAATCCTTGTGCTCTCGCGAGTTCACGAACACTGATCATACGTTTGCACTTGAGAGTGACAGGACATGAAATCATGGATTTAGAAAAAAAAAAAGCGCGCGGGGGGGCCAGAGAAACGTACATAAGGGTGCAAGACTCTACTTTGTTTCGCCGTAGGGTCAATGTTGGTGACAATGGTGGGGAAAAAACCGTCCTTGTCAAGACGGCCGTACCAGCCTACAATATATTAAAAAAAATTTTGACCGACTTGAATATAGAAAATAGTATCACTTGATTTGAAATTCTTTCGCGCAGTTGACGAGACCGGGTTTGTCAACTGCCATTCATACAGATCCGCTTTCAAACCTTGAGATAGCAACATGAGGTAATCAATCAATCAAAAGGCTCAATACCAGATAGACGGTTAGACGTACTTCGGTAATCGGCGCCAGGTTTCAATGGAATCGCAAGTACGCTTATCCACAACCATGAACGTTTCGTTCCCACCTCGCTTCTGGGGAAAAGAAGAAGAGGAAGACTCACCGGTCAACTTTCCTCGCCTTGACCGTCTTTGTATAGTGTTGTAAATCAGTGCTTTCCTTCTTCCGAGAATCTCTCTGATACGATGTCTTTGGTTCACAATGATATCTCACATCACGACTGTCATAACCACAATGCGATTTCTTATCATCACACACGAATGCAGGTATATTTTCTCTGCCTCGATTATTTCTTCTCATATCACCAGGTCGTTTCCTAGCCTCCATCCTCAGAGCATGAACAGACCAACATCTAGACCCAAAAATCACATACCAATCAAACCTCAACAGGTCCCCGATAGCATCCTCAATTGAAATAGAAGGATGCGGTGCAGTCCCAGTGACAGTTCTGACAGACTTGACAGGATCACCGTTCGGTAATGTAATCACCAGTCCATGAGCTTGTGGGAAATCATGTGTAGGTTGAGGTATATTAGGGAGCGGAAATCTGCCTTGTGAAGCAATGACAAAGAATCGGATCCGTCGCTGTGGTGTACCGTAATGCCCAGCTTGGAGAAGGCTATATCGGACTTGATAGCTGTACAGTCACAATATATAAGCAATCGATCTTGATATTAGGTTTCGAGACGTGCCCCATCTCAAGAAGAGAACGAATTAGGAGTTTAAGACCTCCCATAGTCACTCCTCCCTCCAGTCTGTGTATATCAGCTTGTTTGGCATTGAGGTCAAAACTCAAAAACCCAGTGACATTCTCAAAGTAGACGTATCGTGGACGGTAGTGATCTATCCAGGACAGAGCATTGAGGATGAGGTTGGACCTGATGTCATTGGCTGTTTTGAACATATTGAGCTGGGAGTGAGATTGACTACCGTTGGTCTTTAGTCGGTTGTTATCATGAACCAGGAGAAACTGTACCAAGGGAACCCAGCAGTGATCATATCAATACTTCCAGGCGCAGGTAAATCAGGTATCAAAGTTCTTCCCGTGGTATCCCAAAGTTGGGCTGGGCGTTCGACTTGGTGTCCTGCATGTTTCTTGACGGCATATCGCAACACGGTATTCGTACACTGATTTATCACTTCAGTTCGTTCGCTGTTCTTCCTAGATCCAACAACCCCAACATGATCATCCATACTCGTATACCAAGCCATTCTAAAAACATGAAAAACGCACTTGAACGTTTTCGCAGCACTTGGACTGATCTCCAAAGCATGCGTAACCGTCAAACAATCACTCCCCTCTTTCAATCCTAGACTGAACGCGCCCACACCCCCGAAAAGATCCATGACCCGCATTGGTTTCTCTCGCATTTTGTCCTTGAATTCGTGTATGTCATAATAATATTTTATATTTTCCTCAGTGCACCTTTTGCAGACATCAAGATCCTTGAACGAGACCGGAGACTTCTCGTCCAGAGTTTCTGGTATCAGCTTACGGAACTGATAGCGGACGTAGAAATGGTACGGTGAAATGTCGAGCCATTTATAGAGAGATATTCTTTGACCAAAAGATTCACGCGAAAGGACAACTGCCTTGGCAATAATATCAGAATAGGGGATGACGGCTTCTTCGTTCGTCAGAAAGACATGTTTCTACGGATAGAATCAACTAAAACGTCTGGTGTTCATTCGAATTGAATTCACCATACCTGGTCTTTCAACTCTCTTTCAACACAAGCTACAGTTCCAACTATATCCCATATTCGTCCGACCTTTTTGACTTTGAAGATCAATGTAGACTTACGCCCAAATCGGGGCATGATAAAATCGATAATCTGACCAATATTCGATGGCCCTTCCTTTGCACGATATAGAATGAAATCAAAGATGTGGTAAACTTTGTCGTTGAACCGGATCCCTTTGTTTTGGGTTGAATTTTGTTGGTTTCCTTGTCGGAGAGGCCCAGTCTCATATTCCCATTGCATCTTATGATTGTCTTCTTCCATATCAGCACAAGAAGAACAGTAGTCGAGAATCAGGTTTCCGGTACCACTAGTGGGATTGTCCCAATGTTCGAGGAATTGGTGATAATCTCTGGGAATTGCAACATATGTTTCGAGAAGTTTGTCGTGAATATATCTGTCGTATATCAGATTCGTATATGATCACGCTAGATGAATCACAGGCTCTCACTTGACAAAGAACTCATCTGATTTCACACAACTGGGCGGATTCACATGTACCTTTACGTTGGAAACTAGGGAGCTTAAAGGTATCGGGTTACACAATGTGCAAAAAAACAGTTCTTGCTGATTCGCGAGCTCCTGAAGCATTGTTTGCGAGGCGTGTTCGAGCCATTGAACATGCGCAATCTTTTCTTCGATCTTTATGTATATTATCCTCGCAAACCTGACGTTATAGTTATATGATCAGCTGTTCAAATTTTCAAAAAGTTTCGAACACGAGATCACACCAGAAATAGTTCGCAATGCTAGCACTTAATGGCAAGTGCACTATTTGCTTTGGCCATTCAAGTGTCAGATTTCTTGCTCCATACTTTCCATATGGTACAAGTACGAAATCCCCTGGCTTCAGGAACATTTCAGCGTTGTGTTTATTGTTTGAATGGCATGAAGACACCTTGTAGACTCGACCACCAACATAGACTTTTCTCAAGTAATTACTCTTTTGCGTAATTTTGTCCTCCCTTTGCCAGTCGACATCCAAACTACCACCTTTCGCTCGTTCGATCAATGACCACAAACTCCTCAGCTGAGCCTTTTTCTCCCTCATCATTGCAACATCATCTTTTCCTTTAGGGGGCGGTGGCCCGATAACGACGAGTTCCTCATTGATGAATCCACGAGCTAAAGACGCGATGAGTGGTGTCACATGAGTTGGATTCTGATTTTCCTGTTTGAGGACGGCCAAATCTGGGTTTTTCAGGCCCGCAAGGAGGCCTGTATTGATTGAACGACGATGAGTTCCGGGTCCGTTGAGATGAGACTTGATGCGTAAACGGGAACGTGGGCGTGCGATCACGTTTCCAAGTATACGTGCGATGGCGGGGATGCACCGAAGTCTTGTATCTGAGTCTTTTTGTTCTATTTCTTCTACGGCGGCATAGATAGTTTCAGCCTGATTCAAACAGAGTTATTGGACTTTGAGAAGAGAAAAGATGAAACTAACGGCGGTCCATATGTCGTCTTCCTTGAATTGGTCTCCGAAAATGCTTGTCGCATAATGAAGTGCCCCACGCACAAACGCATCAAATTCCATTTGACGTTTCTTGATCGCATGCGAGATAACTATCTGTGCCACCCGTCTAGGCGTATAAAATATTTTATACCATCGAACATAACTTTTGGCCGGCATTCTGAGAATATACCAGGCATGCGGGGTCTCAATGTAGATAGGACTGAGAGGGAATTCAATATTACCACAAAACCATTGGAGGTAAAATGAGACATGACCCACTCGTTGTCCTGTCTCCAATCTACAGAATAGCCCAACACAGGACCAATATGCATGAACACAGGCTCGACGACCTCTTCACCTGCTCCTCCATCCTCACCCATCAAATCCTGCTCATCAACACAGGAAGGTACAGCCCAACCAGTGGCTTCGAATCTACGATCGACGCCTTCTTCTTCTTCGATCTGAGATAGCACAACATACTCGTTTCTATGTCTTGTATCAAATATCGTGAAGTCTGTGAACAGACGTATAGGTTTATCAGTGCGAGATCGTGGCTGTGTACTAGGACTGGAGCCTTCTTCGTTGCTATCTTCGTTGTCGAAGTGTTCGTCCTCCTCGCCTTCAAGAAACATGTCTGCTGTTTCTGTGACCTCATCAGGCCGAGTAAAGTAGAATTCGGTTGCTGTAGATAACGAGTTCAGCAACAGGCCTCGATTAGAATCTTGAAATGCACACACGTAAATCAAGCTGTATCTTCTTCGCTGGCTGGTAACATCTCGATCAGCCTATACCAGCAGCGATGAAAAGCTCATAATCACTCTTGGAGATTCAACTTCCACTTCCTCAGCGCTCTGTTCACTGAACTCGACATTCCTCTGCAAACTGACACTATCCCGCAATTTCTTTTCCTTTCTCTTGAGCTGTTCCCGTTCCTTCCGTTTGAGTTTCTTCTGGTCTACTTGCTGTGCCACCAGAATTTGTTCGAGTCTTCTACGTTCATTTTCGTCTTCTTCTCTCTTCTTGCGAAGCGCCTCTTCTTGTCGAACGTCCTCCGGAAAAGAGACTTCAAATGCAGTTGGCCTTTTAGGAGCCATAGCGACTTTTGATCGCTACCGCTGTATGATGAGAACAATGGAGCTTGAAGAGATGGTGTTAAATTTCGTGAAAAAAGTTACCTCGTGTTGGAACTTAATTATCAGATGCAGTAAAATTTCTTATCGTATATATAGCCGGTGCCACTGAGTCGTAATGCACTTATGGAAGAGGTACATTGCGCAGTGTGGGAAGATGTAACCAATAAGCTTGTACTCGTTCCAGAGACTGGCCACTCACTCAAGTGGTAAAATGAATCAATGTTGACGCACATCAATTTATTT
>Ga0153966_100135_pt1 | contig 49368 bp, 52 predicted proteins | sample TSFL050MetaG_FD_104738 | JGI IMG/M metagenome (GOLD analysis project Ga0153966, IMG submission 104738) | Attine ant fungus gardens microbial communities from Florida, USA - TSFL050 MetaG | ecosystem: Host-associated > Fungi > Mycelium > Unclassified | place: USA: Florida, Paynes | collected... | reverse complement strand
TGCCTCTGAGGACAGGCAAGAGATAAAGGAGGATGGTGAATAACAACAATATTAGTGAGAGATGTTAGGTAGAATATGAACCCCCCGAAGGGAGATGGTGGTGGTTAAAGGACAAGAAGGGACGATTCAAAAATCACTCAGCTCTGTAAAATGAGTTCAAAGGGTATTTATTGGTCAATGCTCCATGTCAATGGCATAGTTGGAAAGTGCATCTGTCTAACTGGGTTAATTCTTGGGCAGACAGAAGGTCCTCAGTTCGAACCTGGGTCAATGCACAAAGCGGACATTCAGTCACTGCTTGAATTGTGGGATTGCCAAGTCATCTAGACCGATAGTGTCATACATTGACACTCCCTCAATTTTTATTTTGGTCAATAATTTGTAATGTGGTGTATGCACACAGTCTGTGGTAGTCTACTGTCTACAGAGGCTCACCGCCTCTGATAAATATACAAATTGTGTCATATGAAAGAGACAAACACAGAACAAAAAAGAAGTAAAATAGGCTGGGTGAGTAGCAGGGCATAGCCAAGTGAGCATGGATGAAGTTCCATATGTCAGGGTTCGTGTTCAAGGAGAGGGAACAGGGTGGAGAGTGCATTACCGGCGTCTTTGACTGGTTCGGGGAGCTATGGGGGCTCTCTGGGTAGTGTGAAGGCAAATGCCATGGGATTAGATGTAATGGGGTCGCCTACGAAGAAAACAAAAAATAATAAGCCAACAAAAGAAATTAGAACAAAACAATGAGCAACATTCCTACAGTGGGAAAAGGTTGCTGTCAGACGTGCGTGCAAATACTGCTATAGAGAAAAACAATCATGTTACCATCATCGCATTCTTGCTAGATGCCAGGGTAATAATTATAGTACATTCACAAACAATAAAAACAGAATTCACATAAAGAAAGCTTTAGGCTCTCCTTTGATGCTCCATTTTAATGGTAGATCCAAAGGCGTATGCTTGTCCTTGCGTTTCCCAGGCCGATCTGGTCCGTCTTTTGTTTCAACACCCAGAGCTGCATTCTGCAAAGCTTTAGCTTTGAGCATTTGGGCATATTTGTCATCAGTCCCAGTGCGACATCTATAATGGAGTTTCACTGTGACAAGTCGTCTAGAGACTGGACAGGTGACTTGACAGGTGACTTGACATCCCAATTCGAGATATGGTTATGTACTCATAGTCACATGATATAATGTATCAGGTGACTTGACATCATTACGCAGGTCAATTATGACATCACCGGCGTCTATCAGGGACGTGTTGTTTGAAAAGTTCTCAAGCAGGTTTGGACCTCGGGATTGGTATATGGGAAGGAGTGTGCGAATGTCAAGGTGAGTGGACAAGATAAGGCGAGAGAACACAACAGCAGTAAATTCTTTATAGCCAAGATCATGTTAATCTTAGCTCGCAATTACTCTACATCAACTCCTGCCAATACTTAACTCCCTTGTTCACTAGGTTCACTGTGACTGTAGTTGTCATTTATCTAATCTACAGCTCTTTGTCAGGTACTAACTTATCATCACCCTCTTCACAACCCCCGAATTCTCCTCCACGGAAAGTCAAGCATCCATCATTTTCTCCAGAAACTCATATTGACATCTTACCGGACCCTGAACCCATCAAACAACTGCAGTTGCCTAATTGAACCCAATCGGGAAAGGCAAGGGTGCCCACTTGAAAAAGCGTAAGAAAGGTGATGAACCTCCAGTATTGAAATGCCTCGAGATCATGCCACCCAAGCCACCTTTCACCTATGAATTTATCGAGCTATCAAGGCTATCGGTGGCAAGGCTACTCTGCAGGAGATCTGTAATTGGATTACGACAACCTATACAGACGCAAGGTTTTGTCTGGGACCAATGACAAACATGCGCAAATGCTTGAAGCAAAGTTTTACAGGACGCAGCTCAGGGTGCTGGAACAAAAGATGGACCAAGTCAGCCTGGAAAATGCAAGCACAAGCGTATGCCTTTGGATCTGCCGCTAAAACAGAGCATCAAAGGAGAACCTAAAGGTCCCCTTTCCACCTCCCCTCACGTCAACTCCGCTTTTACCGAAAGCATTGTCTGTGAACGCACCACAATTATCTACCTTGGTACAGGTGCCTAATTCTTGCTGAATATGACGATGATAACATGATTGTTTTTCTCTATAGCAGCATCAACATTTGCACGCACATCTGACAGCAACGTTTTCCTGTAGGACTGTTGCTCATTGTTTCGTTGTAGGCGACCCCGTTACATCTAATCCCATGGCATTTGCCTTCACACCACCCAGAGAGCCCCCATAGCTCCCCGAACCAGTCAAAGACGCCGGTAATGCACTCTCCACCCTGTCCCCTCTCCTTGAACACGAACCCTGACATATGGAACTTCATCCATGCTCACTTGGCTATGCCCTGCTACTCACCCAGCCTATTTTACTTCTTTTTTGTTCTGTATTTGTCTCTTTCATATGACACAATTTGTATATTTATCAGAGGCGGTGAGCCTCCGTAGACAGTAGGCTACCACAGACTGTGTGCGTACACCACGTTACAAGTAAAAATTGGGGAAGTATCACTAGATGACTTCACATCCCCAATTCAAGCAGCGACTAAACATCTAAATATCCGCTTTATGCGTCGACTCAGGTTCGAACTGAGGACCTTCTGTCTGCCTGAGAATTAACCTAGTTAGACAGATGCGCTTTCCAACTACGCCATCGACCCATACAGTGTGTTGGGTAATACCTACTTATCAGTAGCTCAACAGAGACATCGAAACGTGAGTTACCCACGATTCACCGTGAACTACTTAGGTGAGAGTATTCCAACTATCTCATGACCACCGTGGTTCTCCGCACCCTATCCGTGAGGTCCCTCTCCCTCCTATATTACCAGTCTGCAAACGTGAAAGAAGAAAAGAGGCATGGATCTATTCCATTTTTTACTTGCCAGTGTGGATGTAGCTGCGCTGCTGGTGCACCCGTCGCTGCCAGTTTGACTAGAGAAATCACTCAATCTTGCTCATTTGGCTATATCCTATTATACCCATTTTACTTCTTTTTCGTTCTGTGTTTGTCTCTTTCATATGACATGATTTGTATATTTATCAGAGGCGGTGAGCCTCTGTGGTCAGTAGACTACTGCAGACTGCGTTGTACACTCTTGACATCCCAACTCAAGCGGCGACTTGACAAATATCCGCCATGTCATAAATTTACTCTAGCACAAACAATTCCTGTCCGTCTTTTTATGACTATCAATTGCAAGGGTAGTCAGTCGAATATGTAATACTTTTTTTTGCTTTCTAATCATAAGATGTGATATTCCTACTAGTTACAAAGTTAATCTTCTTGCATGGAATTTTTACTCTTTATCATATCTCTTCCCACATAGTTGAAATTCCTGGATGTCAGGTAAAATTTTACCAAACAGGACCTCAAGACTTTTGTAGCATTTTGTTATAGTTTTTCATATATCCACTTCGAATTGTTGTCTCTGGCTGAGACTGCTTGCATACTGGACGCTAGTCGCTGGGATCTACAACAAATGCTAGAGGAGTCGAGTGATAGGCAATTAGGAGTTGGGTGATGTGATCTTCTGTTTATCGCATGTCTACCGATCCTTTGATTCAGGCTTTATCTCCCGAATGAAACTATACCACTTCGTTTGTCTAGAACGAACCATCAGTTGTTCCCTTCATTCATTCCAGATGACTGGACTTTTTTGAATGATCCGTAATAATTTTGCAAAAGTAAACCTGACAGCACCCATGCTCTACGACTAATGATCATCAAATAAACTCAGTACTCGATCTTCTCTGGCTCTTCAAATCCTTCCACTACAACATTCCACTTCCACCTCCCCTCTGTGTACCCCTTTGCCGTGTCCTCCAACACGATCTCATTCCTCCTCTGCACATACACCGTCTTATCTGTCACCCTCTGCCTCAGCGCCGGGATGCCATCTGAGTCAATGTGCCCTTCAACAAGCTCTGATAGGTCCTCTACAGCTTTCTCTAGATCACTGAAATCAAATGATAAGCATCAAGATATTTGTTACTCGAGGGAAGAGTACGTACCGTTGGTTGTCCTCGAACAAATCTGTCTCGTTGCCTTTCGCGAGATAATAGGCCATGGCATAAGTCCACTTGAGCGTCATACGACACCGCTCAACTTCCTCTACTGCCTTCCTCATAAACTGAACCTTCATACACGTCACAAAAGCATCAAGTTGTAAAAATGTGATATCGTTGCGGTATAAGATATAAACCATGATGTCAGGCACAATCAACATATGAACGAACCTCGATCCAAGTCAAAGACGAAGTAATCTGCATATCTTCCATTTTTTTTTCTGTATTGGCATATAAATCTAACGAAAGCTTTGCAGATTGTTCATGATTCGCCCAGCGATTGTAGTACTGAAAAAAAATGTCGTGTCAATGATAGACTTGGGCAACGCAATACACACATGTAAGTATCGTTCCAGATGAGCTCGACTACGACTCTGTGCATCACGGGCTTCTACCCCGGCTTTCTCATCGTAACGATTACATGAGTACCACGCTGTTCCATGCTCGCTCCAAGGGCCCATGCATACCCAACAGAATTCGTGTTTGCATTTTTTACATGTCATATGGCTGAACCACAAACAAGAATTATTGGTTTTCGATGGCAGAAAGACAAGGTCAACGCACTTGCAACCACCATTCTTCTCAATAGTACTCTGACAATTCGAACACTCTTTTGTATTACTCTTGATCCAATGCGCCGTCTCACTGTCGTCCCTACTTTTCTTCAACCACATTCTCGCGACAGAACACACTATGGGTCGATGATCTGCCTCGACATTACACCCGAAGCAAAACTTGTGTTCCCTCCCTGACAGACCCCATCCACCAGTGCTGGAAGCATTCTGACTCTGTGTCATCTGATCGCCGATGCCACGCGCACCACACGAGACTGTAGGCACTATAGTTGTCAAACTTGATTTATCAGCGGCAGATGGACACGAAACAGTATTCGTGCATCCAGGATAAGGACAAAACTTTAGGAATTTATTCGATGCAACGTAATACCTGAGCAGCAGTTCCTGAAAGTGCGACCAAGCTTTCATATTCTCTTCTTCCTGGCCTGGTTCGATAGGAGCTCCTGGAACGGAAGGGCCGATAACGGTACGGATGAAAGTGTCTGGACATACTAACGCACAACCTTCGGCCATGCATTTCACAGAATGTTCACCTTCATCTCTGATCTTTGAAATGAGGTAGGCATTCCAGCAATTACTACAGAACGTGTGATCGCAATCGAGGGAGAGTGTCCGTAAAGTTAGAGCATCATCGAAACAGATTGGACAAACGAATTTGTCTGGAGGATCAACGGATTTGTGTTTCAGTGAACGAGGAGTGTGGTGGGCTAGCGGAGGTGAGGTTACAGGGGACTTGGTCTTGGAACCACCGACCAGGGTGTTTAGGAGACGGGAAGCTCCGCGACTTGAACGGCGCGATGAGCTTGGCGAAGACGTGGTAGGATCGGAGGTACGGATACGTGTTGTGGGAAAGGATGCTGGTTCAGGGATAATTATTCCTGCTGCGACAAGGATAGATTTTGGATTATCCATATACTTTTCAACCAATCTTTCTTTGTTCCACTTGCTATACCGCAGCATCATGCTGGCCATGCCCTCCTGAACAGAGATTAGATTACTATCCAAATCAACAGAAAATTGAATGCCAACATCGACACCGCACACACTGCGGACGTATTCTACATCATCTGCCATGAGCTTCTCCACAGCACTTTGGCTGAGGGATTCATAATCAACCTCATATGGTTTGCGTTTTCCTGTTAACGGAACCTTGAATTCGTCGTCGCCACCGTACTCCATCATATCATCAGAGTCTCCAATGGCTGGTCATATAACGCACCCGAGAGTGAAAAGTGACTCACGATCATCCTGAGTGGCATCAAGCATTTCCTCATCGTCATCATAATCGAAATCAGAATATTCGTAGTCTGAGGACATGAGAAATGAAAATTGCTTTGGGATCAGTGTGGTCAGGGATTTCAAGACAAATGGGATTGTTGGTCGATCTCACGTGATTGAAAGTATGTTACGATTACTCAATTCATCTTGTTGTGACGATGAACAACATGCGTATGCTAGAACAAAACGAGGATGATGCTGCAGACGTCACATGGGGTGCGTAGTCTTCAATGGTATCTGTACTCTGGCTAATCCGAATACCAGAGGATCAGCAGCGGATAAACACGTTTTCAAAACTCAATACTCGCTTGAGGATGTTGGAGGACAAATTGGAGGAGATTAAGGTAAGGACTGCGCGATTCACGTGGGTTATGACCAACACAATGTCTAGCAACAAAAAGAGGCCCTAGACGATTTATCGACTGAATTGGAGCTCGCAGACGAGGATGACCCTATACTGTACGTCTCCTCTTGACGGCAATCGACGTTATCTCGACATATCACAGCTATAAAATTGGCGAAGCATTCATCCGCATGCCTCTACCCCAGGCTCTCAAGCGATTGGAACGCGATCAAAAAGAAGTGGAAACACGTTTTAATGAGGCTACAAGAGAAGCGGAATCGATTGAAACACAACTGGGAGTTCTAAAGAGTACACTGTATGGGAAATTTGGCAAGGCCATTAACCTCGAGGAATAGCCATAGGTGCGACGCGCTCTGGTGTTTAAGTCGAGTTAACCAACCAACTATCAATCACCACGATAGACCTACATTCAAAAGGCCCTCAAAACCCTCAAGTAAAAGGTGTATTGATAACCAGGTCGATGTATGTACAGGTCGAGATCGGACTCGATGGTCACGAGTCGTAACACACCCCATATCCAACGATACAGATGACTGAGGAAATTCGAAACTTCCTCTCAGCTTCCCCCAGACAGTCCTTAGCTAATATTTGATACCCAGAAACAGCAGTCCTCTCTTTGTCAATTCAACAGCCTCTTCTAAATTTCTCCCATCCTGACTAGTCCATTTTACATTTACCGGTAACTCTTCTGGTGCCTTCCCACTCTTCAAAGCCGTCTCAAACTGTGTTTTCTGTGCACTGAGAGCTGACATCTTTCGGGGATCAGAATGTCCAGTGATAATCAAGAATGCGGTTTGAGGCTCGAGGTGGGAATAAATTTGTGTAAGGTGTTTGTTGAGCGTTTCGAGCGTCGATCGCAGAACTTCGGGAGTTGGAGCAGGAGTTGGGGGTGGAGAAGGAGTGTCAGATGTTGTTTTCGGTGTCGTCCCTTGTTTACAAATTTGGTAATTGAGGATATCGCAAAAAGCAGGGCAGCAGCACTCACATCCTCGAATGTTCGCCAAACTCATCAATCGGGCAAAAACAAATTCATGAGATGGAATCACTTCTAAGAACTTATCCACAATCTCCTCATCACTTGTACATCCTATCGCGGTACTCGCTTTACTCCCATGCATGACCGCCGGGTTACCGTGATCCACCACTGCCGACCTGATACTTCCTGCGCCACTGCCAGCCCGTCTTGTCGACCGTGACATCCTCTCAAAAATAGACTCAAAATCGACCTTGAACTCACCAAACCCAGGCCCGCCCTCAATTTTCTTCTTCAACAAATCCAAACACGCTCGAGCATCTTCCTCTGGATCATGCCCACTCTCGCCGCGTGTCTGGATCTCACGGTTACACCATTTTTTTGTGAGCCATGCCAGGCCTGGTTTGAGAGGTCTACCACGTGGATGGTGGTAGATTATGGCCGTGTCGATGCACAAAGGATGACAAATCTTGAGGGCTTTGAGATCAGATTCAAGAGAGTGGCCGAGGAGAATGGGCGTATGAGAAGAGGGAGGTGTAGACCCATTTGTTGAGAAAGGGTTAGATGTCGGGGGAGATAGCAATTTCAAAATGTGGGTCTGAACTTGAGCATGCGTTGTTGTGACACCTTTCAAGGCTTCTTCAGTAATACCAGACCATCTGAAAAAGAGAGATATATTTTGGTGATAATGAAGAGGAATGAAACAAGATATACCTCGTAAGATAGTCTGTGATCGGATTGGCAGGTTTGACAAGCTGATCGTAGACAACGAGTCCTGTGTAGAAGTCAATAACACAAACATGTGTCAGGTCCTTGCCATCTTCAGTAATGCACTGGCCCAAACGTCAAAATATAGCGATAGAGCTGCTGAAAATCCCAGCGTACCATTTCGCAGTCTACTGCGTATATTCGTTGTTTTGGTGCACTCCTCTTTTGCTCGTCAGTCAATTGTAAAGGTTCTGGTGTCTCCACCCATCCAGGAGGCTTCTGAAAGACATCGGCCATATAAGAAGGAACAGGGTAGTCATTCTCTATCATCTGCTCCAGTGACAACACATACTGCGCAGGACTTTCCCGTTTCTTGGACTCTGCTATGTAGCAGGTAAAAAGACTGGAGTTCCAGACAACGGTTGTGACTCACAGTTCAGCCTCTGGGCGACCCGCCGTTTCTTCTCCTCACCGCTAATCGGTCGACTGAAAAATGCATTCAATACACTATGCATCCTGGTCTTGTCACCTGGGGCACGAGTCGGACAAGCATGGGTAAATGTCGATGCGATAAAGGGTAGGCTGGCCGCAATGGAGCCGGCGTTTTGAGACTGAGTAAGAAGTGGTATTGGAATTGGTAGATTAGGATTTGAAGTGGCAGCCGTTGGCAGAGGAGGAAGTGCAAGGATATCTGGAGTCAGTCCAGGTATCAAGAGAACGCTGACTCTCTGGATACGGTGAGCCGTCTATGACAGGACTTAGAAGCTGAAAGATCTGGAGATGAACCTGGACGCACATCGATTCGGAGCCAGTTCGGAGGCGGGGCATCAGCGATAACGTGCAGAACTAGATCCCGAATATCCTGTAAATGAAACGTGAATTAAATTGAGTGAAATTTGACTAGTACATACGTCTATGTTTACAGCATGCGATCGTTTGTTGATTTCGCTATTGTTATACATGAATCGCGGTTGGGTCGTCTATGAAAGCGGAACACAGGAAGAGAGACAGAATGATAGCATACCATTCAGAGGCATACAAATGGGAGTGGTAAGTATGAGAGCACACATACATCGTTTTTTACTTTTGATTTTTGACCTTTCGTTGCCTTTCGCCTTTCGACTTTGGTCCATTCTGAGTTGTCCACTATCTGTTGCACTTCTGACGATTCTACAACTCGGGGCCTTTTGAGGTTTACTTTTGGAGAGTTGGATTGCCTGCGCTTCATAAATGACAATGAAAGAAGTTGATGATTGTTTGGTATCATCGAGCCACCTCTGGAGGCCATACAATGTGCCAAACAGGACTGTATTTTCAAAGATTTCTAAAGATTTTGTGCATAGGTTGGGCTGGTTTCAGTTAATTTTTGGACTCTGTGTCATGAAGTCCTGAAGTAAGTGCATGCTAGAAGGAGTACATTTGACGGGCTTGAAATTGAGGAACCAATACAAGAGTCTTACACTGGTGGGCACCTTGGATCGTTACACTCTGTTATTCTTGCTATTTTTCTGGGTATCTATAACTGTTTCATCGCTGAAGTTGTTCCCAAACTTACTCGAATGCCTCTTGCAGTTAGAATATCGTTGTTCTCTTGTGAAGTGTCTTGTACTACATCGTGTCTGCACATCCCTCCCAACCTTGCTTCATTGTACGAGATGTCGAAAATTGCTTGAAAGTGGCCTTCGTTCAAGAACAATGATGGCCGTTATATGCATTGCGTTATGTAGAGTGAAAAGCTAAATCAACACTAGTATTACTGGGAAACTTCTCTAGTGAGATTGACACCTGTCAGTCTGTTGGGCCCATCCTTAATGAGGTACAGTAGGTATAGTGTCTGTGATACCTTACATATGTTTCATAGGTGGGGCAGGATTGGATGTGCTCTCGAGTTTGTATTGCTTCACTGTATGGGTACAATGGCCTGATTTGCATTACAAAAGTTGCCCAAAGACTTCTCTTTTCTCAGCTACATTCTCGAAGTGAGGTGGATGGTACTATGAGTGGTATCTGAGTTGCTTGTAAAGACTAGTGTCATGCACGAGGTCAAAATTCAAGCGCTGCATGTGTATTTGACCTAGTGATAAAAGTGACCATATTCAGTAGATCAGAGATTATATACAAAGCCATCTGGTTCCTTGTTGATCATCCAGGAATTATGTGTTACTGCTTTGAGAAAGATGACACAGGTACCTTGGCAGTCTTGGCACATTTGCTCGGTTCCAATACCTCTTGTTCAAGCAGGGTTCAAGCAGGTATCACCTTTTCGAGAGGTGTCCTTTTTAGGTAAATTCGCCTCACGCATTGTTCGCCAATATACTGTTAGTGCTGATGAGCGACATATTTTTCCATCATCATGCTACGATTGCAGAATTCGGTCCATGTACGAAGGCCACTTGATTCCGTTCGCTATAATCAATGTGACTATTGCCGTGTAAACTAGTGAGTCAGTTGCTAATCGAATGGTCGTAAATGGATTATGCGAAGCTACTGTTGTCATCAATTGGGTTGCCTCGGAAGGGGGATGATAAATAAGAACTGATGGCATCCAGACGGAGATGCATGCAGTCGCGTCAAATCCAACCAATCATGTTCTCTCTGCGCCCATCCCACACTAGTAGTAAGTCAAATGATCATCATTTGCAGATGTTTTATCAGAACAAGGTGTGACAAGTTTCCTAGTGGCGTCTTGGCCTGCCGATTTCTAGGGTCTTGTTCAGATGAAGAACTGAATCGAATGGACTTTCCCATCGGGATTGTCACTTCGCATGAATGAATTGTAACGGGCGCCGCTTTCAGTCATCGGATTCGAGTCGTCAGGGTTGTCAAATTATAAATTTGCAAGACTCTGGCTCTGATTACCATGACATTCCCTTGGTTGCGAGCAGCTGCCTTCCTCCTCATTGGCATTCCCTCGCTGATCTATCGATTCCGGAAGAGGAAAGAGGTCTCTCTACCACCAGGTCCCTCACGATTGCCCCTAGTTGGAAATGCATTCTCTATACCGAATCACTACCCACAGAAGTACTATAAGCGTCTTGGAGACCAGCTAGGTTTGTATAAAGAGAACTTGACACTCAAGTCTGACCTTTTTTCGATGTTAGGATCGAAAATTATATACCTTGAGGTTTTTGGTCAGCCTATTGTTGTCCTCAACAGTGCTCAAGCAGGGAAGGATCTCCTCGACAAACGTTCTTCAACATACTCCAACCGGTAGTTTAATCTGCCTTATCCGTACGATTGATCTAACCATAAGGTCCAGTCCCCATATGACGATGTTTCTGGAAATGTGCGCAGATTTCCGACGAGTTGATACTGCCACGACTGAATTTCCGCAGTATGAAAATAGATTATTTCTTCTCCTTTCTGCCTTATGGCGACATCTGGAGACGTGATCGCCGTCTCTTCACTCAGTATTTTTCTCCTAAGACGCTCGATCGGGATAAGGATAGAATCACAGAATTCGTTCGTGGAGTCTTGATAGCTGGGATTTACCAAGCTCCTCAGGATTTTCGTTCACATATTAGAAGGTGTGTGGTCTCCTGATCAATATGGGTTTGTAGTGCAAGTACCCACCCACCCACCCACCACATTAGCTGCATCGGAGGTTTCTTCATCGCCGTTTCATATGGTATTCGCATCAATCGTTTCAGTGACCCGATTATCAAGCTTTCGGAAGAAACCTTCGATATTGTTACAAGTGCAGTGGCTCCTGGCCGGTTCCTTGTTGATGCCTTCCCTGTCTTGAAGCATCTCCCGGAATGGATGCCCGGCGGGAGATTCAAAGCATTAGCCAAGAAGTGGAGGCAGACGGTCATTCAAATGTCCGACGATTCTTATGAGGCGACCTTGAAGTCCTTAGTTGTGTTTGCATTTTCCTCTGAAAGGACGACTGCTAACAATTTTCAATGCAGAATGACGGTACTGCGCTTAAGTCGTTTCTCTCAGATAACATTGCTCTTCAAAGCGAACATCCGAACGAGGAAATATCCTTGAATGACATCAAGCGTGTTGCTCAGCAGATATACGGCGGTCCGTATCCTGATTTCCTGTTGTGTACTTCGTTCCTAACTACTCTCGTTGCTGTTTAGCTGGGTTTGAAACCACTTCTGTCGCCCTAACCACTTTTATGCTTGCAATGCTTGTCCATCCCAACATTCAGGAAAGGGTACACCAAGAACTCGACTCAGTTATTGCAAACAAGTGTTTCCCCACATTATCTGATCAACCTTCGCTTCCATACCTTACAGCGGTCTTGAAAGAGGTCCTGAGGTGAGCAACCAGCACTTCTCCCATTCCGTATTGATTGACTTAAATGTCTAGATGGAATCCACCTGTTCCTCTGGGTAAGCTTGAGTCATATTTCTGAAACTGATACTGACTAGATTACCTTAGGAGTTCCAAGAGCCTCTACGGAAGATGATATGTACGAGGGCTATTTGATACCGAAAGGAAGTACAATCTTGGCTAATGCATAGTGAGCGTCTCATTCCGAACCATTTACCAATGATTTATTGGTCCTAGTGCCATGCTCCATGATGAGGAGCTCTTCCCAGAGCCTGATATTTTTGAACCCGAGCGATTTCTTAAAGACGGTAGACTAACGTCGGATATCCCCATTGATCCTGCTGAGTCTGTGAATTTCGGTTTTGGGAGAAGGTTCGTTGGGGTTATCCCGTATGAAAGATGCGTTCTGACGATGATACTGAAGAATATGTCCTGGTGTTTATCTCGTACATCCAATACTCTTCCTAGCAGCAGCATCTACCCTCACATTCTTTGACATTCTACCTGAGCTTGATGAGCAGGGATATCCAATCGAGATCACTCCTAGGTTTAGTTCTGATTCCCTCACTTCGTAAGTCGAAATGATTCTTCTTTTGCGTGGTCGTGCTAACATCATACTCGTAGTGAGCCCTTGCCGTTCAAATGCAAATTTGTTCCCCGGCAAGGACGGCCAATTGAGAACTTGTTGAAAAATTATTTGAATTCCGACATGATATGATATGTACTTGAAATCTGTGCTTTTTGTGTATACCAGAATGCATTACTGTCATTTAAGGATATTTCTAGAGTTATCAAGGGTAGTTGATGAGTTACCTTGCGGTTACCTGTGGTGGGCCCTTGAAATTAGAGTATGTTTTACCCTGGGAGCAAAGTATATTCAATTTATCCTAAGAGTGAGCTATACCCTTGACTCATAAACAAGGATAGAGTCAGAGGTGGACTATAGCTACCCTTATGTCACCCCGACCCCTGTCCTTTTTCTCTGGTGGACCCTGGTTGAGGCCAAGGTCATTCTGTCTGCTCCTCTGTTGCTCTCTTGATAAGGAACTTATCATCCATGATCCCTTTTTCTGCAGAAACCCATCCCCCTTCATAGTGTGAATCATAGTCCTTGACAATGCAGTAACAGTGAAAGCTAGTTTTGAAAGGTTATTGTTTTTCTGGTTGTCAGCAGCAATGTTTTTGTTCATAGATATTCATAAACAGTGCTCTAAAGTAGAAATTGATGCTTATGAATAATATATTTGAATATGTTTTATCCATCCCTTCAACTTTGTTGTCTGTGATTACAACAATCACCTTGTCAGTGTTTTGTCTGTTAAATTCATCTATCTCGATGAAAGTTATATGTTGTTGGGCATTGCCAAATACATGTCAACAAAATAGCACGCTACGGGCACGTTGAGTTGAAAAAAAACAGGAGTGCTATCAAATGCATCTCTATAATCTCACTCTACAACCTCCTACTGCTACAATCCAGGCAATAGTAGGCAATTTCTCCGGTGCTCGACAGCAGGAAATTATTGTCTCGCATGGAACTCGTCTGGAGCTTCTACGCCCAGACCCTCAAACTGGAAAAGTTGCGACAGTCATCGCGACAGACGTTTTTGGCTCTATTCGCTCTATAACTTCATTCAGGTTGACTGGTGCGACCAAGGGTGAGCACCCTGTACGTATCCTCAGTTTTCGCTGTGTCTTTAACTTTCTGTTTCTCAGACTACGCCATATTAGGATCGGACTCAGGACGCATTATCATTCTTGAGTATGACACGAAGACAAGTAGCTTCGTGAAACTTCACCAGGAGACTTTTGGCAAGTCTGGTGTACGTCGAATTGTCCCTGGTCAATATCTGGCTGCAGATCCAAAAGGACGCAGTGTCATGATTTCCGCAATGGAGAAGGCCAAACTCGTTTATATTCTCAACCGTGATACTGCCGCACATCTCACAATATCGTCTCCTCTCGAAGCGCACAAGAATACAGCAATAATTCATCACATCGTTGGACTGGATGTCGGATTCGAGAATCCTGTCTTTGCAGCGTTGGAGGTGGACTATTTTGAGTCGGACCAGGATACCTCTGGGGAGGCGTTCAACAGGACTGGAAAGGTCATTTTGTTTGTACTCTATCATTTAAGATGAGACTGATCTCTCTCTAGATGCTTACCTACTACGAGCTTGATTTAGGTCTGAACCATGTCGTTCGCAAGTGGAGCGAACCGACGGATCCACGTGCTAACCTTCTTGTGCAAGTGCCTGGTGGTCAGCTCGCATCTTCTGACCGATACGACGGCCCTTCTGGTGTCCTAGTGTGTTGTGAAGACCACATCATTTACCGTCACATAGACGTTCCCCAACACCGCGTACCGATTCCACGGAGAAGACATCCGCTAGAGAATAGAGACAAAGGCGTCATCATCACTTCGGCTGTCATGCATAAGATGAAGGTTAGCTTGACCTGTTGTTTCAAGCTCGTTCACTTGACTCATTTCCAAATGTAGGGTGCTTTCTTCTTTTTGCTTCAATCCGAAGATGGTGACCTCTTTAAGGTGACCATTGAACACGAGGAGGAGGAGGTCAAGTCCCTAAAAATTAAATACTTTGATACGGTGCCAGTTGCTTCGAGCTTGTGCATTCTGAAATCCGGTTTCCTCTTTATCGCTTCTGAATTTGGTAACCAGTAGGTATAATTTTCACTGTCATCTCTTTTTCGGACTTATTCGATTCATTAGTTACCTTTACCAATTCCAAAAGCTCGGAGACGACGATAACGAGCCCGAATTCAGTTCAACTTCATATCCCGACTTTGGAATGTCGGATGCACAGGTTGGACTTCCCCGTGCATATTTCACTCCTCGTCCCCTCGAAAACTTGGCTCTTGCAGATGAACTCGAGTCATTAGACCCCATTATTGATTCAAAAGTTCTCAATCTCCTCCCAAATTCGGATACACCGCAGATATTTGCTGCCTGTGGGCGCGGTGCACGAAGCAGTCTACGAACGCTGAGGCATGGCCTTGAAGTTGAAGAATCTGTGAGTTCCGAGTTACCTGGTATCCCCAATGCTGTCTGGACAACAAAACGTACTGAAGATGGTAAGCGTTGCTTCATATCAATGATTCATTTCTGGTATTGACATCTTTGATAAAGACCCCTATGACTCCTACATCATCCTTTCTTTCGTCAACGGCACTCTTGTCCTCTCCATCGGTGAAACCATTGAAGAAGTTCAAGATACTGGTTTCCTCTCTTCCGCACCTACCCTCGCAGTTCAACAGATCGGTTCTGATGCCCTGCTCCAAGTTCATCCTCATGGCATCCGTCATGTTCTTGCAGATCGACGTGTCAATGAATGGCGTGTTCCATCTGGTAAAACCATTGTAGCAGCGACAACCAATAAACGTCAAGTCGTAGTTGCTCTTTCATCAGCTGAAATTGTCTACTTTGAACTCGATTTGGATGGCCAGTTAAATGAGTACCAAGATCGTAAAGCCATGGGCTCGACTATCCTTGCGCTATCTATCGGTGAAGTGACTGAAGGCAGGCAGAGGACACCATATCTTGCTGTTGGATGCGAAGACCAGACAGTAAGAATCATCTCATTGGATCCGGAGAGCACGCTGGAGACGATAAGCTTGCAAGCATTGACTGCACCACCTTCAGCAATTTGCATCGCGGATATGTTGGACGCAAGTATCAATAAGAGTCAGCCAACCATGTTTGTGAATATTGGATTGCAGAATGGGGTGTTATTGAGGACTGTTTTGGATCCGATCAATGGGCAGTTAACAGATACAAGGACGAGGTGAGATTCGAATTGTTTTGCTAAAAGCTCACTCATAGTATTTTACAGGTTTCTGGGAACACGTCCAGTTAAGCTTCTTCGAGTCCAGGTCCACCAGAATCCTGGTATTCTGGCACTATCATCCCGGTCATGGTTGAATTATACATATCAAAATTTCATGCATTTTACTCCGCTAATCTACGAGAACCTGGACTATGCATGGAGTTTCTCGGCAGAACTCAGTCCAGAAGGTCTGATTGGTATCTCTGGTTCTATTTTGCGGTAAATTTCTTTACACGATCTCCGGGTCATGTCATTCATTCTTCCGTCTTTACCAAGGATATTTCAAGTGCCCAGGCTTGGTATCAAGCTGAAACAAGACACTATTCCGCTGTCATATACGCCACGAAAATTCATTACTCACCCTTCAAACAGCTATTTTTACCTTATCGAGGGTGACCATCGTGTTATGGGTCAGGATGCTGCTGATAAGAAACTAGCAGAGCTTGTGTGTCAACTTTTTCACCCTTCTCAGCTAGGCTGATACTTATTTCCTGGGTTTGTAGCATCAACAAGGCGAGAGACTCGACCAAGGTGTTCTCAATCTCTCTCCTGAAACTTTTGGTCGTCCAAAAGCGCCTGTGGGTACCTGGGCATCCAACATCCGCATTATCGATCCTGTTGAAGGCAAAACAGTCGCTGTATTCCCTCTTGACAATAATGAATCAGCATTTTCTATTGCTATAGTCCCTTTTGTAGCCCGGAACAACGAGCTACATCTTGTAGTTGGTACAGCAGCTGATACGCGAATAGCACCGAGGACATGCTCCAGTGGATTTTTGAGAGTGTATAGATTTGTTGGAGAGGAGGGGGCAGCGTTGGAGTTGGTGCATAAGACAGAGATCGATGATGTGCCATTGGCATTGTTGGCTTTCCAAGGGAGGTTGGTGGCAGGTGTTGGGAAGGCTTTGAGAATTTATGATATCGGGAAGAAGAAAATGTTAAGGAAAGTTGAGAACAAGGTATGTTAGTAATCTACTGGCGTTTGCTCTCATCAATTTAGCCCATGATCAGCAATTTGCTTCTGCGATCGTTACTCTTACAACACAAGGCTCGCGTATACTTGTCGGTGATATGCAAGAATCAGTGTACTTTGCTGCATACAAGGCGCCTGAAAACCGCCTTCTAATCTTCGCAGACGATTCACAACCTCGATGGATTACCGCCGCGACAATGGTTGACTACAATACTGTGGCTGCCGCAGATCGTTTCGGCAATATATTCGTGAACCGTTTAGATTCCAAGATCTCTGACCAAGTCGATGATGATCCAACAGGCGCTGGTATCTTGCACGAAAAAGGAATACTCATGGGCGCTCCACATAAGACTGAAATGATCTGCCACTTCCACGTTGGTGATCTTATTACATCCATACACAAAGTCTCTCTTGTTGCCGGTGGTCGTGAAATTCTGCTCTATACCGGTCTACATGGAACGTTAGGTATCCTCGTGCCGTTTGTCACGAAGGAAGATGTGGATTTCATCTCAACATTGGAACAGCACATGAGGACAGAACAAATCAGTCTTGTAGGGAGGGACCATTTGGCATGGAGGGGGTATTATGTGCCTGTGAAGGCTGTTGTGGATGGTGATTTGTGCGAGATGTATGCAAAGTTGCCCGGATCGAAGCAGATTGCGATTGCAGGCGAATTAGACAGAACAGTTGGAGAGGTGTTGAAAAAATTAGATCAGCTGAGGGTCACAGCGAGTGGTTTCTAATATTATATTTAATTCTTGCTCTTCTTCCTGCTTCTCCTGTTCACGATGATTTTGCCACGTGGAAAAGCTAGGGACTGGTAGGTGGTATGTATTAATGCCAGTCACTACAAAATACTCGTAGGTGCAAAATATCCGTCTGAAGGTCGTGTTGTCCCTGTCGAATGTGCAATCCATATGTCCTTGTTACGAAGTTTCAAGACTTATGTTAGGAAATTGCGATTATTATGTGACTATGGTCAATCCTCGATCTCTTTCGTTATTATTATTATTGTTAATTCTTTTTTCTTTCATAGATTACAGTGGTGTTTTGAACCCCTACCCCGTCATGCGGACTACATGTTGACACCACATAATTTCACCATTGGCCTTACTCTACTGTGAGCTGTGTTCGAGCCCCATGTTACAAATTGTTGATTCAAAAAAATTTGCTAGTAGTGTTAAGGAACAGCAGATATAGTGTAAATAAATAGAAAAATAAAGTCTAGGGAGGTCCAGTGTGAAGTTGAATGGACTTTTGAAAATCAGATGGTGCTTAAAAACTAACATAAACTCAAGGTTAGGAAATCACCATTGTATTTTCAATAAATTTAATCTCCACTCTTACTAATGAAAATCTCACAACTAACTCACACATATACAACATCATTTCATAAAATCTATGAACACGGAGATTGCATAAATACCCCAAATCAGAATTCAAAAATGACAAGTAGAAAAGCTATCTAAGATCAAGACTTGTGGGCACAGATAACATAGACATCATTAGACATGGACATTTTTTCTGCCAATGATAATGAAGGCATATTATTGGATTCGCAGGGAGATTGGCGGCACATTTTCTTTGGAGGATCCTGGACGTGTTTGTGATATATCGTCACAGTCAAGGAGGTGTTCCCTCATAATTTGAATGATTTGGTCACGTTCCGCGTCCGTGAGTGGCTTCGCTTTTTCGATTGTTGCAAGCACAGGCCGACCTTTGGAGGATTTATGGACAAGCCCATAGACAGAGAGTGGTTTTATACCTGTTCCAACAGAGTTGGGGTCTATCTGGAGGAGATGACTCGATGACATACCAAAGAGAACGAGAAACAGCGTTGTTCCAAAGGTCGCAGCAAAAGTGCCTTCCACAAACGTCCACACACCTCCAATAAATGAGATCCCTCCCAAAAATGATCCCGGTGCTTCGTAGTCAAAGACCATCTTTGGTTGAATCGGAGACATCATCAAGCGTAATGATGCTCGTGAGTTATTGTATGCGAGAGGCGAAGGGTCAGGAACCAAGGATCCAATGTTCCAAGTGTATACCTTGCGATACTGAAGGGAGAGTCAGGTAAAGAACCATTGGCGAGATGTTGAGATAACACCTGTGGTATCGAGAACAAAGCGGCTCCCGAATTTGATTGAGGCCTCTGGCTAGACATCATCGGAACACCAAAGAGTTGCTGCCCAGGCCATAGTATGACGGGCTTGCTGAACAAAAAGACATCCTCGACACTGTCCATACTTCCATTAGGAGGAGCATCCTGTAGATAAAATGAAATAAAACTAGGGTTGGGGGAAGAAGAGTTGCCGAAGAAATTGATGGTGAAAACAGAGTCATACATCTCTCCTGGGTGATTCACAATGTCGCCTTGATAATTACATAGTATGACGGTTGTATTGATTGCTGCATTATAGTATCCCCTGCTTGTACAGTCTGTAGACTTAATTTGTAATTAATAAGAGGTTGACTCCAACTCACTGGTTTGTTTTGATTGTCCAGACACCTTGGTTTGCAATAGCCCCTCAATGGAGGGAAGGTCGGAGAAGATAGTAGGCAACACCTTTGGAATAAATTCGAGAATAAATGTATGGAAGATATAATATATACCAGAAGAATATTCCAATGACAGCTGACCACGTCCAAGGGTGGCTGCCGTAAGATAGCAGATATGCGGGCTGTGCCACGATTAGGGTGAATCCCCAGCCTCCAATGAAAACAAAACAACCAATGGCGATCCAACCACGTGCCCATCGAACAAAGTTCTTCTCTGGTCTACCAGGAGAATCGCAAGGCTAGTTAATACGAATGAAATGTCTTTTAGATAAGAATACCAAAGGGACATACGAATACTGTTTCACCCATGGTTTGACACCCATCAGAACGTCAAGCGGCGTGGATTTACCGGAGCACTCTTGAGAAATGATATCCCATAGAAAAGCACCGATTGCGAACATATAACTGAGTGCGAGGGCAGTTGTCGACAACCAACATAAAGTTCCACTGGAAGGAAAGGTCCATAAGGCATCCACGTATTGTTTGGACCTGATAGGAAAGAGGACCAGAAACAAAACTGGCGATAGTGTTTGAAAGTGAGGGAATGTTATCTTTGGTAGTAGGAATCACGTACGCGCAGCAAGTTCGATAAAGGAGTAGAGAACGTCAAAAGCGACCAAAGTAATTGACTGCCATATCCACGGGCTTCAGCGGATAGTCAGCACTATCGCAGCAAGTCGTGCAGAATACAAATAACTTGCCGCACGACATTATGAACCCCTATCAAGAATGGAGGTAAGATATACATAATGACGAATCCGTTCCATGATGGTAACGATTTCAGGTGTGAAATATCTTGTTGGGCAAAAGCAAGAGCAAAAGTGACCAAGTCAACGATAGCAACTAGGATCACGACACGTAGTAGTACGCGACTACGGTCGAGAGTCGGGATTGGTAGGGTGGCCATGGGACGAAGAGTTGAGAGTAAACGGCGCGTGCAATGTTGAGGGTATATAAATGGGATACTGGCACTTGATCGGGTCGCATCTTTTCCCAATTTGTCTTGCAAGGCCACGTAACAATGAGTCCTCGGTGGTAACGGGGTCAAGGTTTAACTCGAAAAAAAGTTTGGAACTATCAAATTTGTTCCGCTGTGTAGGCGATTGCAGTTCCTTCCCCTCAGCGGGGCCTACCCTACGTAATGATGAAAGGCATTGTGCTCGATACATACATGCTCGATGCTCGCGGACATCGCGTGCAAACTGAAAATTAAGATTTCAGCTCAAGAAAACCCGTCGTGACTTTTGTTTGACCAATCACTGAGCAGTCTCGCACCTATCGTCCCCTTCTTTCAGGCTTCAATATCATGCATCTCGTACGGTGATGCCCTTCTTCCATTTGTAAGATGACAGCTTGGTGAAGCCACAAGTATGTCTTGTTGAAGAACTACTGGGTGATCTTTGATATGTGATCTGTCAGAGAGGTACAGTCCTGGACCTGGATTCCGATCAGGAATAAAGTTCACTAAGGGAACTCGGGAATTGAAGACGCTACCAAATTTAACTTCGAACGTCTAACTATGGGGGTAACTATCAAATCAGGCGAGACAGACTTAACGAGGTAGATTAGAGTCAGTTTGAGTCGATGCGAGGCCCCAGTCCGTAAGACAGGGACAGGAAAGATATTATTGAGCCCAACTTGACCTTGATATTAGCTCGATCCAGTTGCCAGAAATGTCGTAGGATGTATCAGTGCTATTTACAAGGCTAGTTACTTTCTCATCATAAATCTTGAATGCTTCAGCTGAATACACGAAAAGCCCAAGTTAAATAGCGAAAGTTGTTTCAAGCCCATGTGAAAAGTATGGTGGGAGTGGCTAGACATTGAAGAAGGCTGGCCATAATAATTCACAGGAGTTGGAGAAAGGCCCTGGACATTCAGTACGAGTAAGAACCGAGTATCAAGTCTCAATGCTCAAGTTTTCAGGCTGGGCCTTCACGGATTGATGAAAATTCCGTAATGTTATGAGACTTCCACACTCCAAAAGACACGTAGCCCAGTTGCCAGTGATAGACACATTGATAGGATCAGCGAACATAGGCACTAAGAATCTATACAGGAAGCTTGAGATGTAGACCATCAGAGTTCTTCGTGGCTCTTCTTCGGGTCCAGACCAACAAGTTCGACGTCAAATACGAGAGCAGAGTTTGGGGGAATGACACTGCCGAATCCCCGTGAACCTATAAGATGACATTTCATGAGAACGGGATTTGTGTGTAATGGGAAGCTTTTGCGCACCGTAAGCCTTGTTTGGCGGAATGGTAAGCTTGCGCTTTTCATTGACACACATTCCCTGGAGACCCTCGTCCCAGCCCTTGATAACCTGACCAGTACCGAGCGTCAAGGGTAGTGGCGAATTACGATCATGGCTGCAAAAACATGAGACGGTTCAATCTCAGCAGTAGTGGTTGAGAGGTTACACACCTCGAGTCGAACTTGTTGCCATTGGAGAACAAAGTTCCAGTCTAAAAAAAAAATCAATTTCGGACAGACTTTGGATTGCAAAAGGTTAGACACACATAGTGCACACGAATAGAGTCTCCGGTTTTTGCATGGACAGAGCACTCATCCGGAGTGTATGTAGTCTCGATGACAAGGTCTTTTGGAGGTTCCTGGGCAAGTACAGGAAGAGCTACAGAAACAAGGAGAGGGAGCCAGCTCAAGAGGTACATGGTCGGGAAGAGGATGCTACGTGTTTACAAATTCATCTCTTGATAATGACGTGGAGGACTGCAATTTTGACTGCGGCATTGTCTCGGCTCAAATGGAGTTTCAAATTTCGGGAGTGACCGGGTGTCTGGCCCCCCAGACAAAATGAAGGACTAGACAGTTCATGAGTCGGACTTGAACCTTAATTAGTTACCGCTTCGGAAACTCAGAGAAATCCTACTATCCGACGCCGCCGACTGCCTAATACGATGGTGAGTAAGACGTTATCATTGTTCAACGTAGTATTCAATGTCTGGTTCTGTAAAGCCCTCCCAAAAGACTTTCCGCACCAAGCAAAAGCTCGCTAAGGCCGGCCGCCAAAACAGGTGTGTTCCAAGTCTCACTGTCGTAGAGGAGAATATCTATCCTAACATTGTCAGGCCTATCCCCCAATGGTTTCGCCTCAAGAGCGACACTAAAATCCAAGTTTGTTTATCTGTTTTGCTGGGAGCAAGATGTGAATTGACTTGTTATTTCAACAGTACAATGCTAAGCGTCGCCACTGGCGAAGGACGAAGCTGAATATCTGATTTTCTTCTCGTCTCGATTTGCCTCGTTATGTATTAAAAGTTTGGAGTTGGGGAAGGGCAGACATTTTATGGCTTCCGCATGTGCAACTATGAAACACCATCCATGCATCATCAATTACCGTTCTCCACTGTCCTTCAGCATGTTGATTCTCATATGAGTGACGCCTGTTTTGGATTTGTGCGTATCTGAACTCCGTGTTTCATGAATCCGGGTCTGAACTCTCCAAACTGTGCATGGCATGGATCATGGCTGTTGTTTACAATGGACTGCTAAGACCATCTCAAGTGGGTGATATAATTATGATATAATTATCTGATATCATTGAAGCCACGTGCCTTGGGTGATGCCACGACGTTTTGTCAAACACTCCCTGTAGAGAGGAGCTACAACCTCTACCTCACCCATAAACCTACTCCTCCAGTTAATACTGCCTGGGACTTTCGCTAGAAACCTGTTATCAGTTACATCAGCGCTGCAAGACCCCCAGCATTTAATTCTTAGAGCAACATGCCATCGTTAATCCTCACAGCATTTCTGGTCGTATTCATGGCACAGGTAGTATCATGGATAGGGGAGAGCGTGTTGAGTGAATATGTCAGTCACTCCGTTCAAAAGAAAACTTATCGATTCATCTATGACCTTTTCTGCAGGCGTATGCATTGTATCTACGAACAACCCAAGGATCGCTTGTACGCAGGCAGGGCGAGCTCAAGGGTGATATTATGAAGACTAAACAGGAACTTTCACGAACGAGCGCACAGGACCAATTTGCAAAATGGGCGAAACTGAGACGGAGTATAGATAAAAAACTCTCAGACTTGGAGAAACTCAGTGCGCATACTGATTATCTGCTCCGTAACGTCGGTGCTCATCTCCTGCGTCCCACAGATTCGAATCTCTCCTCAGGAAAAACCACCTTTACAGTTGCATTCCGTGTCTTCCTTTGGGTCATAGTCAATATACCGCAATACGTCATTGCATGGAGATATCGTTCCAGAGGTGTATTCTGGCTTCCGCAAGGATGGCTCAATCCTGTTGTCATGTGGTGGTTGTCATTCCCATTCGCGCCAAGAGGCTCTGTGAGTGTTATGACGTGGACATGGGCCTGCAAAGCTGTACTACAAGTTAGTGAGGGGGCTGTGAGGTTTATTATTCGTGCGTAGATTCCTCCCTTAGGATGAAACAAACTGATGATTTCAGTGCCCATATTTATTCCGACGTCAGCAACGGTTGAAGAGAAGGAGCAGTCCTCCCCGAAGGAACAAGTGGCTGCACAGTCTATTCCTATTGCTGAGCTAGACTAGGAATCATATGAGGGAACTTTCGCATTGATTTTCTTGTCCATTTTTCCACTGAATATCTGTCAACGCGGGGTTATGTATATGGTTCGTAGATTACTGATGGCAACTTGTAATATGTTACACTCAGTGCCTGTCATTTGATGGAATAATCGCTTTCCATGGGATGTTGTTGAGTCACCTATCTCAGTTGGACAGTTCACTTGTGATAGATGATGAATGTCTTTGATTATAGTTTGCACCCATTCTGATGAAATCTTGGACTCGGTGTCAAAGCTGTACACCAAAGTGACCCTGCTCATGACTGCACATCCCACCATGAGGAGGAAGTCGCCATTACGATTCATAATCGATAGAATAAGAATTGAATAAGAATCTAGGGTTACCTTGGATTATATGGATTCTAAATTTAATATCAAGTTCTCACGATAGATACTCCACCCCTTACCACCATGACCGTCGTACCCGTCAATGTTGCCAGCCTCAAAAAGGTCAAAAACTCTGTCATAGGCAATCCTTCAGCGAAGAAAAGGATTGCTCAGGACGTCTTGTTGATACAGTCGTATGCGCGTCACGTTGCCAGTCTCCATTATGTTGACGCCGCTCTAGTTTGATCGCTTGTCTTAACCCACCACATGCATGTTCTGCGTTTCTTGGTCCTCACGATAACACATCCAGACAGGAAGACGACGCAATACGGATAGAAGCTGCACATGTTATAGCGTCGTTGGCTAGTTCTGAGGAGGCGCTATCGACGCTACTCGACCATGAGGCACCTCATGCATTCCTGGTTGCCATATCTTATTTTGAGCCCAGCAATTCGACATCTCTACGTTCAGCCGTTGTACGTGGTCTGAAGTCTCTGATCATAGCGATGGCCGATATCGCGGGGCCATCTCAGTGGGGTCTCAAGCCCAACAAGTCTAAAATCCGCAGTCGGACGAAGGACGGTCTTAGTTACCTGTTTCAGGTGTGAAACATGAGGCGTCCTTTCAGTAATTTACATGACTTACCTACGCACAGACAGAGTCTCTCGATATCTATCTCCCGCTCCTTACCGATCCATCTCCACAAATCAGCACTTCTATTGCCCATATCATCGCATCAGCCATTAGAACTCCGGAATACCGGAAACTGTTATCAGAGTGGCTTCCGCACGAGGATCGCCTGAAGGAGGCAAAGATCACACGGAGAGGCTGGGAGAAGACTTCCATTGTCAACATCAACGCTCCTTCGAGGCAAGGGGGCTGGCTTGTCCGACACCTGATCACACTCCTGTGTACTCGTGACAGTAAGGTGGGCCCCTTGTGGTTAATGTATCTCACTACTCATTGAAGAGATAGCTCCAAGAAACTGTTTTGCTCGCCTTGGCTGCTCTTTCAAAGGATAACCCGACTGTTGCAACAGTACTGACGCGACCAGATCGTGACAGTAGGTGGAACATCTTCACATTTTTGCGCAAGACTCTTCACTCCTGATTGTCAGATCCTCCTATTCTTTCTACCATTGTTCCTTTTATCAAGTCACGAAATATCGATATACAGCTTGCCGCTGCCTTATGGTCAGCTTATCATCTTCCAGAAATTCTTTTTCTAATCCTGATACAGCGTAACTCACATCATGCGAGGTAGTACAATCAACAGCACTTATCCGATCGATGAATCGCATATTAGGGCAGTCATTAACCTTGTAAACAGCCTGATTGCATTTTCTTCCCCGGAGAATATACCTCGGCAGACAAAAGCATGTTTTATTCTTTGTAGGTTGGGAGAAATTGTTCGTCCTTGGCAGCACTGATTTGTCACAGATTATTTGATTGCAGATGATTCCGCTCTATGCAGTGCTGCGTTTGACCGTGGTTGCCTGGAGAAGTTGACAACGATCGTTCGGGACAGCACGCTCGAGGATAATAGAAGTGAGTGGGGTGAGGATGAGGCAGAGAGCGTTTCTCTGCTACGTGAGGTAAAGTCATAGATTCTCTGGATAGGACATTTCCTGTGACATAGATTTTAGTCAGCCTTAATTGCTATCGCTGCAATCTCACTTTTCGACAACGAAATACGTAGAGCCATTACTGACGAGTTCTACTTCATCCCTTTCATTCATACTTGTTTATTTCACCAACACGTTGGTGTACGATACGCTGCATGTCAATGCGTACGAGCGTTAAGCAGGGCTGTCACCGTCTTGAGGACCAATATTATTGATAGCGGTCTTGGTATGGCTATCTTAACCATCTTCAAGAAGCGAGAAGAAGATGCAAACGTACTCAATGCGGCACTATCAGCAGTATGCAATATTGTCATTGATTTCTCACCGTTGCGACCTGTATGTTCTCAATACTCTCTCTTTGTATTTAGCTGACTTGGGTGTGGAGATCTATCTCGAACAAGGTTTGATGGAAAGGCTACGAGAATTATTGTCGCTCGGTGATCCAGCGCTCAAGCTAGGAGCCTTGTGGGCTGTCAAGAACCTCCTTAGAAAATCGACGACAGAAACAAAACGTAGCGTGATGCACCAGCTTGGCTGGGATCGGGTTGTGGAGTATGTGCACTTCTATCAACATCTGATCTGTGCTCACGATGTACATTAGATATTTACGAGACAGTCCTATTGACGTTCAAGAACAAATATTTAGCATCCTTAGGAACGTGGCGGAATCACCCGAAGGAATTGATATGATTTTCAAGAATATTCCGATGGAAACACTCTTGGGTCATATCACCGGTGCCAGTACATCCTCATCGGATGATGTCGTACTCCAAGCAACCTATCTCCTCGCCAATCTCATTAATGGCAGCGAATTACAGCAAAGCCAGATAGCATCCCATCCCCAACTTCTCAATAACCTACGGACATGTTTAGCTGAAGGGAAAAATGAAATCAAGAGGCCTGCTACCTCGTGCATATACCAACTTGCGCGGAACTCCAAAGGTCGGCGAGCGATTATCGAAGCTGGCATCATCTCGACGTTGCGGCACTTGTGTGAGTGGTCACACCCGGGTGTATCACCTTCCTCGCCAATATCTGTTGGTTTGATTGGAGGTGGGCTGAGTGGTCGAGGGATGAGTCCGGGAGGTAGGAACTGGGGTTCGACGACGGGTATGAGCATAGGAGGGAGTCATAGTGTATCTCATGCTCATGCTCATTGGGGTGGATCGTCACATATGCTTCCTCATTATCCTTATGGAGGTTTTCATCATCATCATCACCACCACCACCATCACCATGTTCATGCTCATGCTCATTCGAGTATCTATCAGCCTCATTCGGCGGCGCATCAGCATGGAACGACGGCGATGGAAGATGATAAGGAAGTTATACAAAACGCAAGGGCAGCATTGGATTGGTTAGATACATATGTTTGATCATCTTGGATTTTGTAACTTCGAATTCCATTTCTATGGATCTCTACATTGAACTCATCCAAGCAGAGTATGTATGTTCTCGCTTTTTCTAATCAAAGCCTTGGCTTTATCGATACTTTCAGGCCAAGACTTTTCACTGATGCTTTACGCTGATCAGGACGCAGTTAAAATACATATACTAAAGTATAAACCCATAACATCAAAATCTGCTAACATATAGGAAAAAAATCCATGAGGGGACAAAGTTCTAGAAATTAACCATTCATCCAATTTTTACAACTGCGCCCTTTGGTATTGAGGCTCAACACCATCCACTATAGCAAGATTTGGCATCAAATCGCTCGTCAGAAAATCGCTAGGCCACTGCCTCCTAATCTGAATTTTCAAATAGTCCTCTGCAAGCTTGACACTCTTCTCTTGTACATTGGGGACCAGCTTTCGCACACCCGGACCCAGTTCTGTAATAAACCCATCAATGTATTCGGGAGTGATGAGCTGGCCATTTTCGGCCCGCACGCTGTACTTGACCCATTGCCACAACTGAACTCGAGTAATTTCAGCGGTCGCGGCATCTTCCATTAGATAGTTGAGTGGGATACAACCATTGCCATCGACCCAGGCCGCAGTGTAGGCGAGACAAGTCGAGACGTTTTCACGGATGCCGTCTATGGTAATCTTCCCTGGTACCTTTGTGCTGAGAAGATCGGCAGCTGCAACTCTAACATCTTGACGTAAATTATGATACTGAGGGATGAAGTTTAGCTTGATTATTTTGAAAGAGAAGCGTCATACCTGGTTAGGTCCGAGCATGTGCTTGTCAAAGATTGCACGAGCAATAGGCTCGATGAGAGGGTGAGCGATCCATGTCCCATCGTGCCCAGCAGTGACCTCTCGAAGCTTGTCGGCACGAACTTTCTCCATCGCTATCTCATTTGCCTTGGTGTCGTTTTTGATAGGAATCTGAGCAGACATGCCGCCCATAGCAGCAACTTTACGCCTATGGCACGTCTGGATGAGCAGACGAACGTAAGAGTCCATGAAATGCACGGTCATGGTGACATCTTTGCGGTCAGGAAGAACAGCGTTACGGTCAGCCCTGCGCTTTTTGATGAAGCTGAAGATATAATCCCAGCTAAAAATAAGACATTTTAAGCGTTTATGATCATGACGTCATACAAGACATACCGTCCACAGTTGAGACCCGAGGAATGGTTACGGAGCTCGAATAGGATTTCCTCCATCTGGAATGCGGCAGGGAGGGTCTCGATGAGGACCGTCGCACGGATAGTGTTCAACGGGAGGCCAATATAGGACTGGGAAAAGGCGAAGATATCGTTCCACAGACGAGCCTCAAGATAATGTTCCATCTTGGGCAGGTAGAAGTAAGGGCCAGAGCCCCGTTGGACAAGTTCCTTGGCATTATGATAGAAGAAGAGCGCAAAGTCAAAGATGGAACCGGACATAGGCTGATTGTCGACGGTGATGCGAGGCTCGTCCAGATGCCAACCACGCGGACTAGCAACGACTTGAGCATCAGTGTAGAATTGTTGCGAATATACTTACCGGACAATCAACACAGCATGTTTCTCAGATAGTTTGTACGACTTTCCTCCTGTCTCAAAGTCAATTTGGCGACGAATGGCATCGCGAAGGTTGACTTGGCCATTCAATATGTTAGCAAATGTCGGTGAACTCGAGTCTAGGCATACCAGTGAGGGATGTGGCAGGTTACTGTCTAACGGGCGAACTCACCCTCGAAATCGGCCATAAACGTCTGCGCACCGCTGTTGAGTGCATTGATAACCATCTTTCTATCCGTTGGTCCGGTAATTTCAACACGGCGGTCTTCTAGGCCAGGTGCAGGAGGCGCACATTGCCAGGATGGATCAGCACGGACATGTGCGGTCTCTGCGAGAAAGTCTAAAGGGACTCCTGAGTCAAATCGTCGTTGGGCATCTTCACGAGCAGCGAGCAATGACTGGCGAGTGGGCTCGAATGTCTTGTGGAGGGCTGAGAGGAATCTCAGCGCACCGTCTGTAAAGAGGACTTGTTGGGCGTCTGGGGCAACTTTGGAGTGAACTCTGAGTGTGGGAGACATGTTTGGTGGTTTGGACCAAGGACCGGATATTTATCGCAAAGGGCATTTCCCGGCTCTCCGTGTCCTCTCGTGCGGAATCGACGTCACGGCTTGGATCCCAAATCACATGGTCGGCCTGGTTTTCACTTTGAACACCACATGTGATACTGGCTTGATAATCTCCAACTGACTATTTCTGACGCTCCGTCGGATGACCGCAATACTGCATTTATCTTCTTGCCGCCTCCGCCGCTCCGTCCGTTACCAAAAGGGATCTACAGTCCCACCTCCGCATCCCAAAATTGAACAACTCCGTTCAGGATCTGAGATACTTCACACAGGCTTGCCGACTCCGGGAACATCGCTATCAGACCATGCTTGGAGCCCAACGGACAGAATCCAAGGATGCACTAGCGGGGCCGTTATTTTGGTAAACTCTGGAATTCGGTAGTAATCAACCGTGGCCACTTCGGCACTCTGGCACCTGAGATATCCTATCCAACTTGAGGCACCCAAGAGTTTGGCACCTAAAGGCAAGATGTCAATGCCGTTATACATTCATCGCAACTGGCCCACGACGAATAAAGAAAAAACTTACAGAGTGCCCACACCACCAAGAGTGACTGACTGATCAGAGGTGGTCCCAAGTAAGGAGCAGAGGGATGCTGTAGTTACTACGCACGTAGAATTGCTGGCGATTTTGCAGACATCCTTTGTCGAGTGCAGGTGCGAACACCACGTGGTTGAGCTTTTCCCACGTTTTTACGGAGTCGCTAGACGCCCAGTGTCGCAAATTTGCGGCTCGATACCAACCATAGTACATGCTCTTCTGATTATTTCACCTGCTGTCAGCTCATTATGGATCATCCTATTCAAAGAACTAGTTTTCTCAGCCACAAACAGAATGCACCGTATTCCCTATTATAAGGTTATCTATCAACAATATAAGAAATATCAAGAAGTTACGGCCAAGATATCCATTTTTTGTTTCATTATCTTCTTAAGTGGATCAAATCCGGTCTAGGCACTGTTTCATTAATGTGTTATGTCTTGGATAGGACCTCAGCACGTTGGCTGCACAACCCATGTGAATCATGATAATAATGAGAGATAGAAAGAAAAAAAACCTGGCTGGTATCTATTAGAGCAGACCGGGTTGCAGATCAATCACGACACTTCAAAACATTTTCTTTCAAGACTTGAACTATAGATTTCTCGTCAAAAGATGTTGATCTATTTTTTTCATCTCTTCCTCGAAGGGTGGAATATGTGGTCGACCACCCCGTTTGAGCAAAAAGGGTGAAGCTCGTTGCCTATATTTATACCTAACTATCATCATAAAAATACCTGATCATCAGGGAATGAAACCCTAACGTATTTTTAGTGTAATGATACATATTATTGATCTATGGCTGGGCTGCCAAGATCCATTCCCAGTCAATCAATTCTCCATTTACCTGAATATTTGATCCCAAGACGAAGCACTCCGTTCCGAGCTACCACGTACCTTGTACAGTCTTGTTCACCCCCCTTGATAATTTCTTGAACGTCGGTAATCTCACTGAATCATGACTCACTGACCAAAAGTGGGATCTCAGCAGTATTGGGATTAAGGTGAGAAATTGTACAATGAAAGATAAGATCGTGAGTCTGAATGAAAGTAAATATACACAGCGCTCTCGTCATCCACAGTGGTTTGACTATTATGCAGCACTTTGAGTTGGCGAGTAGATTAATCCGACTTCGAACATGGGCACATATGAAAACGGTCAATTATAACAACAATCCTTAACTGTGGTGCGTATGCACTATCGGTCGTCAGCAGCAGCAAACGACGACTTCTTTGGTCTGCCTCTCTTTGGTTTCGTTTCAGTTGTGGTAGAGCCCCTCCCCCGTCCCCGCTTCGCTGACATGGATCCACCGCGTCCACAGGTACTCCCTTTTCTTCCTCCATAACCTGTTGAACTATTTGGACAGGCTGATTGCAAGGGAAACTCATGAGATATGTCGAATCGTTAAGCCAATGAATCAAAATCATACCATTACTCCAATGTCCTTTTTGTCCGCATTTATAACATGATCCATCACCTCCGCCAACACCATTATTTGATCCTCCCTTTATCTTGACTGGACATGCTGGAAACATGTGTCAAACTGATTGAATATTCCTGACCAAAATAAGAGTTACGAACAAGAGGCGTAATGGCCTGTCCCATTGCACTTGAAACATGTTATGTTTGCAGGATCAATAGATGTCCCGAAGCTCCGTGGCCGTTTCGGATCTTGGTTTGGACATTCTGCACCCGAGTGAATGGCTCAGTCTAGGTGACACTAGACAGAAGAAACCACCTACCACTTGACCAATGTCCCTCCTGATCACACTAAGTAAACATGACCAAGCCACCAATACAGCGACCTGATGATAAGCAACAAATAATCAAACACTCACCTTATAACATTTTCCTGTTACTCCTCCACCAGTACTGCCGGGTGGTCTCGGTAACTCATCATCCCACTCGAAGAATGAACAATCTCCCTCATTTTGCGCGTTTCGACATTTCCAGAATTTTCGTCCATGGTTCGCCCCCTCTTTCTGTACTGTGAGCATCATACCGATTACACCGCATTTACAGATTCTTGTAGGTTCCGTTGGGTCATTATTCGTCTACCATGGCAACGGTCGACGTTCCTCCAGTGCTCAAGAGCGAAGACATGTGAACACACCTGAGTATATGTTCGTTTCGCCGGAATGATTACATTCGAACTGACCGCACTTACGCTCGACTCTACATCATCCGCCCATTTCCAGAAGCCACAGCTGTCCCTTGAACATTTAACGAAGTTTTTTCCAACACTGTTAATGCCAGATTTGTTCGTTTGAACAAGTGCTGGTATGCCACACTCGCACAGGACACTTCGAGTAGTATTGAGTCTGGCGGACGAATCGACGGTGGTAGAGTGATGGGGGAGCGAGTCAGCTATTGACAAGGGCGCGTACGATGATGAGGCCACCGTGGGCTTTGGTGCAGTCATTGAAGAGGTAAAAGTAGTCGAAGGTGATGACAACTGGACTGGTCGCGAAGAAGTGGGTATAGGACGGACCATTTCTGAAATACACTCCCAAACTATGTCACTGAGTCTCGTATCCAATCTTCTTTCAAGTGCACTTACCGTCATTCATGCCAGAATTCGGTACCTGAATGGTCACGGCATTTGCCGTGTGAGCACGTCCTCCCTTTGACGTAGTGGCACTGGTACGTCCTAACCCCCTCCCTGTACCTTTACTATTGGCATCTCCACTTCTTTCAGTAGCACCACTATTCCCTCTCCATTCACCAGTTCCACCGTTCGCTCCTCGTCCGTCACCTCCATCCCTGGGCCCACGGGGATCACTGGGGCGGACATCATCATTTCTGTTACCATCCAAGTATTGTCTGACAATCTGGCATCTGAATGAGCGTACTGGCGTAATACGAGACTGAAAAAGTTCACCTGGACCACAGTACCCCAATTGTCTTTGACAACCCTAAAAATTTCTTTGTATTGCTGCAACGACTCATTGAGCATGGCCTGTTTCGTGACACTCCGCTGGCAGACTTGGACCATCCTTCGTTCCGTCTAAAGTATTCAAATGAAAAACAGAGATCGCTAGGACAAGACAAACTCACTTCACGCCTCAATTGGGGTTTACTGACACTTTTATCTAGTCCGATTTTATCGTAACCCTCAACTAATGCGATACCCAAGGTTGAAGGGACGAGATACTTCGTTGAGCCTTGCATCCTCTCAATTACGTATTCGCGGTCGACAATGTTCTGGATGTGTTGCGCAATTGTCGCGTCCGTTCCTACGTCACATGAGTAAAAATCAATTTCGTAGCGTCCTAATGAGCGCACCAATTCCATTTTTATCCATCAAAGTAACTAGATCGGCTTCAGTAAGGAGGTGAGGTTTGGCTGTTTGCCCTTCTTTCAGTTCACATGCCGCTGGCTGGAACTCCTCGCCTTCTTTGAACTCGGGGAGCGGATGGTCACTCCACTTGTCGTATGGATATACTCCAAGATAATTCTTTTGGAGGACGACCAATCCTGAAGAAAGTGGTCAATTTTTGATAGCTACCAAGGAATTTGGCGTGTACCGGAAGTGGCGAAGACCTCCCCTCCACAGACAGCCTCAACAGTTGTCTGCCAGCCCTCAGCATCCTTCGAGCAACAAGCCAAAAACCTCCTTGTGATATATTCATATACTTTCTTTTCATCTCCTACGAGGACACCCGCATGTGCGGTGGGGTGAATAGGTGGATGTGCTTTATCATCGTGTTTTCCTTTGCGGGGAGTGCTGAAGCCGCTTTGTCCAAGAGACTGAGCAAAAGTTCCCCAGGTGGGATCTAAAGCTTGTTTATTGATAAGGCTCATGAAGTCAAATTGCGAATCGAACTGATCCGTTTCAGTACGAGGATACGATAAAAAGCCTTGCTGATACAGCTTTTCGGCAACCTTCGGAAGAACGGCTGTGTGAGAGAGGTTTGCTTCAATATACATCACAACTCACGTCCAGAACTTTCTTGGGGGCCATTTTAAGTAGCCGAGATCCAGCCTTCTGCAGTTCAACAGTAGTTAGAGGCAATGGCTTCCTAGGGCGCAGTAGTCGGATTCGATGATCTGAACTGCACAGTAAAGGCTTACCATTTTTTAGTATCTTTGTTAGTAACTTTCGAAATTTTTGCCTTGATGCTTCCTGGACTCTCTAAGACGTATGAGTATAACGCGACTGCTGCTCCAACGTCGAACAGATGGCCTCTTTTCCAGTTGAACATTGTTTCTTGAGGTCCACTAGGAGTTTGTTGTACATGAGAGAGGTGAATATACCAAAAAGACTCCGGTACAAAGTTTTTAACTTGATTGTACCGTTGGACCACAAAACCAAGGGTTGGGAACTGACAGGGTCCTTGGGTGACGATTGGCAAGGGTCCATGACACTGTAAACGGAATCACGCACCATAAGAAACAAGTTTGTCTCCTAGTACATGGAATTTTGTTTGCAACGATAGAGTTTGCATACGGGTAAATGCAGCACCAATCTTAAGATCAAGCAAAATCCGTGCTTCGACAGCATCTGCTTGCGCTTGATCCAGTTCTACTGGATACTGAGCCGCGCGATGAATTTGTCTAACAATACAGTCAGCCATCACGAATGATTGAGAAAACAAACCTCACTGGGCGATGATAGCACTAAATCGCGCTCGTTTAACTACAATATTCCTGTTTGTCTTCCTGCATACATTCACAATCTCCGTTCCGATATGTTCTCCCTCCCTATCGCAATCCGTCCAGATCACGAGCATATCCACACGTCTGGCCTGCATCATCAAATTTTGTTCAATCGCTTTCTTATCTTTGGCCACCCTCGACTCGACAGGTGCGTCAAAAAGGTCGGCGGGATTACACGAATGCCATTTCCGATGTGCGTCGGTAAAGTCATGATCTAAGAGATGTCCTGACACACAAGTGACAATATAGACCGAGTTCGTCTGTGGATAGTCGAACTCATAGTTCTTCACGTATTGTGACTGTGTGTTGCTCTTTGATAAAACAAATCTCAGGGGATGTCATTGTGAGATGGAAGAAGCATACAGTGGTGAATCTTCCTCCAGAGAGAATTTGAGTGATCGACTTTGAGATGGATGGTTTTTCGGCAACACAAAGAACCCTCATTTCCTGGAGATCTGATGGGGGAACCAGAGACGCGCGACGCACAGAATGAGCATGTCGGAACCACGTGATGCACAAAATTAATACATGATATCAATTTGGGCATGCTTGGTATTATCCTCCCTTCTCGGAAATTACAAAAACACCAGATGGACGATTCTGTTACAACAAAGCTCCTAACGTTGCTCAATGTATCGGCGACGAAGGTAGGCAAGCACAAACGCACGTACGAAGATCATCTGGGTCCTTCTGATAAACTCAACAAACGCAAAACCGCATCATTCGCCGAACCAAGACCTAAACCAGACGATATATCAGAAAAAACCGGTGTAGAATTGGCCGTCGTAGGCGCGGCAGCACAGGAGGAAGTAGAAATTGTTGATAAGGAAGAGGACCCCAGTATGTGCATCCAGGATACTATCCTCACGACCCTATTTAATTACGTGCAGTCCCTAGTAACTCCTATGAAAAGCACTTTGGCAATAACTCTGTTGTTCTTACTGACTCCGCAAGAAATGATATGGATGAACGTTTATGGATGGCTATCAATCAAAGATTGGGGACACTCGGTCCGGCTGTAATTTCAGTTCCCCAGTCCTCCGAAGTAGTATCCACATCTGCCTCACTACCTACACCAGATGTAAGCAACAAATTTGTTTTCTAGAGGACTGTATTCATCATGGTAGACATTTGGTGGACTAGAAGTCCCTTTTCGGGAACGCCAATCAAAACTCCCTGCAAGTGCGTCGTCAACCTCACTGCTTCGCTTGTCAGCTAATTTTCTTGAGCCCAGAAACTGCACAGTTACAAAACGATCTTCTCGCAGCCCTTTCTACGCGGCGTGACTTTTATCTCACTCAGAGCTATCTTGAAACTCGGGGACCTACGCGAGAAGCCATTGCTCTTCATGCCCTGGACCACGTTTCAAGGCTGGTATTCAGTCCTTCAACTCCTTTCCATCATTAACAAAAATTCTACAGAAAACGCCGACGAGTGCTGAAAAATAATGATCGTCTATCCCATACCCAAAATTCTACATCAAATGAGCCGCCTGAAGACGTACAAGACCAAGGTTTTACTCGTCCCTCGATCCTCATTCTATTACCTTTTCGTTCTTCCGCAACAAACTGGTTCCATGCCCTGTCCTCTCATATTTCTCCTCCACAATATAAGGTCGAAAATCAGTCACGATTTATATCGGAGTACAAACTACCTCCGGGTACCATCGACAAACTGACAGCTGCAGAACCAGGAACGTATCCAGCAGATCATGTCGAGACGTTCCAGGGAAATGTCGACGACAACTTTAAGATAGGCATCAAAACGACGCGTAAAAGTATGAAGATGTTCACGGAGTTTTATGGCTGTGATATCATCATGGCAAGCCCTTTGGGACTTCGGCAATCGATCGAAGAGGAAAGGTGAGTGAATGAAGCCATTGTCTTCGTGCGCTCCTTTTGACCGACGTAGGCATGCAGACTATCTGACTTCAATAGAAATTCTTATAATTGATCAACTCGATGTGCTGACGATGCAGAATTGGGACCATGTCAAGGTAAATCTCACTTCCCTCTGAGCGTCTTTCGCGATTAACAAGCTGGTCAGTTTGTCCTCTCATATATCAACAAGCTTCCCAAGGAGTCTCACGATACAGACTTCTCCCGCATTAAGTCGTGGTATCTTGACGGACAGTGAGATGATTTGGGGTATCGCATTACTTCCGTCTGATTTGCTTTGTTAGCGCTGCCTACCTTCGTCAGTCTATAGTCCTCAGTGCCTATGAGACAGCAGATACAAGAGCATTGTACAACTCCTTCATCAATGTGGCTGGTAAGATTCGCACCAATAGAACTTACCAACCTGTCTCTGTCCCAGAAGGTGTTGAACAAGTGCGTCCCTTCTTTTGTCTTACTATACTCATGGCCTGATAAAATGTCATTGGCTAGTCTTTAGTCCATTTTGATTGTCCATCACCACAATACGAGCCGGACAGGCGGTTCCATCATTTCACTACTCAGCTTTTGCCTACCCTTCTAAAATCGGCCGTCCAAAGCACAAATACAGTAGTGTTTGTGCCTTCTTCGTTTGACTTTATTAGAGTGCATAATTATTTCCGAATGCAAGCTGGAGTATCGTTCGCGGTTCTTTCCGAGTGCGGTTCTCTTTCAAAAGCACACTATGGCTTTACCTCATGAATGTATAGGTACTCGTCGAACCAAGATATCTCTCGCGCTAGACAAGCGTTCTTCAAAGGGACTAAATCGTTCCTTCTGATTAGCGAGCGTTTCCATTTCTACAAAAGGTTTGTCCTCAACCTTGTCAATCATTGAAAAGTATGGATCATTATTTATAGATATAAAATTCGCGGAATCCGTAACCTCGTATTCTATGGACCTCCTGACCATCCTCAGTTTTTTACGGAATTCCTATCATATCCTTTCCTTGACAGTGGTGTTGAAGTGTCGGATGTGACGTGTAAGATGTTGTATTCGAAGTATGATTGGATGCGATTGGAGAGGATTGTTGGGACTGAGGCGGGTTTAGAGCTGATCAAGGGTGTATAGTGGATGGCTCAGTGATAAATCTATGTTCTGCATTGCTTTCTGGGTCATTGTTTATCTTGATGGATCATGATCGTCGATCTGGTACTCTCGCAAGTTTGACAATATATTATAAGCCCTTCGAAATGATTTATATGGACAGTTGAGAAGGATTGTTGTAACTGAGTATTCAAAAGGGCTACCTTTGAGCTTTGATTAGTTGTTAAGAGAGACAAGTCATGTGACATTGAACTCGGAGTATTAGAAGGTAGATGTCCACAAAGAAAATAAACTGTAACAATCTAACTATATGATCTAATGATTATCTGGACACTTGGGACAGCAGAATGACCATGGTGTAGAACAGTATATGTCTCAGATGTCACCTAGCATGCTTGACAGCTCAGGTTAGATGCAGGGCTTCTAGCATACATATATGATACTGATTAATCGGGATGATGGGAAGTAGGTATATTTCAGTGATATGGATTGGAGAGGAGGTAATGCTCCGAAAAAGATATTCATATCAGCCTATTGATCTGTATGAATGGAAGGGTGCATTAGTTTACTTGAACACTCCCCCTGGACTAATGCAGTCTGCATCGTATGTTAAATCCAGTTGGGATACAAATCTGCAAATTTTGCCATAAGGGAGTGGTTTGATGAAAAGATGGGCTATATATTCAAAATGTATTCAAAATGTAAGTGTTGCATCTGGAGATCATCAGAATCCTGTGCCCCCTGTCGACCTCAACCATCCCCCGAGCTTCCCGCAACTTCGAGCTGGGGACATCCGAGTCAAAAGACTCGCTAGGCCCGAGACCGAGCTCCCGGGAGACCTTTTTAGGTCCCGGCGATGCAGAGAGGGTTCGATTCCCTTCTCAAAGGTACGTGCGACTGGTGCTTCAGGAAGGCCTTCGGGCCGAAAAAATACCATACCCACCTGTTGTACCCACTGCTGCGGACCGCAGTGAGAGCCCTTTGGGGTGCTTACCAATGCTATAACACCTAGGCTGGGGCTGAGACCTCAGTACTGGTGGCCTGGGCTAGGAGTTGTGGGAGGATTCGTCATTGGGATTGGGATGGCAGGACCCGGCTTCGGGGTGCTGCTTTCGTTAACTCTGGGTCAAAGGTTACAACTGCCCGATTTATCTCTACTACCGCCGCCATACTACTCATGCTCTTTCAAACACACCGCTACCCCACCTATCTACTAGCAAACTTCACCCACGCCTTCCACATTTGGCCTTATGGCTCCTGTAGACACACCTCTGACATTGGGCCCCAAAGGGTCCTCCGTGTCTTAGCACTAGCTTGCTGTTGCGGAATATAAATGCTGAATCAAAAAAAAAACAGAATCCCGTGATCTTCATTTTACTGATTCTTTTCTTATCCCTACCAAACAACAGCACATATTAAAAAGTTTCTGGGCAAAAATGGTATCCTTCCAGTGCGTTATTCCATTTCCCCTTCACATAAGCATTCGATACATTATGTGCTATGTTGTAGGTGTCATAGTAAGGCCAGACTTTGCACTATCTTTCTAGCTCAATTTCTGAAAATCAGATTGTGGCGATGTTGTGAAAAAACCGAAGCTTGACCAGCACCGGTTGAGATGCCATGGTGGATTTGATTGCATAGACTGTTCAACAGCATTCCACAGTCCTGCGGAATATAGGTTGCACACCTCGTGCATTAGTGAAGCAGAAAAATATCAAAAGAGCCTGTACAAAGGGCCTAAATCTGTGCGTTTGTACTCAGTGACACTCCCTTGTCTATCTACTAACAGTCAACATCTTCTTCCCTTTGTTAAGGGCATAGGCAAGAGAAACGACAGCGAAAAAAACCAACAGTATGGAAACTATAACCGAAATTATCGGAATGGTTTTCATGAGTATGGCGCTCGCGGCTGTGGGAAACCATCATGGGGTGCACCTAGATCTCAAGTGACTGGTGCTAACGATACCCCTCTCGGAACACCTGTTCGGATGTCGCCTGTTCCAAGACCTGTCGAAGTTGAAGAGGAAAAGGCTGCGGGAGTCGGACATGGGGCTGCTCAGATGGAAACATTGGCAAAGCAAAAGAAGGACAAGAAGGACAAGAAGGAAAAGGACAAGGGATCTAAGAGGGAGAAAGACGAAAAGGACGAGAAGGGAGCTAGGAAAGAGAAGGACACGAAGGACAGGAAACGGAAGGCAGAGGACGAGGTGTGTTCCATTTCAACAATTATTTATGCTTCTGAATCTCACAGGCGAGTTTCTTAGGGAACACGAGACGATGCTCGATCATCAAAAAAGAAGACGAAAGTCGAGGAACAGATTGTTGATCCCTTGTTACCAGTAAAGAAGGATGTCAAGGAAGAGAAAGAGAAAGATAGGAAAAAGAAGGGGAAGGAGAAGAAGCAGAAAGCAAATGAAATGAAGGAAGAGGAGATGGAGTCAATGGCGGAGGGAAGAGAAGCAAAGGAGAAGAGAAAGAAGCAAAGGATAGGCGAAACTATGGCTAGTGAGACGCTCATAACAGCCAACGTCGATGTCGATATGGCTTCACCTGAAGATACGTCCAATAATGATGGGAAGAACCAGAACTCAAAGAACAAGAAAAAGAAAAAGAACAAGCAGAAGATATCTGCTGAGAGGGACGAGGATCAAGCCGAAGAAGTGACTGGATCTGTGGAGGCTTGAAAAAAAAAAGAGGAAAAAAGCGAACAAGGAGAAAAGAGAAAAGTTGATGCTGGTGTGATAATTACCACAGTCGAGGTGCAAACTCGATGCCGAGTCACCGTTCACGGAACTATATACGCTTTTTTTCTGGTTATAGCAAGATCTATATAGATACACGCGACACACTGGTACTGCATTGATGAATCCTGGTGCGTTGCTGAATGGTTATCCACATAGTGGATGGCGAGACCGCTATAAAGCAAGGCATGGGACTGATTATTACTTCATAGAAGAATAAACAAGAAAGTAGCTTCTCTCAAATAATTCCTGAGTATGATTGTCTTTTTTTGAAAAAAACCATCAATTTATTACACGGGGTGCGGTGACAGACCGAGAGTATGATTGTCTTCATTGCAATTGATGATTTCGGTATCTTGAATCTAAAGTAGGCAAGACACGTGCCGCGCATTTGCCGTAATTATATCGATCCTCCTCGCAGCTATCTTGAACTCCTTCCACATGCAGGCTATCCAGGTATGCCATTCCTGTTGTTGCTGAGGGCATATCTATTTACTGTGACAATGATATTGCAGTCACATATCTTTGCAGTTCGAGAAATACTCGCTCCTGTAAGCGCCTTAGTTGGCTGCCGTGATCAAGATCAGTCTTATAGATGTTGTCGGTAGGTGTTGAAAGAAAGCAAATTCAAGGAGCATGGTCGTATAATGCCTGGTGTGTATGTACCACCTGCCAACACAGGTCTATGACTTAATTCATACATACCATCCAGAGGAATTCGTCTTAGCAGGCGACTTCCTGGTTTACAAGTTCCCCGTTTGGGCATGGTATGTTTTCATATTTTTTTCTCAAATGGAGTGTGTCTGAGCTATCGCATCTAGGGAAACTGGAGATAGGTTTAAGATTCGTGATTTTCTTCCTCCAGACAAACAGTATCTTGTTACGCGGGGTGTACCTTGTCTACGACGCGCAACCTCACTTGCATATACGGACGCCGACGAGGATGCTGAACGGCTCCTCTCCTTTGCTGATGCTTCCGGTGCTTCCACTTCTGGCGATGGCGATGAATGGGTTGAGACACACGCAGGCCGAAAGTCTGCGCTCGTCTCTTTGCAGAATCCGGGTGAAATTCGAGATATCCCAGATCTGGATGGTACTGGAGAGATGACCCATGGAATGGGTGGAATACACTTGACTGATGGTAGTGGTGCAGGGAAAGAGAAGGAAGTGAGCGAGATCCCTGATCTAGACGATATACCAGACATGGAAGAGGATCTTGAGGGCGAAGACGAAGCTACCGTTGCTAAGTGGAAACCTCCTACCTCTATCCCTGTGTCTTCAAAATTCAGTGCTGATCAAGGGGGTGTGATTGACATTAGGCATGTCGCTTCTTGTTGTTCTTGCATGGCACTTCGTCGCCTCAATTGTGTTATTTCGAAGCTAATATTTGCGTTGTCCAGCCAAATTGAACCAACGAAAGGAAATCTCCTTCAAGTCCGTACTTATGATGTCCTGATAACATATGACAAATATTATCAGACTCCTCGTGTTTGGCTTATTGGATACGACGAGAACCGCACACCACTGACTCCCCAGCAAATTTTCCAAGATATCTCAGCCGACCATGCGCACAAAACTGTAACTATCGAACCATTCATTCACTCGACATCACTACAAGCTGCATCTGTGCATCCATGTAAACACGCAAGTGTCATGAAAAAGGTCATTGAACGTATGAATTCTAGTGTCATTGCAGAGCAACTTGCACAACAAGCTGCTGGTAGCAAGTCTGGATCTGGCGTTATGGGGACCTTGAAAGAAGGGAAGAAAAAGTGGTTATTCGGTGGTAGTTCCAAGTCAGGTGGTGGGACGAAGAAGGATAAAGCTGGTGCCAGTACTGGTGCAGGAGTGGAAGAAGATCAGGTTGAAGGAATGCGTGTGGACTTTTATCTTGTTGTTTTTCTGAAGTTTATTGCTTCCATCGTACCGACGATCGAAGTTGATTCAACGACCTCGTTCTGATTGTTTTCCGTTCTGATACTCTCCTTTGATACACTGCATGGTATACCCGTTGTACTTAGATTGCGACTCCGCTCGGTTTGGATCCATGTCTGTATTGTAGATAACTGCTTTGAAGTAATACAATCACTGGGACACAACAACGGCATTGACAGATATATTGTATTGAGCTGAGCTTGTGCATCACAAATTAATGTGATCCCATGAGGTACAGTCAACTCTGTAATAACCAATAGCAGTTTGGAGAAGGCCTAAACTCTCGGTTATGAGAGAGCCTAGATTCAAGTTAATGGATTAAGTCCATCTTCTAAACAAATCTATCTATCAAATACATATTTTTATTTCTTGTTACTACTATTCATATCTCTTGTGTTTGGACTAAACTAGGTCACAGTAGATTTCAGATATTTTATCTTGTTGTGATTGAGATAAAATTGACTTTGGGGACTTGGGAAGAACTGAGGACAATAGACAGTTTAGGGAAATCTGTGTATGTGGATTTCCCTAAACTGTCTATGGGAAGTCACCCATTTCATATTAGCTTGCACCACTCCAAAAAAAACTTGACCGAATAAGGTCTTGACGACGGGTGATTCATGTTACCGGAATAGGGCTCATAACTATCTGATTCTGATGTCATATTGTCTGATACAAAAATTGCCAAGTCATTCTCATGTCTCATGTCAACTGATCTATGGAAAGAGAGCGAGAAGCCTTCGCAAATGTGGATTCTCCAGATCTTCTAGGTGACCGGATTCCCCCGAATTTCTTTTATAGTAACATAGGTTAGCTCAAAGGCTAGCCGAATAGGCGTACAGTATTTAATTAGTCTCAGCCTCAAATTTACCGTGGTACCTTCACCTCATTCGCTTTAGTCTCTAGGACATGAACGAGCTACATGAACTTCCCCCCATGCACTCCTCCGATCATAGTGCAGCCGACACCAAGACAGAAAGCGAGTCTTCGAACTTTGTATCAAAAGAAAAACAAGATGGTGGACTGAAGGGTTGGATGTCTGTAGCAGGCTGGCAAGTGCTGTCTCCACATAAGCTATATTTTAACACAGATTTTCCTTACAGCTGGTTCATTCTATTCAGTGCTATGGGGTGAGCTCATTATTTGACCTTGTACTACTTTTCTGGACAACACACAGGAATGTTTATTCGTTCGGTGTCTATGAAGGTTTAATCATCTGCTACGCGCCGATCAATCACGTTGACGGAGTAATTGATAGATTACTATACGCGAATCTTTTTGGCTGGTCGTGATCCCAGTAGTATTTCGTACGGTAATCCTTCTACACAAGAATCATTTGATTCTGATTATCATTTTTCAGCTGGATGGGAAGCTTCCAGCTAGCCCTATGCTTCGCCATGGGTCCCCTCTCTGGTCGATTATTCGACGCAGGATATGGCAGACTTGTCATGACCTTTGGTTCCTGTCTGTTCCTTTTTTCGTAAGTCAAATCATTTTTAATTTATCCCTCCCACTCATCTCAATTCGTTATTTAGCATTTTCATGCTTTCTTTGGTAAAAGAAGGTCAATATTATCAGGTGATCAGTATCATACTTCTCGAAAGCCTTTGCTGATTCTTGTGCGCACGCATATTGTATCTTTCAGGTTTTTTTAAGTCAGGGGCTTGGCATTGGTTTGGGAGCAGGATTCATGTTTGTACCTTCGTCGGCTCACGTAGGTGTATACTTCAAACGACGTCGAAGCTTAGCACTGGGAATGACATTATCGGGGATCTCCATTGGTGCTCTGCTTTTTCCGATAGGTATTTTTTCATCTTCAGTTACCAGACAAATCCACGTCTCATACTATATTCAACAGTGTTGAAGTAAGTTCCATTTATATAAAATAATTAGTAACATAGTAACTTGAAAATTAGCCAGCTCATTCCAAGGATCGGTTTTGCGAGCACTATTCGGATCATAGGATACATCTCACTCGGCTGTCTAACAGTTGGAAACATGCTCATATACCCTCCTCCCCGTAATTCTGTCGATCGACACCCAGCCAACATACTGTCTTTTTTCCGAGATCCAGCTTATATATGGGTGTTGTTAGCGTTAGTCCCTCATCATCCATGATATCTTGGACCTCATTGAACCAATTGTAATTCTAGGACGTGCACGGCTGTTCTGACTCTGTATTTTCCCGGTAATGATAGATATACTTCCCAAGTATCTGGTCTTGACTACTTTTAACAGCTGTATACCTACAGTTGTATGCTGTAACCCATAACATTCAAGGTTCTCTTTCATTTTACTCTGTAGGCCACTCAACACTGGAGATAGTCGTATGCCTTTCTAACGTCGTCCTAGATTGCTGTCCTTAATGGCGTAGGTATCATTGGACGCTTAGGAGGTAGCTGGTTGGCAGATCGCTACGGCATCTGGAACATACAGACTCTGGTGACTATCGGAACGTCGGCATCAATATGGGGGATGCTCGGAATGTATGTGGTGATATTTGATGATTACTTTGAATGCATTCTTACCCATTTTAGTCATAACCCTGCGACACTAGTCGCCTTCAGTTGTATCTATGGCATCTTCTCAGGCGCATGTAAGATCTGACTCAAATCCCTCATAGTGCTTGATGATACTAACTCCTTGGGTATATTTCAGGGCTTTCTGTCGGTGTATCGTGCCTTGTTTCGCTTGCTTCGAATCCACAGGAAGTTGGGTACGCTCTCTCCTTTTCGTACTGGTGATAAGTGTCTGAGGTGTTGCTTAGAGCTCGATTGGGCGTTGCCTATGCATTTGTCAGCATTTCAATATTGTTTTCGGAACCAATCCAAGGGGCTCTATTAACTTCAGAGTTCCATTGGACACGCCCAATCATTTTTTCAGGTGTATGTATCGAGAAAAAATATCCGTACACTTGCTGACACCTGAGCATTCAGACACTCACGTGTGCTTCAATCATTTTCTACGTCATAGTTCGAACTATCATCTCTCGACAGAAGAATTCTCAAAGAATCTGAAAATCTGGGCCCTGAATGGATAGTTGCTCTATGTGTGATCTTTTGCACCTATCTGAGTTATTTGTGGCATGTAAAAGGTCTTGCAGGAGATCTAACTTTGGTGATGCCATTGTAACATTAAGTCATTAACATCATCTCGGACCTTTATATTTCACGGTCACTTTGTTGTGAACTGAAGTGCATATCTTATATCTACGGATGTGGACTTGTTAGCTTCACTGTTGCATACTTTGTAATAATTTATATCTTAGTGTCTCTTTCTCTACAATGTTGAGGACTCCCTTATTCTAGGTTATGAGCCTAGCTAACTACTCACTGTCATTTCTGTTCTCCTGTAACAGTCTTTACTGCTCACTGCTAATTTATTCATTGCATCTCCATCATGTTTCTTTTACTGCTGTTACATTATTACCTGTTGACTTCATTCCCATTCTTTGGATTGGAGTCTCTTGGGCAACATAAAGTTCTAGGATGTAGAAAGGGTTAAGACTCTAGACCACAAAGTAAATATGCATTTCAGCCTTAAGACTTGATATCTCCTTGCCCCTCTCCAAAAGGTCTAGCTAAGGTTTTCAAAGAAGTTATATCAAAAGTGAAGAATACAAGACTTAGGTTGTACTCTTCAGAGATGTCCAAAGACATTTGAGAGAGTTATAGAGTATAACCTCAGATTTAGAGGAAAGAACTCAGAAAGAGAGAACTTGACATTCTCTCTCTTTCTGGACTATATTTCTATCTTGATTGTTACAGTAACTAACATATAACAAGCATAATAGTCTAAATCATCCATAGTAATGTCTGAGTCAAACAAAACAATGTTTATAAATGAGTTAGCCTGATATTTCTCCAAATGTCTGAGAAGTCCTTTTAATAAGATTTGGTTAGCCCAGTAGCAAGGGTGTTTTGTGTTTTCCTTGGTAGTATACAAGTACAAAACAAATAAGAGAATTGCTAGGTGTAAGGATAGTGTAATGAAACGACAGGTGAGCTGGGGCATCCACGATGGTGGATTATTTTATTTCTTTTTTATTTTCTTTTATTATGTAATAGTTTGAAGTGCATGGGACACTATGACTCAAAAGGAGTCCATGGGATAATTTGAGTAGACAAATACTAGTAAATACCAATTCATGTATAAGTAGCTAGATCAATTAGCGAGGACTCTAACAAGTTCTTTTTGTCAACTCTGATAAAGAGTATGTGCTTAAGTTGACCCTAGCTTGAGTTCACTACACTAGAACTCGTTTCTACTTCTAGAACACCGATCGCCTTGATCCTTGTTCAACTCTATTCTCATTACTCTCTCGGTGTGTGATCGACTCAGATCACTCCCAACCTCCCTATAGCCGGGCCATAGGCTTAAGTGGACTGACCAGGAAGTTTAGACCCTAGAGGTGGACTGTGGGCACTATACCTGAGTATACATATAGACCAGACCTGACGACAGGTGGTGCTTAGTAGATTACTTGTAAACTTTTCACTTTATCTGTCATAAACTGCCCACCGGAACCCAAAATAGTACGGCTAGAAGGATGGGAAGAACGAGAGCTATTCTCGGACGGACTAGATAAGGGTTTCTAAAAAAGAGAGATAAGATAAGATAGAGCTGGTCACGTGACAAGTCACATGATGGAATCTTCTGGAAGGTTTGGTAGTTACTTAAGCGTACACATAGACAAATAGAAAAGGTGTATAAGTAGGTAGCACAATCACAAAGGGACTCCATCGAGTTCTCTTCGTTCTCTCTTAACATTGAGTGTGATAAGTCGGTCGTCTCGACTAGCCTATCATTACACTAGAACTCAATACCACTCTATCTGTACCGCTCAGCACGAGCCCTACGCATCCCTTTCCCTTTACTCTCTCATCGCCCTCGGTATGTTGGTCATCACGCCCAACGACCACTACGACATAGCCAGGCCCTAGGCTTTAAGAGGACTTGTTAGTCAGTTAGGGACTAATGGTAGAAACGTAACACTAAGCTCTGGTGTTACGTCGAGACCTGACCTCTACCTTGAGCGGGCTTGGTAGAATACGTGTTCTCTTTCATCTTATCAACCTTGTGCTGGGAGCTCATTGTAGTTCCTACATGCAGAGGAGTGACAGTCATTCCTTAGAAAGTTGTCTAGTTTAGGGGTTCGCATCTTTGTGGCAATAGTATAACCCTATTACTAGGGCAGTAGTCAGTAAGGAAGTAGGAGCCTAGCTGGGAGAAGACGTGCTCCTCAGTAGGTATAAATCATTAGCTCAGAAGAAGACGACCACTCCTCGTACGAGGAAACCACCACCGAAGAAGAAGACGTTTGGGACGACGACATGTCCCACCAACAATCATCCTGGGGTCAACAGCCCCAACAACAACAACAACAACAACAACAACCACAACCACAGGAGGCGGTCCTGACAATGGACCAAATCCTCCAATACCTGGCCCAATATATGATGGCCATTGAACAGCTCCTATCGAGGGGGCAAACCTAAGGGGAGGCAGCCAAGCCTCCATTGTTTGACAGAGAAAGGGAGAAGGTGGTAGGCTTCATTAATGCCTGCCACCTATACATCAGCATGAGAATGAAGGGGAATGAAGAAGAGGAGAAGATATCATGGGTATTAACATACATGCAAGGAGGAGTGGCAGAGGTATGGAAGGAGAACGTGTTGGAGGAGAGAAGGCAGGAAGTGTCGGGGGTGGAGACAGTAGAAGAACTCTTCACCAAAATGAGGGAAGAGTTTGGAGAGTTCGACAAGGAGTCAAGAAAGGTGGATGAATTGAGGATGTTAGAACAAGGAGGACGGACATGTGACGAGTATGTCCAAATTTTCAAAAAGGTGTCAAGAGGAAGCGGGTACAAGGGAAGACCCCTCGTAGAAGAATTCAAGAGGGGTGAATAGAAACATCAGGAGGAGGCTGGCGAAGGCTGAATCGCCTCCTGTAACAATCAAGGAATGGTGGGAGAGGTCAGTGAGGTTAGATAGGAACCTAAGACAGAGCAGAGCGGAGGAGAGGGTTGTAGTGGACTCAAGTTAGGGTTAACTTAAGCGCACACTCTTTATCAGAGTTGACAAAGAGAACTCGTTAGAGTTCTCGCTAATTGATTTAGCTATTTATACACGAATTGGTATTTACTTGTATTTGTCTACTCGAATTATCCCGCGGATTCCTTTTGAGTCATAGTGTCCCATGCATTGCAAACTATTACATAATAAAAGAAAATGAAAAAGAAATAAAATAGTCCACCGCTGTGGATGCCCAGCTCGCCTACCATTTTATTACACCACCCCCCTCTCAAGCTTCCTCGTCCTCGAGGATTTTTACAACTCATTGTCCCAATCTCCTATGTTTCCCATTTCATCATCTTCTTGTTGTTTTATCCGTAAGAATGGATTACGGCTTATTTTAGCGAATGGATTCCTTTTCCATCGCCGCCAATTTTCTTCTAACCTTTTCCAATACTCCTGCTCGTATTTCTTTTCTCCCCACCCATACAATAGTTTTGCTGTATATTTCCCTGGCAATTCTCTATTGAACACCTTCTTCTCTGCCTCCATTTCTTGCCGCCTTGTTTCTTCTTCCTCCTCCCTTCCGTATTCCTTCTCGTATTCTTCTACAAGATCTCTTGCATTCTTGAGATTTTCTTTACTCTCCCAAGTATCTTCCTCTGCCGTGCATCCTTTCCATCGTACCAGGTATTTATCCCTTCCTCGTACCCGTCTTTTATTCATTATCTTTTCCACCTCCCACTCTTCCTCTCCTTCGATTA
>Ga0153966_100134_pt1 | contig 49623 bp, 49 predicted proteins | sample TSFL050MetaG_FD_104738 | JGI IMG/M metagenome (GOLD analysis project Ga0153966, IMG submission 104738) | Attine ant fungus gardens microbial communities from Florida, USA - TSFL050 MetaG | ecosystem: Host-associated > Fungi > Mycelium > Unclassified | place: USA: Florida, Paynes | collected... | reverse complement strand
GCATATTGAAGAGAGCTTCCATGTACATGTAGAAGCAAATGTCTGTGTTTGGCAGTTCCTGAGATATCTACCAATCAGTGTCCAGCACTGATTAACTGATATCTCGATGAGTACTGATTGCTTTGACACATTTTGGGCATCATTTGAAAGGTCTTTATGAAGGCTTTCAGATGCATTTTAGACCGTGGGAATCATGCAAGTATCTGTGGAGTTATGGCCAAATGAAGTTTGTGATATGGTCCAAAGACATCGTGTTATGTTCTGGACAAGTTGTTGTTATGTAAAGAAAATATTTATGTATTTCTTGAGGGACTTGTTGTATTCTTTTCCTGTCTTACTTATATGTCTACTAGGGTATAAGATCTTCACCCAGCCAGGTGCCTACTACTGTTGATAGGGATAGTAAAGAAAATTTAAGTGTAGATTGGGTTTGCAGGGGGGAATAGGATTTCAGATAAGAATATAAATGTGCTTTACTGTCCTTACAAAAGTGGGTACTACCAAGTCAGAGAATCAAAATCTCCAAGTCGTTCTACAATTGTGTGCAATTGAGTAGGCACTAGGGAGATAATCAAATATAAAAGGGAGGAGCTCACAAGATAGTAGACACTTGTTATTAGACACTAGAATGAAAAAAATGTTTTTTAGTTTCCGCTTGAGAGCACTCTTACCAGTCAGATCTCAAAGGTATGTGTTCCTCTTACACCATAGCACTACCATCCAAGGTACTAGTCTAGTAGGCTAGCTCACCATCAATACAGCAGTCCTACCTAGATCTCACATTGCCCTTATATAAGCTTACTCTCAACTGACCATATGTCACAAACTTCATTCAGCCAATAACTCCACAAATACTTGCACGATTCCCACGGTCTAAAATACATCGGAAAGCCCTCAAGAAGACCTTTTGAACAATGTTCAAAATGTGTCAAAGCGATCAGTACTCACTGAGATATCAGTTAATCAGTGCCGGACACTGATCGGCAGATATCTCGGGAACCGCCAAACGCGGACATTTGCTTCCACATGCACATGGAAGCTCTCTTTAATATGCTTCTGACAACTATAAATAGACCTTAGGGCAATAAGATCCTGTGGAGATACAAGGACTGTTATGATTTGCTCTGACACTTATCTTTTTCTTTATTAAATCTAATTAATTAACGACTATACGACTAAACAAACATAACGACTATGATGCGGGAATGTCACAATCATAAAAGGGACAAGCATGGGAAGATTGAGTGATGATCTGAGCTTGATCACATGCCTATCAGGCAGCCACCATGTGTGGGAGAACATGTGGGCAGAAGCTGTCTGACATGGGGAATTTGTCACAGTTGTGCTATGGACCAGTAGTCACATACTGTATGGTTTACCATTCTACCAAAAGGGTGACATTAGCAAGGCTACTTGCTAACGAGAGTCCAGCTATTTATGTAGTTCATTGAACAAGTATTTTGTTATACTTCCATGGTACTATTTAGTAGTCACTTTTTTGTGACAGAATTACTCAGGACTTGACAGATGGTAGTTAATAGATACCATGATCTCTCTTAGAATAGCCTTAGCATAGCCACTTGTAATTATATAAATAGCTAGGCAATTCATAGAGGGAACTCTGTCGAGTTCTCCTTGTCTTTAACCTCATACTCTCTAAGGGGGATCTGGGATTGTCCCATGGGTCCTGACAAGGACCTCAAGGTTTGGCATGATGCTGATCTATTACCCATAGATGCACATCAATCCTTGAACACAAACAAGGACAGCCCCTTATATAGTTAAGTTATCGCTATTCTAGACACAAAAAGACTGCTATATGTAGAACAATAGGCAGTAGAACATGTGATGCTCTATCCAGATGCACAGACCATCATTTTCTGTATATAAGGCTTTATAGTCTGAGGATTAGACCTCAGACTTAACAACATCTTTTGTTGCTTATCTACTTTGTATTTTTGAGCCTTTTGAAGAACACCTTCAACAATCACAAATTAGTAAGTGACCATTTATAATACTGTACAGTTAGCAACTTACTCTGAAAACACATAGTGAGCGGTTCAGCTCCTAGTCCAAGTGAATGCCCAAGTCCTTCTTTAGAGTGGGTATCCCTTGAGGGAAGTTTTATAGAGTTTTATAAAAAAGAAAGGGAGAAAAAGAGCTCTTAGTCACTCAAGTCAAATTTTAGCTCTAGAGCAATGAAGGGCAAAAATAGGGGTTCTTCTTCTTGCACCTCTCCATGCTACTAGAGTATTATATTAGTATTACAAAGCCCAGAATGCAACAAACAAGATAAGAAAGAAATCCTCCAGATTACTCGAAAAGGCAGGTAGAATAAGTCGAGTCTGCATCCGATCATGTAACAGCTGCTCTCTATACTTCCTGTCCATTTTCTACCAACTTTTTTTATCTCATTGGCCGACCTTGAGCCTGTTCTAAGTGTTCTAGGGTACTTGAGAGGTCCTTTGGACATTGGTCCGATCGCTCTCAAGTGCATCTTTGTCGTTGATATCACTTCTCTCTGCTTCCAACTCTCCTAATTTCTCTCCTAACTCTACTCTCTTTCCTGTTTCTTGTTCACCTCTCTCAGGTCCTTTTTCTTCCTATCCCTTTCCAATGACTTTTGGTGTATCCTTGTCTTGTTTTTCTATATTTGGTCTGCCAATCAAGACTGATGCATGACCTCTTATGGTGTTTCTATTATAAACCAGAGGTCAGTTATTAGGTGATGTCATTATCAAGAGAAATGCTTCTAAGGTTGAGTTTGCTCTCGAGAGCACTTCTAGGGGGGAGTCCGTCTTATAAATATGATATAAGACCATCTGGAAAGCGTTATGAGATACTAATAGTGATGATCACAGCCACTACTCCACTACTTGGATAGCATTCTTGAGTACATAACTGGACTTCTAGTGGTTATGTCTGGGAAGCTGATTCTCTCTCAAAAGCTATTTATTATGATTATTATGTTCCGAATGTCACTTATATTGCCAAAATTAATTGTCAGGTGTGACATCGTACTGACTACTGCCCTAATACTAGGGTAGACTATCACTTCATAGAGAAGATCCCTACTTTAAGTAGCCTCCTAAAGAGCAACTACTAATTCTTCTGCATAGACTGATTACAATGGACCAGTAGCACAAAGTTGATATGACAAAAAAGGTACAAGTATACTACAAAGCCCATTCAATTATAAGGTCTGGTCTGGGCTAGTACCTGAGTTTGGTCCTAACCGTCTACCTCTGGGGTCTAAACTTCCCAATCAGTCCACTTAAGCCTGTGGTCCGGCTATAAGGAAGTTGGGAGTGATCTAAGTTGATCATACACCAAGATCGATATGAGAGTTAGATTGCTTGGGACCAAGGAGGTCAGGAGCTAGTAGTGGAAATGAGTTCTAGTGTAAGGACTTTGGTTGTGGCTAGGTAACCTTAAACTCAATCCCACTCTTTATTGGAGTTTAACAAAGAGAACTCATTAGAGTCCTCACTGGATTTCGTACACTACTTATACACATTCAAATGTTTGTCTGTATTTACTGATCCAACTATATTACATAATTAAATGAAAAATAAAATAAAAATAAAATAAATATTAACTTAGAGGGAATTGGGTGATTTATGACAGATATAAGTAGTGTACTCAAATCTAGTGGGAACTCTAACAAGTTCTCTTTGTTTACTCTGACTTAGAGTTGGGAGCTGCCTACCTGAGTTACTTGGATAACTGTTCCTTACACCACTCTTCTTCTTCTTTGATTACCACTGGTTGTGGCATTTTCTTTCCTTTGCCCCTTTACTTGTGATCTGTACCTTTGTATTCTACTAATGTTAACTACTGGATGTATTCTAATCATACTAGGAAATTCTAACTCTATTGCATTACTGGAGATGATTGCTTTCACTTTGTAAGGTCCTACAAAGCACTCTGTAAATTTCTCTGTATGTCTTCCAGCTATTTGGTACTTTAGGTCCTTAGTGCTGAGCAGTACTAGATTACCCACTCTGTATTCTTCTATCTCTCCTCTTTCTCTATCTGCATACCACTTCATATCCTCTTGCACTTTCTGTAGCGCTGCTTTCACTTTCTCCTGTACATTTCTTATCCTCTCTGCCAACTTCTCTGCTCCTTCATATTTTCCTCTCTTTCTCATCTCAAATCCCATTCTTGGATCTTGTCCTTAATTTGCCTTGAAGGGCAATACTTTGGTTCCCATGTATACCATGTTGTTGTAGGCAAATTCAGCCATACCCAACCATTCTGGCCATTGCTCTTGTTGATGGTCTATGAACATACAGAAATACTGTTCCAACTCCTGGTTCATTCTTTCTGTTTGGCCATCTGTCTGTGGGTAGAATACTATAGACAACTTTGTCTTAATCCCTAACATGCAATTTAATTCCCTCATGATGTCTGCCATAAACTGTGGTCTTCTATCTGAAATAATACTATCTGGCAATCCATGTAGCTTCCAAATATTATCTCTAAACAGTTGTGTTAGTCCTTCTGTGCTCATTCTTTCTATAGTAGGTACAAAATATGCCATCTTTGTAAATCTATCTACTACTACTAGGATTGAGTCGTATCCTTGAGCCAAAGGCAACTTCATAATGAAGTCTGCACTGATGTGGGTCCATGCCTTTTCTGGAATCAAATTTGGCATTAACTTTTCTGCCAGTAGTTGTGTTTGATTCTTGTTGCATTGGCAAGCATTACATCCTTCCACATATCACTTCATCTCTTTAGTGATCTCTGGCCACCAGAAATTTCTTGTCACCAACTCTGCTGTCTTCCACTGCCCTCCATGTCCTTCCACAGGCATATCATAATGTAGCCTGATTATTTCTGCTCTCAGTTTCTTGTCCTTGGGAACATACACCTTTCCTTCTTTTAACATTAGTCTGTCTTCTTAACACTACTCTTTATCTCTTAGCATCTTTACTCCTGCCTGCTTTATTTCTTCTACTGCTTTTACTACTTTGTCATCTCTTGCTTCATACTTTCTTACTTTATCTAGTAATTTTATTATCACTTCTGCCACTCTAATCCTTTTTGCTTTTAACCACTTCTTCTTTACCAACATTTGCTCCTCATTATCCTTCTCCACACCAATCTGTAATGACAAGTTAGTCGAGATGACTGTCTTATCACACTCAACATTATGAGAGAACGAAGAGAACTCAATGGAGTTCCTTTGTAGATTACTCTACCTACTTATACACAAATGCTATTTGTTTATATGTATGTAATTTCCTGCAATCCTTCCAGAAGGTTCTATCATGTGACCTCTATCTTATCTGATCTTATCTCTTGTTCTATTTTTAGCATCTCTTATCTAGTCCATTAGAGAAGAGTTCCCACTCTTCCTATTCCTCTAGTCATACAATTTTAGAACTAGGCTAGTTCATGACATTCTGTCCACATGTTCTTCCATATATAATAGCTGCCTGATTGGCATGTAATTGATCTCAGATCATCACTCAATCTCTTTCTATGCTTGTCCCTTTTATATTCATGATATTCCCATGTTATAGTCATCATGTTATGATGTCATTAATTAGTTAATTAATTAAAGAAAAAAAATAAGTGCCAAAGTAAATCATGACAAATAGGTGCTATTATCTTATAAACAAAGCTAAGATACTAAGTACAACTTGCTAGTTTATAAACTAAGAAGAAGGTAAACTTATGCAAATACTAGAAGGGTGTTTGCAAACAATCTGACTAAGGTAAGTGGGTGATGAGTAACTACTGTGAGGGTGTCACAGGGGACTGTGACAAGTAGTCAAGCACTACTATAGTCTGTCTTTGTACTCTATATAATAAATTAATGATTTTTTTAAAACAAAAAAGACAAGGAATTACCAAAAGTAGAACAATAACTTAAAAGAGATGCACAGGGCTATTATAATGTATACAAATACTAAGTTCTCTTTATCAACTCTGACATAGAGTGTGATCTAAGTTAAGACTATCATAATCTAAGCTTGGTTCATTATACCTGTCATATAATTGTCTATTATCAATAAACTCTTTTTTCTTCTCCAAATCCCTTCTTCTCTCCAGCTTTTCTGAGCAAGTACAGAGGTTGGCTTAATCTAAAAGCTATAGCCTACCCAATTCCTCTGTCTTGAACCTGACACTTATTCAAAGAAATAAAAAGACTATGAGAAAATCTACTGTCTAAATCTCTAAATGGGCCCATAGTCATTGTCCTGGGTCTAAGATTTCACTAAAGAGAACAGTTTTGCTTTAGTATAGAGTACAAACCAATTTGTGACAATATGGTGTCACACCTAGGGACTACAAGGAATTACATTTTTCCCAGAGTTTCCCAGACCATAGAATAAGGTTTGTGTTACGCTCCCCAGATTCCTATGGGAAGTCAGATTATCAAATCCAGGCATGAATTGCTAAGCTGAATCCATAATTGATAGGTAATGACACTCATAATCCAGGTGGCTAGTTTAATTCAAGATTTACCGAGGTCTTCGATACACAAATACAGATTATCCAACAATGCACCAGAACTATTATTCATTGGCGCAGTTCCCTTGGTTGACGTCATTGCTACATGATCGTTTCATTTCCCTGAACGTACCTTACTCCGTGATCGTAATCCGGTAGTTTGTTTCACGTGGATGTCAACGGTTCACTTCTTAATTCCCACTCCGAATTTTCTGATCGCTTGTACTCTACCATCACAGCCACACAAAAAATGAAACATTCTTTCGTCCCACCACGCATGTACCTACGAGTGCAAGGAAGAACCTCTGTGAACTGAACAGTGGATATAGGACATGACACCATCTTTATTATGAAATTAGCAGAATACTGTAAATCGTCATGAAAATTGGTATAGACCATGACGACATGCCGAATTTCTAACGTACAATTCTTTCCATCGATCGTGTGAAAAATTTTGTCGTTTGATAATACTAAAAGAGGGCGAGTAATGTAACCGCATCCAGCGGTCAAAATTTGCGATGCATAAGATCGAAATTAATAACTATACAGATTCAGATAAGATTTCAATCATCGCATGCCCTTCCTCGGTCTTTTACCCCTTCTAATAGATTCAGATGCCTTATTGTCCTTCGACTGGCTTTCCTGAGTTCGGGTCTTGAGAAGATCCATCAACTTCTTCCGTTCATCTGCCAAACCTGGATCTTCATACATTACGCGCATGCTCTCTTCTTGGGATACCCCATTGACATTCTCTGTGGAGCTCCGTGTCCGTCGACTGCCACTCAAGTGATGGTTTGCAGCCTTTTTTAAACTTGTGGCAGGTTCAATGACAGGTAGCATGTCACTGTCAACAAGGTCAAAAGGACTAGTTGGGGCCACAGCAAATGGAATTGTATCCGCTTCTGCCGCTTTCAGTTTTGAAGCTGAGGTCTGCCTTGATAGAGCCTATAGAACCACATCTATCAGCAAAACCTTGTGAGCCATACTTGATGTATGATAATTTACTTTATGTCTCTGGAGTCTCTGTCTCTTCTGGTTTCGAAGGACTTCATCTTCCTCAGGTATATGCCTCTTCAGAGCCCTCGTTATACTTTCCTGAAGAGCCTTGGTCGCTTCATGATCGATCTTGGTATGAGAAATGGGCGACTGACTTCCAGCTCTCGCCACTTTCATTGGTGAAGGAGTTCTTGATGAAGGTATTTTGGCTGTCAATCGTTCATGTTCCAATTCTCGCCAAGATGATATTGGTGCATCATCGCTAGTTGATTGAGCTAGATGCATGGATCCGGGAGAAAGGGAACCAGATTGGGATAGAGCGGACACCTCTTGTGTTGAGCGAGTCGTTCGGAGGTTCATGGGACTCTGAGACGGCTCAGCGGGTGATTCAAATTTGTCAGCTGGAAAGTGATCAATTCATGTGATGTTTTGTGATAGATACGAAGCATAAATTGATAACATACTGCCTTTATTATTATCCATTCTTGTCCCAACGCCAGGAAGATGTGAGAAAGCTTTTGTTTGGCCTTTGAGATCCACATCAACAACCTCCATGGACACACTCGAGTCCAGCTTCGGTGTGTTCCTCAATCCAACGATATTGCCAAGAACAAGATGTCCTTCTAATGAGGGAATATTGCCTGTGGAAGCCATGGCAGCCAGCCAGCTCATCTTCACCACAGGTTTTCCCCATTCGCACGCTTTAGTAAATTTGGGGCCAGTAGCAGATTGGCAGAGGAGATGGGTTGTATTTTTTGAAAAGTTTGGAGCGAGCTTGATACCCAGGGCCCTAAGTAGACGACGAAGGCCGCATAATTCAGATTCATCAAAGCCAGAAAAACTCAAAATAACTTTCTGAGCATCTATCATCAAATTAGTCTCTACAATATGTAGGATGCGCCACACATACCGGCAATAGGGATTTGAATGCCAAGAGGTAAGAAGGACAAATCTTGGTCAGGGGGACATATGCGATCTTCAAAAATACATCGTTCTAGCCAACATTCTGTCCTGTACTTGCCGCGGAGAAAAGGGTCTGTTTCCTCTCGGTACAATTTGCTACCACTAAGAATTTGTTAGTACCAAACATGGTTAATGAAAGGATTCCACATACCTTACTAACCGCACAAGGATGAAGTCAACCTCCTCGTCATCTGCAGAAACTATTTGTCCTCCATACAATTCAATTGCATTCTTGACAGCCGTTGTTTTTGCTTCACCGAGTGCACGAAACCGATTCCCGGCGAATATGGTAACAGCAGCATTGGGGGGAGCATCTAAATCCACGAAAGTCAAACTCTCACCATCCTTTGCAGGTATACATGGTAATAGAGGCACAGATTTTGCAACAACATTTGTGCTGGTGGATGTACGCCTGAATGGCTGCTTGGAGCTGCCGACGCTTTCGACCTCAGGTTCAGCATGAGCAAAGGAATCTGCTCGTCTGAACACGGATAATAGGCTCTTTCGGGGTTCAACTTCTGCAAGGACCTCGGGCGTTTGGGACGTTTGTGGTCCTGCACTAGATATTGTGCGAATAAGTTCAGTGCCCGAGACTTGGTACCCGCGTCTACTGAGCAAACTTGCCCATATCTGAAGGGTGACGGCGGGAAGAACTTTGACGGTAGCTATTTCATCATCATATTCCTGATTTGAAGGTTCCATTTCTAAAGACGGTGGTGCCACTATTGCTCCCGTCAGTCACGACAACAAACACGAGAAAAAGATAAAAGACACCTTCGGGTTGAGTCTTCCGCTCTGGTCTTGGGCAACTAACCTTGTAGCGAGCTTCATCAAATCGACCTGCGTCGTGTGAGTCGAGACCAAACTAGTAAGTATACAATTTACCACCGAAGTCAAGGGAGTCCCAGAACCATTCCTCCCAGACCAGACGTATAATAGCTTCCTTATGGTTATTGAACTTTTCGGCGTAGCGCATCTTTTCTGTTTCCTCATCTCCGGAACACAAAAGATGTGTGACCTTGACTGGCCGCTCGAGATTCTTGACATAAGTTCCACCATGGTGTGTTACCAAACGATTGATCTCGACACGTCTATCCAGGTCTGTGATGCCAGAAAGACATAACACCACGCCAGAAAATATCGGAAGACGATGAGATTCAATACTCTGGGATTAGTAGGTAGTCGAGTACGGCACTGACTGGACGAGCACTTACTTGCCCGAGATCAACGTCATCGCCACGTAACCAAATGTCGTAGGCTTCTTCCACCCAGAGAGGATCCATGATTGGTATCTTGCGTTCCAGAGCGCACTGTGCGTAGTTCTTAACCAAGATTCACGATGTTGCAATTGAGTAGCTTTACCGTATACTTGGCCCCTCCATGGGTACCGGCTATCAAGTGCGTCACTCTGTCCGTGAACGCATTGACATGCGTTGCACCCAGCTCTGAGGCTTTCCTGAACAATGTGGGCTTCCCGGTATCAGACTACGACTATGTCCAGGCTCGAACTTGATTGCGCACCTTTTCCTTGATGCCTGTAGCGCACAGAACAAGATTTTTGAATGGCCGTGGGCAGAAATCTGCGACTATGGTGTCGTCGCTGTTGGCCTGACTCTCTGAAACTAGGTAATGTTCCGAGGAGCAGGCTGGGGCGGGTCGCAGCCTGACATTAGGGACCTATTTTGTGGATGAATACAAGTTTTGTATACAATTATAATCAGACCTTATTGGATTTATTGGTCCTGCGCCGCATTTTTCAGAAATTCTAAAACACAACGAGCTTGTCGTCAGCTCAATCAAGATCCGGTTAAGGGCAGGTCATCACGCGTCCGGAATCCAAGAATGGAGGTCACGATTGGCCATCAATTTCTAAACTTATCTCCGAGCTGATGATGTTACCGTCCACAAGAACTAGTTTGCTTCGAAACGGTAGAACGGAAGCGCGTGAAGGTGGAGCGTAAAGCCGACAGACAATTGTGCATAAAAGGCAAGTTGTTTCTGAATGCCAGTTCCCTACCCTTTCATTTCGGACTGATGAGCGCAAAGGACTCTAAAGATCTGGTCGTCGCCCGCTCCCAGTCGGTTCGGGCATCCAGTGACTCTTTCAGGCATGACTCAATGTATCACCAGGACGGGGGTATTGATAGTTTGTATGCTCGAAAATGTGACCTTCGTGCGTTTGTTCTCCTTTATCATCTTTCATTGCGATCCCTGACAGTCGTCGATAGTCAATGACTGCCTACAGAACGAGTCAGTATATGGTGGTCCAAGGCGGTGATGGTTCATTTGAGGCCTTACCATCTTTCCTTAGGATCGGCTTTGGTCGTTATCAATGGCAACTATTCATTCTATCAGGCCTAGGATGGATGGCTGACAGTAAGAATCCTCATTTGCCTCATCACTCCCTCGCTCACATCCCATAAAAGACCTATGGCTGCAAGGCCTTGCCGTTGTACTCCCTCAAGTTCAACAAGAGCTTTTGCCTGTCCGCGCCGAGTTTGCTACCCTCGCTCTCTACATTGGCCTTGTTCTTGGCGCTACGACGTGGGGAAGTTTAGCTGACCTTATTGGTAGACGACTCTCTTTCAACGTTAGTACTTTTCGTGCGACAGGCTCCGTGTCTTCCTTCTCATGTCCAAATCACTGCTATTCATGGGTATTGACATAAAATTTTCTTCCATTGACTATCCTCCATTTCCGACAGATCACATTATTTTTAGCAGCAGTCTTTGGCATAGCAGCTGCCGGCGCACCCAATTTCGTTGCTTTCGCATCGCTCGTGGCATGCATAGGATTCGGCATTGGGGGCAAGTGCGTATAAATTACGTTTATTTATGACATAAACATTGATGTCACTTTTTTTTTCTCAGTCTCCCAGTTGATGGTAGACCTCCCCTCCATTCTAAAGTGAGACCCCAATTCAAATTTCCCTACTAGGTGCCCTCTATCTCGAAAACATTCCACAATCTCACCAGGTATGCCTTATGTTATTACCACGGATTTAGGGTCCTGATCTTTTGGCAGTGGACATTAACTTTGCTCTCGGCATGGTGGGCTGTTGGGCAATTGGTTGCATCACTTATTGCCTGGGTGTTCATTGGTAACTTTTCGTGCTCACCAAACTCCCCGGTAGGCCAATGTCAAAAGGGGGATAACATGGGTTGGCGGTATACCTTGTGCGTATCTCATTCCGTTTCCATCGGTCCAACTAACGGTCTATATAGTTACATGATGTCAGTGATCTATCTATGCGATGCGCCCGGAGAAGAAAAAATTCTTAAACTTTGATAGGGGTTCCTTGACCTTCTTGATGTTCATCTTCCGATTCGTCGTCTTTGACCTTCAGGAATCTTCCAAGTATCTTATTTCACAGCAACGTGACGCTGAAGCAGTCCAGGTCATTACTCCTTGATACTTGGGAAGCATGGCTGATGTATGAAATACAGGTTCTTGAACATATTGCCAAACGCAACGGCAAGACCATTTCACTCAGAGTGGAGCATCTGTCACAGATCAACACAGCTGCCAACAAAGAGACTATTTCGAGAACATCATGGGAGGTCCTCAAATTTTCCTTTTCTCAATTTTCGCTGTGCGTCATAGTTTCCTATATCATCTGATATTCTGTGACATCACCGTCCATTTTATTCAGATCACATGTTCGGCCCCTCTTTTCCGGTAGGCGCATGGCGGTGAACAGCTCAATCACAATTCTCTCATGGGGTAAGAATACATAATTTCTCGATACCAGAGAATTAATTACTGCTACCAGCACTCATCGGCCTCGCATACCCACTCTTCAACTCTTTCTTGCCTCTTTACCTGAGTAGCCGTTTCGCCACTGATTCGAGTGTCGGTACTACCTATAAGAACTATGCCATCATATCCGTCATGGGTGTCCCTGGATCCTTGATTGCATGCTTAGTTGTTGACTGGACCAGAAAATCCAGGCGTACAGCTGATAATTTAGAAGAGGCCCAGGGCCCTGAGAAAGAAGGAAAGATCCGTCATCAAGCGGCACCGAAACGATGGAGTATCTGGCAGGGGCTCACAGTTGTGGGTGGGAGGAAGTCTACCATGGCGGTATCAACTCTATTGACGGGCGTGTTTCTGTTCCTGTTTACGACGAGTCAGAATCAAGCTGCAGTACTGGGTTACTCTTGTGCAAGTAGTCTCACACAGTGAGTATTTCCTTTTGCTCAGATCAATTGGTGACCTGATGTTTTTTTTCTGACAGGAATTCTGTATGTGCTTCAATTATTGGTTACAATTGTTTGTCTGATTTCTTATCCCTTTAAGATGTATGGCGTACTCTTTGCTTACACGCCGGAGGTCAGTCTTACTTTTCCATCAAACTTGACCAGCACTGATGGTCTTTCAGGTCTTCCCTGCCCCTCATCGCGGAACAGGTGATGCTCTTGCTAGTAGTATCAACCGTGCTACAGGCATTCTTGCTCCCATCATCAAAATCGTCAGCACCACTACCACCGGTGCTGGTTCGAATGGAACGGCCAATATGTGTGCATTCCCAATCTTATTTTCCTGATATTTGTTGATGTCACTATAGCTCCGTTTTTGTTTCAGCCTCATTGCTGACTATAACAGCATTCTTCATGATCCTTCTCCCGATCGAGGTAAGCCATAGCAAGGATTAATATAAACATGGTTGACATGCTGTTATCAGACAGCTGGTCGGGCAGCAATGTGAAATGATGCACAATATAACCCTGTCAAGAAGATATTCGCAAGCACGCAGTAGGTAGATATCATAGTATGCCGGCATACCTACGTATACACAGCGTAATATAAAGACAACTACATTAATGTCAACTGCTGTCAGATTCACAAGTATGATATTACTGGCTATCATTTTTTAAAAGTATTTTGACCCTTTTTGTTGCTTGTGCATCTCCCATATTGCTCGCTGCCTCGTTTATGATTTACAACTTCATATCACATCTCAAACACTGAAATTCAACATTCTGGCATTAGATACATATACTCTAACATATGAAACTCTGACTGTCCAGGCTATCTGTGTTATAAGGAAAGATATACATGAGAGAGGAAGAGACAATAGCATTAAACCCAATCCAAGAAACTAACAACTTGCCAATAATAGGACAACCAAGGACTGAGATTGCTGTCACTACCACCACGACGATCGCGATTCGTAACATAGCCCTGTATCAAGCACAATCAACCCTGTTTTCGTGAATTGCACAATTCGTCCACTAGCCTCATCCATTACAGGTGGATCGGCATCCCACTGTCCAGGGTACCCTCTTTCCCGAATAGCAACAGAAGCCCTCAACCTGAACTCTCTATTCCGAAACACCTCATCCTCGACCCACAAATAACTCAGAGTTGTCGAACTCGAATCCCGGTGTCTGAAAAACCCCTTTGATACACCGAGGCTGTACCCTGACTCTGTCGTAGTCTCATAATCAACTAATTTAGAGAGACGTGGTTTGGCCTTCTGGTCTTGAGGAATGGAGATACCGTAGATACCGTCTTGGGAACAAAGAACAAAGCGTGTCATAAGAGATGACAGTTCGAAATACGCAGGTGAGAGGCTGCCACGGTAGAGACGCGCCCCGGGACAGGGAAGTTTCCAAAGTGGTGCGACGACATCATAGACGTCAAGGAGGTTAGCTTGGGTGGTTTGAAAGGGGGGTATCGGGTAGATAAACATAAGAGTTTTGGAGAAAATGACGATACGGTTCGTTCCAACAATGCGAATTTGTTCCTAGACTTGATAAAAAAAACTATAGGTTCTTTAAAGCTGCAATGACTTACAATTCCTTGGTCTACGGGTATTCTGACTCGAGTGTGTGTGATTGATGTGGACTGTCGCCATTTAAGAACTTCAAGGAATGAACCCTCTTTTGTCCGCCTGGGGCGGGCGAGCAACTCGCCAGAGATATCAACATTTGTAAATTTGCCAGTACCAGGCACCGTAAAAGTTGAGAGATGTCGAGCTTTCAGCCGTGCCTCCTTCCCGTGACCTTCCAACTGAATTTGGTAGATGCGCACATGCGCTGGTGTATTTGTTGTCTCTGTGATAGGAACAGAAGTCAGTGCGTGCTCAATCATTCAATAAGACCCACAAACCTCGTATTAAATTGGTCGTGAGGACCAAATTGAAAGTTAAAGTCTTCATACTTCTGTCGATATCTACGGCCATCAATAGTGTTCGATTAGCGTCCAGTTTGTGCATTGGTTCAATCAATTCGACCAAGCTCGGATTCTTCTTGTCAAGATCATACACTGAGATACGTCCAATACCTCCCACATCTGGCACCAACAACCACCTCCCGCCTTCAACCAAGTGAAAAACGGCAGGCGTTGGACATTTGATTGGCCTATAACGTGTGGCTTCCTGTTTCTCGTTCCGCCATCCAAGTTCAACCGATAAGCGCGACAGCAACCAACGTTCAAGCTCTTCTGATGAATAGGCTTCAACTGGTTCTTCTGGCGCTGGGTTACAGTTCTGGAACGAAGTGAAACGGGTGACGAAGTTAACCCAAATTTCGCGTGTCTTGGTTGCACGATTCCATGATTTACATGTCTAGTAGGTATCCATGTCGTCCACACACTCTTAGATCCAGAGGAATGATAGTGCTTACCCGTCGCACTCTCAAAACCTCCCTCCAATGTAGATGCAGAAGGACCTCCGTTTGGAGTTTGAGCGGTAGATTCTGAAATGAGGGTTTTGTGGGTATTAGTTGCTCCGAAGAAGGCTCAGGAGCTTTTGAAAGAATGAAACACTGTTCAATCTGCCTAGCTTAGCTATCATTTGAAAACACCATACCTTGAACCTTTTTTGTTTCCAGGTACTTGCTCACAAGCCACCTGAGAAGACGAGCAGAAATAACGAGCGCCCGCCATGCCAGTTCAAGTAGGCAAAATAGAACAGCAGAGAGACTCATAAAGGATCGTGAGGCAGATTTATCATGAAGGTAGAAATCCACAGAATTCACGAGCGCCTGTTGAATGAACATCTTTCCAAATCAGGTAACAGTACAAAATTATTATACCAGCTCTTTCCAACACTTGAAACGCACTTGGACCACTGACGTTCGAGATCGTTTTGTATTGTGAATCTGATCCAAAAACTCAGTTCTCATTCCATCGGATAGTCATCTTGTTTGTTTGTATCACATAGGAAAGTATCGAATTTATTTATTTATTGCAGTTGGCAAGACAACAAGATATCAGTAAGGAGATGAAGGAAGTATAGGTATCGCAGGCGCTACAAGTAGCTGAGTCATTAAAGTCATCAAGTCTAGCACTACATACTACATAACAATAGATACAAAGGCACTCCAAGAGAAGCATGTGCAAGATAAAAGTCCAACACCAAAGGACAATTTGAGAGATGGAGCAAAGTCCAACATTAATCACCAGAGCACTAACCTGCCCTTGACGAGAAAGGTCGCATGCACGAACGAATTGCACACGGCAGCCCATCGATCGAGGAAGGCATTGAATTGGATAGACTTATCCAGACATGGCACCCGAAACCGTACTCACAGCTTTCTCAGGTCCCAGGTACGCCGTACTAGGACTCTGTAACATCCCTCCTTCAGGACCACTTCTACTACTATGACCTCTGGTATCCCCTTCTTTAGACACCGCAAGATCATTCCCGCTGCTATCTTGTATCCGATTACCGAAAGCAGATAGAGCAGGCGAGATATATCCACGTCTACGACCGTCAGAGGTGATACTACCAGACCTCGCCATTGATTGTGCAAGTGATAAAGCGGCACTACCATTTGTTCCTGTTGAACGGGAAGCAGAGAATGTCGATGGGTGTGAAGAGCTGGAGCCGTACAAGAGCTCCCTCCTGGCGGATGCCGCCGCTGATCCTGTTGATCGGGGCGGGGAAGAGGGTCCAACATGCGAACGCATCGAGTGGAGAGAGCCTTGCTCTGACGTGAGGTCTATCCCGGGAACGTATATTGGCTGAGGGATTGTTAGCGCATGGAAAATTCAGATATGAGGGAATGAAGGCTAACCATTCCAAAGGTAGTCTTTCTAGCGAGTCGCTCGACATCACCACCACTGCTTATTGAAGTTACAGCAGCCATTGAACGCCATCCTTCACCAGCGGTAGGTGGCTCCTCCTCTAACACATCAATTGTGGTACCAGATCCTATATCCTGATCGATACCAGGCGAGCTGGTTGTGCTTTTGGACTGTTCTGATTGTTTTGATGCATTAAAACCAAGAGGGGATAGAAACCCTGAATGAATAGTGGTACGATCAACAACTGTAGCACCTGAAGTCGAAGTCTGGAGCGATGGATTCGAGCTAGCTTTGAAAATAGCAGAAGGTGCTGGCATATCGAGAACATCGTAACCGAGGTCGAAGGCCTGAGCATGGGAAGTATCACCAGAAGGACTGGCCGTTGAGATGGGAGGCTGGTCGTCGTAAGATGGCGTTTGTGACTGGGACAGTTGAGAAGGCACAGTTGGTTTAGTGGTAGATGAGGATGAGGCTATGGCGGATGCAACATCCGAAGATGTTTCGGGTAAAGAAGAAAGTGCATCATGGTAAAGGGTTACACCAGAATTCTGACTCCTACCGCTGACGTCTGAAATTGGTCTGACTCCATCTGGATTGAGGCCAATGCTCACGCTACCTCGAAATAGGGCAGGTTCACTTATATGAGGTGTAAAAATGGGGGGAGGCAGACGGGCATGTTCAAGGTCCTGGTCGGAGAGTGGCGATGATTGAAGGAGGGGCTGGTGTTGAGACGTGTACAGACTTTCGCTCCTACGCCGGCTAAGTCGTCCAGCGATGGCACTAAGACTACCGAGGAACGAAGACGTCGAGGGCTTGCTGGCGCGGTCCTCAATCGGAGAAGAACCGTGTATAATTATCGGTCCTAAATCTTCGATCTTGACCCTTCTCGCAGTCAGCAAGGTGGCATTTTCATCCACATCCAAAGGTAATGACGATCGATGAGAGGAAAAAGATGGTTTCTTTGCGAATGGAGGACGTGGAAGTGTAAATTCAGTGGAGCTTCTTGATGCAGAATCGACCAGTTTAGGAGGCAAGAATGGTATTTCAGCACGATAAGCATAGGCTCCAGAATACCGTCCACTACTGTCTTCTTGTTCTTCCGTAAGGGGCAGAACGACCTCCTGATCTAACTTGTGCGATTCCTCAGACGACGGAACATCGTCAATCGTCTCCTGCTCGTATGCCTCCCTGATAGGTCGAATACTAAGGGTGGGTTGAGCAAGGGGTTCACCATATCCAGAATTCGTTGATGAAGAATTAGAGGAACCAAGACTAGCAATAGTAGTGGCTGGTGGTGGAGGAACACGTGGAACAATTGGTGGTTGAGGTGGCCGAACACCTATCTCTGTATACTGATTCGTAGAACCACCTCCGACAGTCTTCTCCGGTATATGCGTCCTACCACCCCTTCCACTGCGACGCTGCACGAGGAAAGGATCTGCCTCTTCGCCACTAAGTCTCGGGGAACCACTGACAACATAATAATCGTCATCAATGGATGCTCCGATGTCTCTGGACTTTCGGCGACGTCTGTCTTTGCAGAAGAGATGGATAGCAAGGATGAGGACAAGGATAAAAATAAAACCAAGGATGCTGGCAACAATAACACCGACAAGTTGCCCTCTAGTGAGTCTATTGTTCGTAACTGCACTGGATTGAGTAGTAGTCGGTGTATTAAATATTGAGGATGTTGGAGAGGATACAAAAGAGCTTATGCTCGCAGAGGCAGAGGTTGTAAATATGGAAGAGGGTATCGCAGTTGTACTCAACGTTGACGCAGGGGAGGATATACCACCATAAGTCCAATCTGAATTCAATGGTATCTATATTATGACAATCATCGTAAGCAATATACCAGTGGCAGCATTAGCAAAGAATCTTATGTATCACTCACACTCGGACCATAGTAGGTCAGTGGTAGGAATGATACCGTTGTTGAAGTGGTAATTGGCACTCCGTTTGCATTCTCGATTACCGAAGGTATAGGTGTAAGCCAAGGAGGGTACTGCTGAGTCGGAGCGGCCATCTTCCAGCTCCCGTAAAGCGTACGAACGCAGATACTTGTTATTTATTTTTTTTGCTATACAAATGAGTTTTATCGTCAGTAGAGAGCGTGAGTTCTTGAATGGATGTTCATTAGCTTCCCACCCGCTTTTCTGGAGCGCGATAGACTTACATTTTATGTTCAATGCAAATATGAATCAGTATTTTTTAGTGGGAGAGGGACCGCTACGGCGAAGGAAGAGAGGAACACAACCCTACCAGTAGAATTCGAACTGAAGTCACGTGTTTGGGAAGCTCTTGGCGGCTATCAGTATGATGATGCAGCTTACCAGAAGCAGCACACTTGTGTCTACACCAAGATAAGAATCACTTGTCCTCCCCAATCCCAAGTGCGCGATATCTCACCCGTTTATTTTTGGAATGTGTCCATAGGGATTACCGATCATATGTCCCTTAGATGTCTCAGCTACGATGTACCATGGGAAGTTGTAAGATAGCCTCCTCATTATCTGATTCTAATATCTTCCTGAGGTCCATTTGGAGTGGGTATAACTCTTCCGAAAATTTGAGACTTATTTTAGTCTTGGTCTATTGTCATTCTCCTAATAGTGCTGCAGCCATAGTTATCTTCTTCGTTCTGCTATTCAGACCAATATCTCTCTCCTAATGTCAGCTACTTTCTCATGAAACTGCAACCAAGTAATAGCAAATCATATAAGTTGAGGCCTATCTGCTTATTTGCAGGAAAAGGTGTCTCAAGACTATAAATAGATCCATGTCTAAAAACAACAATTTTCGGATGTCTTAAGTAAATATGCATTTGAGAGCTATTCCTTTTATTACAGAAACAACTTAGGCACTTAATAACACTCAAAATATCAGGTATAATTTCTAGCAAAGTGTCACATCCTTAATCTAGGGTTCTTATCTAACTCTGAGGTTTAATTGCAGCAAGTCTTGCCTAATAGACACCATTGTCCAAGTTGCTAGGTTCAGAGATCTTTGGATCATCTATGTTGTTAATGTATTAGAGGTCAGTTGTCCCTTGACAATACTGATATATTTTTAGATGTTATTGAAGAGACGGTGAATCGTTTATACAAATAGTTGAGGGCATCCATCTGTTATTGGCCAGTGACCCGAAATTTGAGTAATATAATATGAGAGTGATTGGTTGAGATGTGCAGTACAGGAAAATGTTCATGAATTTCACTGCCTCTAATTTCTGTTACAAAGGATTTTGAATACTCAGTAGCTGCAGCAGCCAGGCCACTACTTTTGTACAGTACTAAAACAGCTGACAAGTATCTTCGAAACAATAAGAAGACAAAAGAATCAATCCTCATTGGATGAGGATAACAAAGGGATTAAGTCCAATTGAAGAGGGAAACGGATATGAAGACAATACACTATAGTCACAGTCTATCAATTTCTGTATCTCTAATAGCAAGTGCTTAAATCTTCTACTTATGAACTGGTGTTGGAGAGGTTTTTCTTCTTATACACACACGATCTACCCATTCCACCTCAGTCATCAATCCACCTTATTGACCACTGAGATTAATTCTGTAAAAATAAACTTGTCAAGTTGTTACTCTAGTAATCAGATATGATACTTCGATTATTGACCTTGAATGATGATAGGATAGTAGAGAAAATCCATACCAACTCAGTCACAAGAATACCATAGTAATAAGAGAGCCACCCTTGTGAGCAGAAATCCTATTTTCTAAGTGGGAAGGGAGATAGGAGAAAGCTCATAAATCTTAAGAAAATCAAATTATGATTCAAGCATGGGCAAAAATAGCAAGATATATATACATAGATATCTTTGCTTTGCTAAATCAGGTAGAGTATGATACAAAAAAGGGGGAGGAATGAATCGAAAAAAAAGAATATGACAACCTTTTACAGACTGCGTATACAAGCAATGCAAATACGACAAAGATAGCATGACGAGCAACTAGAGCAGCACAGCGAAAGCAATAACAGCATTTCAATTAGATCTCACGCACAATAACAATTACGAGCAAGATGATAAGAAATGCGGGGCCGAATTGATGTATCGAGGTATGATTTCACGATGACACAGACGATGATGAAGATGTGATGCAACACATTGGGAGCACATCCCCAAATGACACATGCATTATAAGCAAAGCAAAGCAAAGCAAGGCCCTGGACTTCCGAAATCAATAAAATATCAGTACAAAATGCATTTTACACAATATATCCATCCATCACTTACAAACTTGTGAGAGACGAACATTTCCATCACTAATCACTTTCACTTCCGCTCGTCCCCCCAATCCCCAAACTCCTTTCGTCCATCTCGGGACTCGACATCTCATCCGACGATATCGAGATCACGCTTGCGGTTCTCCCACGTCGCATGGTGCCTCCAACAGGATTTAGAAATCCCACCTGTGTCCTCGGCACAGTCAACGAGACCTCTCCAAACTTAGGTGAGGGAACGCAATTGTAGTACATCCCACGATACGACGAAGGAAATGGCAACGTTGCAGGCACAGTAGAATGAATATCCCTCATCTGCAGATTCCCTTGGTGTAAGTGAGACACAGATGTCACGGATGAGGTGGGAGCAGGCGAGACGTCCACTGTCTGACAATGTTCAGCGAAAGTTGTCCTGAAACGGTAATTCCTTGAGCCTGAATTAGTAGCTTCAGCGGAACTTGGTGCGACTGGAACTCCGGTATGTGATGCAGGCGAAGCTGTACATGAGGCGGGAAAATTGCTGCCATTAGGTTGATAGGCGACAAAAGTCGTGGCTGCAACTCCTCCAGCGGTGATACCAGTTGATCCAGGGACAGAAGGTCGGCCGACTTTAATCCTAGTATAGGGACCACGTTTACGTCCTCTTTTCGAAGTCTTGACAGCCACTACACGTCCCCCTGTGGCAGCTATCTCTTCGTCAGGGTCGGACGAGTCCCCGGAATTGAGACGATTTCCAATACCACCGGGAAGGTCTCTTGTACCATTGTATGGAGCAGTATTTCTTCTCTTACGCCGACGTTCTCGTTTGTAACCCTCTCCCCTGGATATGTCAAGAGACCAATAGCGACCTTTGCCGGGTTCGGTAATCGGTCTGTCGCACGAGCGGAAAACCTGATTAAGGGAGAGATTGTGTCTAATGGAGTTCTATGGACAGAGGCGAAAGAGTCAGAGCCGAGGTTCAATTGTGATAAACATCCGAAGGCTACAAACCTTCCATGCCGCATTTTGCAGCAAAGAGAAATACTCGAACCGGTTCTCCAAGGCCTGATAAATCTCCTGTAACGTCAACATGCCTTTTTCACAACCGTGGATGGCGAGTTTCACAAGAACAGGAAGAGGTTGTTGGGGTTTCTGACCAAGTGGGGGATCGGGTAATGCCCATAAGTCGACACGAGTCCCTTCTGGGATTCCGATCTGGGTTCTGAGATACTTGTCCGTCTCAGTCCAACGCTTGAGATGAAGAGGACCACTAGAGTCACTAATTTCTTCTGAATGGCAGTTCTCCGTGACAGGATCGTTACAGCGGGGTGGGAGCACTCGGAGAGGGTCAGAGATGGGTAGAGGGACATTATCAGATAGAGAGTCAGCCTGAGATGGCACTTGACGGACCGAGTCTAGTATGACGCTACTGTCAGAAGATGAGGAGATCGACGGCTCTGGGAGGTCTCTTTGAACTGGAGGGGCAGGGAGTGGAAGGGATACAAGCTGCGGAGACGGAGAATCATATCGGTCATACCTATTTGGTGAGGTCAACAATGGTGGGTGATTATTCGGTGAGATCAGCGGTGGTGGATGATCATTCTGCGAGGTAAGCGGCGGTGGGTGATGAAAATTAGGTGGGATATAGGGGACATCGGAGTAGTCAGTCAAATTATCCGTCTGAGCTGGAATGCATTCTGGTGCGACCAAATAGTTTAAAGGGCTCGGATTGCCTGCCGGCGGATAGAGCTGCCTAGATGGGAGATAGGGTTCGTTGCTTGTGGCGAACAAGTTTATGGGCAAGCCTGCTCTCACAAACGCATTGCCCGAGGCAGATGCCGCATAAGTCACAAATTCCGAGCCCTGTGGAGAGGAAGAACTGTAGGCTGGCAGGGCGAAAGCTTTCTAAAGGAGAGGAGACCCAGGGAGTGGCAAAACACAGACCCACAAGGGTGAATCGCCACATTACATGGACACATGACCAGACATGCTCACCAGACTATGGAACATAATCACGTGGATGTCTGAAGCACGTGCAGAGGAGCGACAAGAGGTCGATTTTACAGCAGCCTCGAACCCGCCTTTTATCTTTTGTTTTCAGTAGCTGGTGTCGGGCATTGTGTGACCGGCTACGCGTAATTTCCAGATATCATGTGGCTATCCGTTTGCGACCCACGCCTGATCACGTCTCCCCTTTCTTTGTCCTATTTAGTTTTTCCTCGTCTTTAATGAAATGTTCCTTTTATGTGACAAGAGGGCCACCTGGACATTTCTCGATACGTAATGATCGCCGGATCGGGGTAATTACACCTTATCGGCCATCACCCCTGTATTCAAATTTGGCTTCCTTTTTAGGTTTGCCTACAATAGCTTCACTGCCAACCATTGCCCTTCTCCCAAGGCATGAAAAAAGACAGCTCTCTGAATACTGAAACACACAGTGTTCTCTGCCAACTTCCCTTTTGACGTGATATTAAACTTTGTCGTCCCGCTCCAACTTCTCGCTCCAGGCTAAAAAAAAGGAAGGAAGCTTCGGTTTCACGATCAAGCCATATCCCGATACATTCAAAAAGAATAAATTGTGCTGTGCTATTCCTGGTCCCCGTATTTAAAACAGGATGCCTCTCATCGCATTTTGGCCCAAAAATGCTCCGTTGCTTGATTCAATCGCTAGTCATGTCTCTTCTATTCTACATCTTTCCATTTGATCTTGTGTTTCATCCATCCTGTCCCTTTCATTAATATACCTTTTTCCTATCAGAGGGTAATTAAAATCAGAAGAGCTCAGCAACTAAGCAGACGAATATAAATAAATCGGACCCATTCCGAATATCTCTATTTCCGAGTAATTTATTCCAGAAGAGGTGACTATGGCTCAGTCAGAACATATGTGCGATGCTATCGGCAATATTTATGATAGGCCCGTGATCTACTGGTTCCCGTCTTATCTTTTGCCCCGTAAACGATTTCCATTGTTCCTATAAAAAGCCATAAGCTCACCTCTCCTGACTGCCATTGCTACCTATTTCCGGCCAGATTCCTCGGAGATCACCATAACCAAGACTTTATAAAACTAACCAATATTGGTCCTCAAAAGGTACACTAGGACAAAATTCCAGCTGGTCGAAATACAGTCGACTCTGTGATAGCTCGCCACTGTGATGACCCATACCCTGTCATGACCTATAGATTTTTCTTCATCTCCCAAGTTGATCTTTAGGTACCCAAACCTCTCTCATAACCCATTGCCCAAATCTTCTAAATCGCGAGAGGGGACAAAGAACGAAATCAATGATTTTGCTAGAAGGCTGACCGAGACAAATATAATTCGGGAACTTCTGAAACTTCCATCCGAGCATATTATGTATGGTTAATTCAGTCTGAGATCTCTGTATCTTGCATCGTTCAGACAAGATCCAATTTTCCGCTATGTGAACGCTTATACCCATCTCAAGGACTGGACTATTCTAACTTCGAAGTGGCTCAACCAGCCAGAGAAGTTTACTAATTTATTGGTTGCTTAGTGCCTACCCACTGACTATGTCTTGAAGTGCATTCTGACAGGATATCAAAATAGGGATTGGACCTCTTGTTGTTCAACTCTGGGCATAAAATAAAATAAAACTGTGCAAGTACTGTGTGATATATTCATCATGATGAAAAATTGGGAATTGGATATCATGGGGACTGGACCATTCATATAACATAGAAGTCCAAATCTTCTCCAAGATATGTGGAAATGATGGCTCAGAGCTCCAGTAGCTTTCCAATAAACACTTTCAAAAGAAAGTCCAGAGGACATATCGGGACAGTAGACAGCACGGAGGACGCTTGCCACGTCGTGGTGACAAAACTCTTTCTTTACCAGTGCATGAGAGAAGGTAGAATGATGGAGGAAGGCTTCACCGGTATTGACTGATTAGAACCTTTTGAGGTTTGTTCTCTGCTAAGAGTCACCTTACCCTGTCCTGCTTCCACACAGCTATTTGAATTTCATTTTAGCAACATTCGGAATCTCCGCATGAGTGAGTCAATTTACCTGTCCTTTTCATACAGTTTTCAATCAAATGACCGGTACCACGAAAAGTAATCAGATTCAGGCTTTTGATGTTGTCATCTTAATACAGCTCAAGATACAGCACTGAAGTCTATGTATGACTCCCTTTCACTACTGGCTGGCATCCCCTTTGCAAATGGCATGATTGTTTGTCACCGCGAGCAGGATAAGTGGTGTGCTGCTAGCTGCAGCATCTATATTGTAGCTTGACAAAGATAGTAATTCTAATGTAAAATGATTGAAAGTAGAATAAATACAGGACTCAGATGTCACTTCTGTGATGGACGACTGGGGGATTGGTTGGGTGGGTTGGTACCATGTATCTATAAGAGGGGCTTCATACTAGCTACCTTCAATTCTTCCCAGTCATTGTTACCAATCGTTATTTGAGCGGGATCGCTTGACATCACTTTTTCGCATCTTCTCAAACTTCCGTCTTGCTTTCTCTGCAGCTTGATGCTTCTCTACTTTTTTCTTTTGCTCTCGTGAAGGTTCGAGCTTGATATGTGCCTTTGCCGCGGATAGGATGATATCATGAAGCTGTGTCATGCACTCTTGAGAACAAACTTCAAAGACGACTACGTGAAAGAACCTTTGTTAAACAATCATCAGTGTTCTGGGCCTGCGAGCGCGTCAACGTCGACGTAACTTGAAGACAATGTGATGAAGAAGCATAGTAACGCTGAGGACAATCTCATCAAACATCATAGTGGCGATAGCTGATGAGCTCACAGATTTAATGAGATCAGCCTTGGCCCAAGATGGGATCCAAGGATTATCGAGAGAGCATCTGACGACTGCTTTCGTGTTGACCTTGTTCACGTTCTGCAAAGCAGTTCAGATGCAAGAATGATTTTTTGAAGAAGTTTCTCGACGGACCTGACCACCGGGTCCTGAGCTTCTTGCGAATTGAAGATCGACACGGCTTCGAGGTATAGCAATTGGACTGAATCTTGTTGTCCACCAGGTCGCGTCAATCATGTCATCATGAGTCTCAAGGACCTTGATATCCTTAGGTAATGGTAGAGTAGTAATGGTATGCTTAGTGCGGCAGAAGAAAAAGCTGCCGCAGAGAGGCCGTACATGAAGGAGACCAGCGGTCAGCATAAAATATAATTTGTGCAACATCATTAGTTTGAAATTGATAAATATACACAAATACTGTTTATCAAATTGATTTCAATCCCGGACATCCTCAACCACAACTACCATGAGCGTGCGAACTCCATTTATGCCCCTCGCTCAGTCAGGGTCTTCCTCTACTCTAAATGCACCTGGATTTACTCCCAACCCAGGCAACCCCTTACACCGCTCTGCAAACCCAGACCCAGAAGGTCCTCTCGGGATGGAAAACTCGGTCCTGCCCCTACCAGGACTCATGGCTCACCGAACTTCCTCTCATGGTAATAATCCAGCACCTAAGAATATATTTCAGCTCGCTGGGGCAAGTCTTGGTCGCCCAAAGACAACTGCTCCTGGTTCCAAGCAGCTGAACAACTCGTTAGGCACAAGCGGTGCTATTGGATACGCCGATAAAATTGTGACTCCTAAACCCATCCGCGCGTCCATTGAGAAACTGCCGATTCTGACGATGCCAGATACTGGATTCAAGGCTCCTGCTTTACCTATTCATATTAGTTTGCCGCGTGGGATGTCACCAGACGAATCCTTGGGCTCCCTCGATATTTCTAATGCGCATATATCCGATCCTCTACAGCATAAACACCAGAGTTGTGGAGTCTTTGTTCGCCAACAACCATCGCCCGAGACTTCAGGCAGCGCCGATGAAATTAATGCGGACTGCCTGAGCTCATTCAGGACCTCTACTCCTTATGGACGCAAGAACGGACAAGCTCTAACAGAAGGGCATGGATCAGAGTCTAGTTTTACTGGTCCTCAGAGGATTTTCCCCCAGAATTATACGATGGATAACCCTTATGATCAGCTTTTTGCGCAACAACAACAGGCTTCAGTCAATAGGAAACACTCTCGAGAACGCTATGTCGCTGAAGGTGACACAGACCAGTCTGCAAAGCGCCAGCGCAACTCAGTATTGCTTTCTGTTTGCTCTTGTAATACTCTTCACTAATAGGTAAAGGCTTCTGGACACTCTCTCCATCCTTCAAATTCAGCCTCTGGGGATCGTCTTGGGGGAAGCTTACACCCGCAGTCGATTCTGCCTCAAACCGATGTTTGGCAGGATCTCTGTGGCCTTGATGGCGATAAATTGCTTCGAAATCAAGTAGAGCATTTCCATAATCGCATAAACATTTGGCAAGTGGCGTCCAAAGAAGAGTGGATAGCAGGTGGTGAAGGTACTGGGCAAAGGCCTTTCTATTCTGTTGTACTTGCATTGACACATTTTTCTGATAGAACTTATGGATCGACTGAAAAGTATGATAAAGAAGGTTCCTTCTCTCTCGTCTATATGTCGTTCGCCAATGATCTGAATTTGTTTTCCGGTTGCAAAGACGATAGATTTCATGAAGTGTGTGAACTTCTTGTCGCTTCCCTCCCGTTGCTGATCCTTGTTTGTAGTCAGAAGGAAGAGCTCTTTGAAGCTCTTGAAGGCCACCTCTCCAGCCATCAAGATTTACTCAAGGATCGTGAAAAAGCATTGGTGACTGCAAAAACCCAGCTTATCAATGATGGTCAGAAAGTTATAGGTGACCGTGATCTGAAGTAGCGCACTCCTGATATTGGCTTCTCCTGCTCTATGTTGTACCTCCCTTCCATTGGCTTGTACTTCTACTGGATCCTGGAGCCTAATCACTTTCTTCTGATGTCATGGCAAAAATGTGCGGACGAATAGATCGAGCACTTGAACAAAAATATATTGTCTAATAATTAATGTCATTTGCTCCCTCAGCCATTGTACTTATATCTAAAAATCAAGTAAATTGCACAGATTGACTTGACTGCAGGAATGAGCTGGGACGGTGTGAAGTCTCATGGAAACTAAACGAGAAGAAGGCTAAAAATACAAACACGATATGAAATCAGAATGACAAAAGAGGAAGAATCCGGCGAAATAGTAAACAGCAACAAGAACGAGAGAAATTGATTGGGAGATACCTATGCTATGCTAATTGAGAGAGACAATGAAATGAAACTTTGCAGGAAATACCCGTGGATAGAATGCTAGATGATGCACTCCTACAATTCAATGAAACAGCTCGCCTTCCTTGACTCGGATCTCGACAACCTCAACCTCATAGTCGGTGTTGGAGGAGTTGGAAGAAAGAAAGCCACGAGCATTTGGAGGAGAGGTCGAAGCGACGTCTTGGGAATATGAACAAAAGCAAAAATGATTAAGAGACGACGTAAAATAGGTAGAATGTGAACATTGACACTCGACAAGTATAAAGGAACAAAAACGTACATCTGTCCTTGGCGTATGGCGGAATGAACAGATCCTGGAAGTATTCAAGAATTCAAGAAGTTTAAAATTCCTAGTGTTGGCTGAAAAAAGATCTATACCTGGTTCCAGACAAAACCCTGGCTCCGATGAATAGTCAAGATAGGCCTGAGAGTACAACTCGGTCGGTGCTCTTTCTTCCTGTGTCTGCGTCCCCGAGCGGACTCTGGTTCAGGATCTGCAGCACGCTGTTTACCCTTGGGGTCTTTCTGTGTCTCTTTCTCTTTCACAGCAGCATCTGTGGTTCTAGCAACTTCCGTTTCCATATTCATGACAGGAGCATTATTCTCGTGAGTCAAATTCCGATCTCGCACTACCGTCTTCTTTCCACTCTCACTCTCTTCGGAATCGCTTGAATGTTCAAGATGTCGGTTATAATCGTCGTCGTCTTCAGAGCAGGAATTCTCGTCCGAGCAGCTAGTGCTGTAATCGTCGTCATAAGGGATTTCTTCATAACATGCCCAGGTAGGTGGAGAAGCCGCCCGGCCGATGGCACGGCGACGGAAGTAGTAAGAGTTAGCTGTAGTACTCATAAAGATATTCCTGTACAATAAGGAGGGATTGGGGCGGGATTTACGAGAAGGAAATGTGTTTACCTTGAGGTGAAGGATGGAAGACAACGAGGAGCCGTGTTTGTCAATGCGTTACGATGTGATTTAAATAGGAATTCCTTTTTTGGTAGGCTTCGCAAAAGACGGGCGAACATGACTCGACCCTTAAGGCCACTCGGTGGCAATGGCTGGTGGTAAAAATTGTAAAACATGCAACGCATATTATTTGACAAGGGACTTGGAGGCATAATTTCACCCTGTGAATGATCATATTGAAAGCAGCGACTATTGTCACAAGACTCTATTTTCTAGAGTCCGAACCCAGTAAACCTGGGTCTATTGGTCTCTGATCGATGCTAGACTTGGGGCTGGTCTGAATGTTCAGTGGCCAAGTGACTGGTCATCTAATATCTTATCTAATCTATGTGTACTGTAATCTTATCTCCGCTATTTACCTTGTTTTTGCTTTGACGATGGCTAACACCCAATATGCATATGTTCGCAATTTTGAGCTACCTGATCCTCTACTACCAGATATATTCCTGGTTGTGAGGGTGGATGGACATGCTTTTCATAGGTAAGCTGGACGTAGTCCTTAAAGGATCATCAACAGACAAAAAAGCCAGATTCTCTGACGTTCACAAATTTGCAAAACCAAATGACGTACGAGCCCTAGAATTGATGGATCAGGCTGCCCGAGACACGATGGAACTCTACCCAGACATTATATTGGCATTTGGAGAGTCTGATGAATATAGGCACGTTTGCAGTCGCTTGGTTAGGTGCCCTTTCCCGACTTAACGTAGTGTCAGTTTTCTTTTGAAAAAATCGACAACGATTTACAATCGTCGGCAGTCTAAGATCGTCTCCACACTCACTTCACAATTTACCTCATCCTATGTTTTCCATTGGTCAAAATACTTCCCCGATATCCTACTTCGGTACCCTCCTTCGTTCGACGGACGGATCGTCTGTTACCCCACGGAAAAATCAGTCAAGGATTATTTTTCTTGGAGACAGGCTGATAGTACATGCCTTATTTTTTACTCACTCTTATATGAATTACTCAATACTCCCCAGCACATATCAATAATCTCTATAATACTACTTTTTGGGCTCTGGTACAACAAGGTGGACATACCACAGCCGAAGCTCACGCCACTCTCCGTGTGTGTATGATATTCTCCCTCCTCTTCTGAACTCATTCTTCATTCCGAAATTCCGCACTTTATTCATACCTCATTGTAGGGGACGTTTTCTAAAGATAAGAACGAGATCCTCTTCTCCCGCTTCAACATTAACTACAATACGATTCATCCCCGCTTTCGTAAGGGAAGCATTCTAGTACGGGAAGATATTGTCAATGGAGGTCAATGCCTTGAAGGGCCGGATATCCGTTCCACCTCCGCTCCCGTACTCCAAAATATATCGTCGCCTTCCATCCATATAGATCAAGCAGAAGATCAACATAATTCTATTAACACTTCAATTGAATCCACCATGCGTGCACGTCAATCACCAGTAGCACGTCTAGCTCCAACTTCTGAGGTCTCAAACCAAGAACCGACTCGAACCCATGTTCAACTAAAACCACATGATAAAGTAAAGGCGAAATCGAAAGCCAAATCGAAACAAAAGACGACCAGAGTAACTCTCTTACATTGTGATATGATCCACAATGAGTTCTGGAGCAGTCGGCCCGATTTATTATCAGAATGACGGCTGAGCTCTGGGATTCTTCTAGCATCATTTTTCCCAGGTCTGGTAATTTATCTGGTAATTTTCTGATATGCACTAGAATATTAAGGGATTCAAACACTTTGTTGCAGAATTATGCAAGTCAAAGTAGATGACGCCCCTGTGCTAGTAAGGCTTGAGTTGAGGTCCTTGAATCCCACGGGACTATTCTCCGGATGACATTTAGTTCCGACCTAACAATAGAGAGTCCTTACAATCGCATGGACGCTATTTGTATCTATCTATGATGATTTCAGATGGACTAGATGTTCTCAAGCTCGTCCTTTGATCAAGTGCGATAGGTCTCACGTTTCTCATGCCAGTTATACGTGGTGAACGTCAATGCTGTTATTTTCGTTTTCAACGAACCTTGTATCTCGCACCGAGACAAAAATACCAGGGTCGTGGGGTCTATGGTAGGGTCCTTCAATTTCCAGTGCAGATGACCGTATAAAATGGGGTTCATGCGCATCGTATACTCAAGTTGAAATCCAAGCGGGTCAAACAAGGAACATCGTAGCCAGGGCAGACCGATAGTGTGGAATGTCTCAATTTCTCACACGCAATTTTTTGACAAGTAATTGAACTAGACTGTGATAAGATACGGCCAGGTCAAGAGCAAAGATCTAGGAGGTGCGGACTTGTCAACGGGTCTCCATGAGAACTGGGGTAACCTCTCCTTGACCCTTCCATCGAGAAATCGTTATATCTGGACATCATATCAATTAGCGGACAGCTTGACCAAATCTACCGAAGGTCATTCATGGAGTGAGAACCCTATTGGTGCCGTGACACATTTATGGTCTTATTATCAAGGAACCAGTGGATTGTGGACATCCAGATTACCGCGGTAAAAGCGGTAAACTTGAGTAGGCTACCGCTAGGTACCTATTTTAAGCCGAGTGGTTCTTGTTGTGCACCAAAAATAGAGTACAGCTTTCCACAACTCCATCGGAATTTCTGCCAATGTCAATGTCAAGGCCGAATCAAGCTACCCCACGACATTCGTGTTACTCAGACAATTTTATCAAAGTTGAAGATCTCTAGATACGTTTCGCCTGAACCAGTCTTACGCAGAAGCCGGAAGTAATGATGTAAGGAACACATGAACCTATCTACACGTATCGAGCGTCTTTGAATCGTGGACTACATCATCACATGGCAAGAGCAAGAGTCCTGTCATGAATAGCGAGTCTGTAGGAAGGAGGGCGGCAGGCTCTACTGTGATAGACTAGACTTCACGCTCATCAATGATACTCCGTTCCGTTCACTGTCAAATGCGATTCTTCAAGAAGAACAGAAGTATGCTTCGAATAGAAAAAATTATTCAGTGCGATCGGTGGAAACAGGTACCTGATATGGTGTCACGAATCGAATGAACTACGGAAAATCGTGGATATTGCCTACCATATCACCCATCCAACGACATTGACCAAAGCAAATGATCAGTCAAAGTGCCAATGTTATTGATTTCAAGCTCACTTGAAATCTACATCAGGTTCAACCATGGAAGTCGGAGAAGTGCAATGTACTGGTCAGACAGTAGCCAATAAAGCATCCTCCAGCTCTTTCTCTCTTTCTTTTTCCCTTTCCACACGCTCTCTTTCCCTTTCTCGTTCTTGTTCCTGCTCGCGTTCTTTTCCTCTCTCCTTCTCCCGTTCTTTCTGAAGCTCCCTTTCCTTCTCACGGACGGCTTCATTTTCTCGCATACGGACATATGATGGGACCGTGTTAGGTTTGTAATTCAGGTGACGCTCTACATAGAAAAGCATGTATGCCGATGATTGCAGGCAAGCCGACAAGCTCGAATGAGTCATCCTGGGTAAAAATGAGAATCATTAGTTGCAGCAGATCTATATCAGAGAAACACATGCTTATCATCATCAAATTTAAACCATTCGTCCTTGAATCTGGCATAATTGGTGTAGTGACCATTATCCAGATGTCCTTCATGGTTGATTACAGCAAACAATTCGTATTCCAACAATAGACCCTCCGTAGCAGACCTTACAGCAGATCTAACAACAAAATCAGCCTACAACGCTAATGATTTCCAGATAGATGACACATACAAGGTTAACAGGCAACCAGATCGAAATCATTGAATGCATTCAGAACTAGTTCGTGAATGATAGACACCAACAAACATATGGTCAGAAACCTACGAATTGCCATCATCTATTTTGGTGTAGCTGTTGACGTTCTCTTTTTCTGTCTCCTTCATCATGGAGGTGGTATAGCGTGCCATGTCTAATGTAGCAGGGAATTTGATCTGAGTATCAATCTTGCGCGCAGAAGACTTATCTGCTGTCTTATGTTCAAAGCGCTGCAGATATTCGGGAAATAGCATCCTTAGAATCAAAATTAGGAGAAAATAGATTGAGAGCACTATACCTTGAGCTGAAAAACTAAGACAGGTGGTAGTTTTCGTATACTTAGCCGCTTACTAGCCTCCTGTGGTCCCATGCGATAGAAATGTGAACAAAAGCTTCAAGGGAAAGATCGTGAAAACTCTGAGATATCTGACATACATGAGTTTTGCCGCATTTTCCACATGAATAATCCTTCAAGCCCAGTTTTTCTGGTTGTGTGAACCTGATCAGAGTAACACATGATTAGTGAGATACATTGGATGAATAGAATCAGAGGCAAATTTATATATATAGTGAATCAAGGAATTTACGGGTATGGGCGTGGGACGAGCGACAAAGAAGATGTAAGTTCTTAGTATGACAACAAACACCTGTCTGAATACATACCTATTGAGGCAAGCGGTGAGAGTGTTGTCATTATGAGGTATTTCGGCTCCAGCACTATTCCTGATTACCACTGAACCAGAACGTCCATTGATATTTTTGTTGATTTCGAGGCTGATATCCATCATCGGGTCAACGGTGCTCGTTATGTTTCCGCAGCGTTCGCATTTAACGTCACTCTGCAACTGACCCGAGAAAGTGGAGTGAACTACACAGTTACAAGATACGTTTGTAGATCCCCGAGAGGTTGAATGAATCTGATTCAATGCAGAGATGAAAAATTCGTGAGCATCTTGCTGTGCATGACCTGAGAGCTCAGCCGAAGCCTTCCATGTTGTGGTAAGAAAATTGATGGGTCCGTAAGGGGCTGTATCATCCGAATAGACCTATCGTTCCTGTTAGCATGATCTGCTAATCGTATTTACTATGTATTCACCTCCTCTAAAAGCCTATCCATTTCGCAGCAAGTACAATTATCAGTCTTGCACTGTCTGCGATTATGTTTGTCGCCGAGAAAATAATTGCGAACCAGAGGATTGTGGATCAAGCACTGCAATACCACATTCATGAAACACGTTTGACCAAGATTTAATAAACCTCGTCGACCTAGTATATGATTTTGTGGAGACTTAGAAAGCAGTCTCAGGGTTCTTGATCTTACCTTGACAGGGAATCGCGACAACACCTTCAAGAGTTGCATTTTCTTGCTCGTTTGGGACCCAAGGAGAATATGGTTGTCTGAGCATCTGGGATGCTGGGAAAATCTTAGATGTCACAGAAGTCTCGGTGCACGAGATGTACCTTGAAATGGGGTGGTTTTCTCCTCTGTATAGAGGATACAACTCATATAAACCTGCTCAACAATTTTGTTGAAGATAAAGTTATTGCACTCGACACAGAACAAACAACCGGATCCAACGTCAAGACCTAATCCAGTCAGCATAGATATTACGTGAGCTGGTTTTGACGCATACAGAATTTATGATTTTCGCGCTCAAGGTGATGAAGGATATGCCTTCCAACCCAGCATCCTGTAAAAGAACATTCCATGCATGCAATTGGTCGATAAAGTGAGGAGTCGCATTCTCCACAGGTTGGTGCAGTGATCTAGGTAGCATGAGCAGATAGTCTCGGAAGTTTTAGTAGATACAACCTTTCGACGTTTAGATGAATTGGTGAAAATGGATTTTCTACGCATACTCCACATTGTCATAACTTTGAATTGTCGAGTAAATCGTTCTCTTTGGAATGTGTCACGGAGCATGTCTCTGACGTGTGGGCATTCAGTCGTTTCAGGCCCGACGTCCATGATCCAAGACCTCTGAGATGCAGGAATTGATACTGGATTAACATGTGCCATCACTTGACTTACCGGTCTATGTCAAAGGTAGTTTAGTATTTTGACTGACTGTACAAAGTTATGTGGGAGGTCACCGTCACACTAGTGTCACACCAGCCTGTCTGTAAGGCACTGTTTCTGCTGCAAGGTCGTCTGATATCCTAGACCTGGATCAAGCTTAGAATACTGGCTCTCAGAAATCTGTATGATGCCTTGTTTGTTTTGTGATGTCTCTGAAGAGAAAGGGTTTTCCATCATGTACGAGGTATGCATTTCTCTCTCTCTCTCTCTCCACGTTGCTATGATAATTTTTCTAGGATGACAAATTTGTAGCATTTAAAGACGTTTCACCAGCAGCAGTTGTCCATGTCCAAGTGGTGCCCAAGAGCCACATTGGTAATTGCTCCAAAACATATAATGGAATTCTCACAACAGTCCTCTTCTAGAGAGCGTGCGCTCCCTAAGGAAAAGTGACGCCATGACCTGTTGGTGATATTCCCTCCGAAATTCTGCTCTTTTGATTCAATGATGATGGATCAGTGCGATCAATGCAAAAAATTGGAGATACAATTTTGGACAATTACAACATTAGCCCCGACATGAGAAAGTAATGTATGTTACTTTCAACTCGTAGGTGCATTGGTTGAGGCCAATCGTAGAATGGGTTTTCACATACCTCCATTTAACTCAATCAACCATCTACACTTACACGTTCAAGCAAGGCCATACACTCCGCCGTTCAGGGCCTTGGATTATCCCATAAGCAGAGGATATGGGTCGAATCACAAGGGTTTAAGCTGGTTTGTCGAGGTTCAACAGGCCATTAAGATCCTAGAAAGCGGGCGTCAAATAAGAATCTCACCCTGTTGAGTCTAGCACTAGCTCATCCAATTTTGTTTCCCACTGCTAAGTTTATCGCTACTGTGTTTATAATAGTATCCCTGGTTCCTGACTGAATGTGACTTTCACCACGTCATCTGGAATAATCTATGTCTTCTTCCTGCACAACGATTTTTTGCAAAATCCGTCATTCCACAAATTATAGCACTATAGATCTGTCTCTAACAGTTGTGACTAATCATGACTTGTATCTAATTTGACTAGCCCAATAATTGGTTTTGTACTTAACCGATTCCCCCGTCACCTCTCCGCCGTTTGAGAATCTAACTACCACGAGTTACTGTTATTCTACCTATTTTGAGGTTCCTTGACACGGTCATGCTTCTCCGAGTCTTCTCTCAATCTTGTACCTTATGTCAAGGCATCATTCGTCAGATTTCAATAAAGCCCGATTGGGTGTCTGATGAGTGACCGTAGATGCTTACTACTATTTGTTCTATTTGTTCAACGCTTGCCATTGCATGTATAAGAATAGGTGCCTAAACTTGAATGTGAACGGTAGCTCTACCTTCCTTTCAAGGAACTTATCCTTCATAAGGTACAAGTTTAGCATGAGGTTGCATATTCTTGGTCACACGCACCGTATATTTAACTGTGTTTCTAAAATTGCCTGCGACAACAGATTAGAAAATTTCGAGCATAATGCCACTTTTCATCCAAGTCTGAGCAAGATCAGATCTGTTGGCTCGTGCTCATTATAACACTCACTTCCCTTCTTTTTGGACCAGTTTGCTGCTGACTCTATTCCTTGCTAGATGAGACATATCCAAAATCCGGTATAATATTATCTGTATGCCAGCCCTTCAGGAGAACAGAAAACATGTGCTTCACCTAGAGACCCTCTGAAGGCGGCCATATTTGATGAAAAGATGCCGAAGCACTGTTTTATGACGTCTCAGTTGCGCTCTTAGACAATTTTGTGTGATGGTCTTACATTGCAACCCACTGGACTCTTCTCCTATTTAAAGAGCGACTCAGAACTTGCCTGAATGAACTCTAGACCTCAGACATGATTTACCTTTCTACGTGCCTCTGTGCTCTTCTTCTCACAAGTCTTTCATCTTCCGCTCCCGCGGGACCATCAAATGCTGGCAGTTCCGCTATTTCCTCGACCGTTTCTCTTCCTTCCTCTGAAAGTGCATCAATACCATCTTCAGCAGCTGCAATTTCCTCAGATGTTATAGCACCACTCTCAAGTATTGCTTCCACAGGAACTAGAGTCGGCAATGCGCCTCCTGCATCCGAAACCGTCCCCACGATCAAACTTGATCCAAATTTTCAATTGTGGAATGAGTCGTCAAATGACCACCCAGAGCCAATTCGCGGCTCTCTCGGCGTTCCCATTATTGGTCCTACCTCGGACATTCCCATCGATAAACAGAACGCGGATTTTCTCGCTCCTCCTACAACAGATCATGGCAGCCTGTAAGTCATGATATGTCCCTCGGAATCCTATCTTCACTCGATTTCTCAGAGGAAATGCGAAATGGCCGTTTAGTCTGAGTCACAACCGGCTCCAGACAGGAGGGTGGGCCCGTCAAGAGAATAGTAAGATTCTGCCTTCGTCAGCTCTGTGATAATTGACGCCTCGTTGCACAGTCGATGTGATGCCTCTTGCAATCGGTTGGTTGACTAGGTTGATTATCCAACATAAGCTCAGATACCTGCAGAGATGGCAAGTGTTAATATGAGATTGGAGCCTGGAGCTGTTCGGTAAGACACTTTATGTTGAGCTATGCATGCTTTCTCACCCCCTTGATCAGTGAGATGCACTGGCACAAGACTGCGGAGGTATCCCATACCTTTGATTAACACTCATAAAAACTAATGTACAACCTGATTGAAGTGGGCCTATGTCCTAAAGGTAGGTAAATCAAGGGCAAGGTGAGATCCAAATCTGATAAAGCATGCCCAGGGAACTACCCAAGTGACATCTGTTGATACAGATGGAAAGAATTATTTAGCCAACGTTGTCAGTAGTGAACTTCACCATGTTACCCAGCTCTCATGAGAATTTCTAGGGCCCTGGAGATCTTTGGTACTTTCCTGCTGGCATTCCCCACTCGCTGCAAGCTACAAATGATGATCCAGATGGCACAGAATTCATCCTGGTTTGTTGATGTTTGATGTTTCTGATTTCTTATGGATCGCCTATTCTTAGGTGTTCGATTCTGGTGCATTCAGTGAAGATAGTACCCTCCTTCTCACAGATTGGCTGGCCCACGTTCCTGAAGAAGGTAAGAGCTTGTTTTGATGTTTACTGTCTAAATGAATTCAATTTGCCGCCGGCAGTTCTCGCAAAGAATTTCCGTGTGTGAGTGGACTTCCAAATCAGTAAACCTGGCATTGAGTACCCATAGGGAATCTGATGCATTAAAAAACATACCTGCAGAAGAGCTTTATATATTCCCTGCCGGTACTTATTTCACGAGGAGTCTTAGATAAGAAAAAATGTAGCTTACCTTTTCGTCAGGACTCCCTGAATCGACCCAAGCGCCGACGAGCCCTCAAGGCACTGTGCCCGAACCATTCTCATTTGAATTCTCTAAAGTCAAGCCTACGACTTTCAGCGGCGGTTCTGTGAAGGTGGTGGATTCTACCACATTCACGGTCTCGAAAACCATTGCAGCTGTTGAGGTGACTGTTGAACCTGGAGCAATGCGGTCAGTATATGAGACATTTTTTCGGCTGCTCACTGACAGCTACGGATGACAGCGAGCTCCACGTAAGGGCCTGTCTCTTTACATGTCTGGAATTGAATTGAGTTATTTTGACCAGTGGCATCCCACGCAAGACGAATGGAGCTTCTTCCTGTATGTGCTATTTATAAACCTGGCAACAGATTTTCATCCAATTTTAGCGAAGGAAATGGACGAGTGACGATCTTCGCGGGACAATCAAACGCACGTACCTTCGATTACCAGGCGGGTGACATTGGTAAGTACCATCCACATGTTTAATCGCTAATATGGGCATGACATGATTGATAGGATATGTTCCTGCATCCATGGGTGAGCTAGAACAAGCTATAAATAGATAAAATGCCGAAAATGTACAGGTCATTACGTTGAGAATACAGGAAATTCCACATTGAGATTCCTTGAAATATTCAGAGATGGTATGACCACGAATTGCCCAATCGAACACTAGAGTTGAAGCAGATTTCTTGATAGATAAATTCCAGGACGTCAGTCTGAACCAGGCAAGCAAACACATACAAAAGCGTCTGTAATCAGAGTTTCATTAATCAGTTTTTAGTGGCTCGCTCTCACTCCGCCTGCGCTTGTTAAGGCTCACCTCGGTTTCTCGGACGACGTCATTTCCAAATTGACCAAGACGAAGCAGCCTGTTATTAGTGGTTGAAAGTTTTTGGTTCGGTAGATTGATTATGGCCCAACTAGTTCAGGACACCCCAGATTGATGTATCATGTATTCACGATATGGTAAAAATAGCACTTCCTATTCTTATCACCGAAGTGTCAACCATGAGGTCAGTTCACCAACCGTTCCGTCTATTTGGTTTTCAGAAACTGCTCCAGAAATTTGGTGCGGGATGGATGTTCTTCGCTTGAGATAAACCAGTAAATACTCGATCCAGAAAGCTCATGAATTGCGCAGACCCAACAGAGTGCCAATCATCTCTGTCTAATGAACGTTGAAAATCATGGATAGTGAATAATGGGAGAATAGTGGGGAAAACTGGCTCAACGAGATGGGGCAATGATGGAACCTAGTATGGATCCCATGTGACACAAGCATGATTAGGCGTGGCCCAGTGTGAGTCTAGGTTGGGGTATCAAATGCGTAGGGATCCTGACATCGTCAGCTATATTCCTAAAAACCAGGGCAAGGAGCAGTGAATAGGTTCGGTTCGGGGATGGTCTGTCACATCGATGGATCAGACATCATGAGGCTGCACTGCAGGAAGGAGGATGATTTGTATGCATAAATCAACGTCGTTCGATGGTAACATCTTCGCCTGACTGTGTGTCTTGGATAATCGATGATCATACAAGGGATGATACCCCCTTCGGAGGGTTTCATATCAATGGTAGAGAGGGGTTCATCAGAGTACGCTTGGAAGAGGTGGGCCTTGATTGGGTTCGACGGTCCAAGCTTTAAGCAACCAATGTTTGGCGGATCCTATTTTTATGCCTCGTCATTTTTCCCGAATAATTGGACGCCATGCTGGAATAGTGCTGGAGCAGCCATCCGTCCTGAAGAATCTGTTAAAATAGATTGTCCACAAAACGTGGGTGGAGCACCATCATAAGTTTGTAACATATCACGATGACGAAAGATGTCAATTAGATCTCCTGTAATTCATATGTCATTTGAAGACAATAGTTGGAACAGTTTCATGGGGATTGTTGCCTTCGAGATCTAGGATTGACTTATTTTGAGGCAACATGTTGTGTGTTTAGTGGTGAAGGACCGAACCGAACGTTCCGTATCCCTACTTTGGCTCAATTGAGAGGATTTTCAGCGGGTTGTATCTTAAGGATCTAAAGACTTAACCGCCTTCTACCTCACGCAGGTCGCCCATGGAGACATCACATTTGTCCAAAAGCCTACGAGAGTAGTAGGCCGAGACGAGGGGATAGAACTGCGGGCAGCTGAAGGCACAGAAGATGTCATTTGCGATCCTTAGTACCGCTTGTGTTGGTTATCGGTTCACAGGTATCAGTGCGATCAATATCCAAGAGACTACCTTCAAAGTGTGCGGTACCTATCGATGGTTAATGCCTGAAACCCAGATTTGCACAAAATCCCGGAATTAGACCCCAGATCAGTCAGATTCAGAAAAAGCACCCCGAGATAAGATATAGAGAAGATTTAGGCCGTAGCGAAGCTAGTCAACATCACAGATGCACATGGCTAAAATCATAGATCCACATTTCCATTCACCATGTCAGCCGTAGTCCTGAGGCCCGTGCCCATCGAAGGGTGAACTTTATTTCTATATCCTTCTGCTGAGGATAATTTTGGATGTTAGAAATGTAAGTCTCCTGAACAGGGCAACGTCTTTGAAGCGTGAGCCCCCTGATGTCCAATTTCATCCTTGTCTTATCTCATGATCTAACGAATGATTAGCCATTAGACATCATGTTCAATTAACATGAGAATACTTTCAGTAATCACATAATATTAAAACATCGAAAAAATTCAAAATGGAATCGGGGTCATGCTTGACTATACTTGTCACATTGGCCACACTCACCACACTGAATTCATGCCAGACTTTCCTCCTGGACTCGCTACATCTATAGGACAAGAGGATGAAATAATTTAGTTATGCTGTATTGCTTACCTCAACTAAGAAAATACTTATCCATCATCAGCTCATTTTTGATTCAGATTTATACCCCATACTTGTTTTAGGTGCCCTCCTCAAAAAGCTGCTTCAGCCTGAAGGAGTATTTCTGATCGAAGACTCGTCATCTCGGAATGGACAAGTCCTTCGCTGGCTGATCATTTATATCGAACACAGCCACAGCGTTTCTGAATAATCCCGTGACTGCGTATGCACCTGCCCTAATCGACGCGCTTCGAACATTTTTCCTCTCTTCATCGAATTATGTTGACCATCCCATCGGTGAGTTTGAAGTTTTATCGTTCGACAGGATGTCATTTTTATTTGTTGAGTCTCATCGAAAACCTAATCGATGAGGCTGTGTGGCCTTTTGTCATAGTTACACTGATCGGTTTTTTTCCTCGTCTTTTCGGAAGCTAACCTCATTCCTGTAGCGGTGATTTCTTATAATGGTGGTTTGCTCTTCCTTGAGTGTTGGTTGAACTAAGTCGTGCCGAAGTACTCGGGTGGGTTTTCATTTCATGTTGATATCCATACTCCATCTCAAGGATGATATTATCATTTTCAAACTAGAGTATCTGAGTGCCTCTATTGTGGCCCGATGCTTTTAGCATGCCGTATATGCTGACTTATTTCGAATCTTGTCTCTAAGCATCGCTCAAATTTTAGAATAGGTCTCCTTTTTCTTACGTGCGATTATTCAACGCCTTTTAAACTGGATTGATGGGTATGTACTGTATCCGTTCCATGCAAATGATGATTCAAAGGAGTTACCGCCTGAGCTAGTCTACTAGCAATGACGATAACTCCATGGCTGTTTTTTTACTCTTCTGAATCTGAAATGTTGTCTTAAATCTTCATGAGCTTATACCTTTCCAGGATCTGATATGCTTTGCGCTTCCTAATTCTACTTTCAAGTAGTATGTATAATTTCTTCTCATGTTCAATGATGTTCCATCACGACGGTCTTCGTATTGTCACTGCCGAAAATGCCCGCACAGCTCAAACCTCGGGCAACCCCCCTGATTTTCCCTGATTTTGTCTGAATTCCGCTAATTGATTATCTTCAGGTTTACCCGTGCTACTATCTGTTCCAAGTCCTGTGAGTATTCTGTGGGTTCGTCTTCCTCTCCATGATGAATCAATATCACAAATCAACTAGAAGCTGTTGATGAATTGCTTTGGCGTTGATTATATTATTGTCTATCTGATCTTGTGTCGTTGTTGGTATTTGTACTGACTTGTTCCTCAGGTATCAATTCGAAAACCAATCTATTTGCAATCGCTAGAATAATTATTCTTCACAGTGTACCAATGGCATATGAAGTTATACTTTAGCCAAGGTCATTGACTTGAGATCTGAGTAGAGATGAGGCAGTGGTTTTGCACAATAGGCATTCAAAACGATCATGGATTTCGAGGTATTGCAATTTGGTGAAGATTGTCATGAAACAGTGGGGCCAACAAGCATTGTCAAGACCGTGTGTAGTAAGTGATACTTTGCGATGAACACAAACTCAAAGGACGGTTAAGACGTGTAGTCTTGATATGAAGCAAAGGGGGGTTAGGGTATCTGGCGGAGCCAAACTGGGAGTATTGCACTATATCATGGACTACTTTTATTATAACGAACTATCAAAGGTATTTAGATAAGTTAGTGCTCCCAAGAGCGTTTTCTGGGTCAGATGTTGAATCACAGAGTTTGATGGACTGGTCAGTTGATTCCTTAAGCTTCCTCAAGGACAGCTTTTATGGAGAATGTAGAGGCTCTGAACAATGGAGAGTCAGATGGTACAATGATGTAACAATGATATAACGGGCAAAGTAAGGTTGAGGAGGAATCGGCGAAAAATGGCTAATCTGGAATGCTTGTAACCCAGGTACAGGGATGCGAAGATAGAGAAGATATTGGCCCCAAGAATGGAGGAAAGGGTCCTCTAGCGTTGTAAATGAAGCAAGAAGTGTCTTATGAGAGCTTATCTAGTTGATCCAGGAGAAGGTAAAAGGTATGGTGTGGTGTTTCTCGTGAAATTAGGGCACGGAAATGACAGCTGGGCTCCTCTTTTTTTCTCAAAGTAGCTTAACTTGAAGATGAGCGAAAGGATCTTCCGACAAGGAGTCTGTCGGTGAGTAGTCGTTTTGAATTGTGGTGGGATAAAGTTGTGGTCTATTTACAGATGCATCAAAATATTGTAGTCCCTGGAGGGGCTATATTCTTCCAAATACCAAGTGAAGTTGATCATTACTACTATTGTGCGTTTCACATTATTATTGTTGTTGTTGTTGTTCTCTTATGGGATACTCAGATGATAGAAAGCAACCACTAGAATACCATGTACGTTCTCTAGCTATACGATAGAACAAAACTAGCGTGCTAGTAAACATACTTCAATAAGATGTATCAGTCCCAATAGAAATTTCTTGATAGAAAGATAAACTCACGATGAATTCATCGTTCTGTAAATCCGTCATGTCATCGAAGGCTCCCCGTCCCACCAATAAACTAGGATGACCACTACCAGTCTTCGAAATTTCTCTTGTTTTGGTGCGAGCGATTTCGGCTTCCTGAACGCTCATCATAGAATAGTCGATGATTCGTGCACCTGTTACAGCGTCAGTCCTTGAATGTATTTGAGGGCCATTGGCCTGCGCACTTTTCCCAGCCAATACTCTTCGCCTCATGTTTCTAGCGTTAAGGAAGTGGAGATACAAGGTCGTGGAACAGACGATGACGAAGCAAGAAGAATAACACGCTAGCATTGCCCTCAAACCTGTAGTATCTTTGTCACATGGTGCTTTGCTTTTCGATTGCGAGAAGTATTACCACGCGTGTAGTGAGGCTGATCCTGGGGTTTAAACAACAGAGGACCGACCTAAGTAGTTCAGAGCATGGATAGGCATCTCACAGCTAGATATTCTATTAAAGGACGCACAATGTTACCGCTGACGGTTCCCATCGTCATGAATGCAGTAGTCTGAGAATATTTTCTATCTCAATCCCTATTTGTTTGTGTCAAATCATCGAGCGTACCGTAGTTTTCTTCGTGTGGCCTGCGACGTTTGTACTTTGCCAGTTGAAAATAAGAGGAATGATAGAGCTGTGGCAAGCTAACATGTAATATGCCAACAGCAAGAACGGATGGTCTTCATGTGATCTTCCAAGGCACAGAAGTAGGGCTTTTGGCAGGATTTATAGTCTTTGAGAGGGCCTAACATGTAATTGTTGAGAAGGAGGCGCACCTGTCCCTGTGATACATGGAATTAGTAGCAAAAGGATTACGGGCGACTTCATCCGGAATCGCTTCGCGGCCCACTTTAATGCGATCAATTATGATTTGATACATACAAAGAGGGGGAGACAAGGCACTCACGAACGCGACGAATATGGCAAAAATTTGCATCATCCCGAACGGCATATTGAACAACATAACTTCGGATCTACATGGATGAATATGCTTGAGCTCAAAACATTTTGGAAGGGAGCCTACCCATCGAACCCGAAACCTTTCAAAATGAGAGGACCAAAGGTTCCAATTCCTCCAGCAGGAAGGGCCATCAAGAACATAAGCGTCATCCAACACCAAGACTTTAGGTCAGTGATCATTGCAAATGCCTGGGACAATTTGAAGAATTTATTCTCGAGTCCTTGATTGTTTGCCCGTAATCGCTAAGTGCGCGAAGGTCAATCGAGAAGTAGGATATGATTGACCCTCCTCTCATTACCTCTACAGCAATGGTCTTTTCATCATCCGAGAGAAACTTGCATTTTGTTGGGTTGTCTGGAAACACGGAGAAACTGTTCAGGGAAAGGAAGGTGAACTTCAAACATACTAAGATAAAAGTGGCACCTACCTGATCATCCCAACGATGACTGTAACGCATCCGAGTAACAAAAAGATAATTTGGTACCGGAAGAGAATTTTTGAATGGATATGACCAATCCCATACATGATCAGGCTGCCAAAAATGTTTCCCCATCCATTATTCGAATACCACACTACAATAGTTTTCAGCTCGGTAGGAGGACGACAATTTTGGTTGAGTGTGTTTACCTGCAACACGAAATCCCTGTTCATGGCGACGATACCAAATTTGACCAACTAGAATGAAAGCGGGCTGGATCGACGCTTCGAACGCCCCAAGCTTTGTTTGATACATCATCATCAACCCGCTGGGATGGAAATGCAGTGGCAAGCTTAACGTACAAAGAGTCGGCCAATGAGAAGACCAGTGAACCCCCGGGTGGCCGACATACATGCCAAAATCGCTCCCCAGGATACAACAATGAAGGGAATGAATTTTGAAAGCGGAAACCTGACGAGGAAGTATGCTGACACTGGCTGAAGCAGAAGCTGCGCCACACTGTCTGGATGTCAAATTATAGGACAAACTTAAAGAGTTAATCACATACAAAACCATGGATCCCAATAGGGAGTACTCTCTTCCAATGAGGTGTGCGTCGCCGATTATACCGAATACGGAGGAGAACGAAAGCGTTTGCTTATCCATGTCTAGAATTATCTTGAATGGAAGCCTGAAGGCTCAAGAGATACCTACACTGTAGAAAATATATCACAAACATAATGGGCATGATGCTGTCTGAGCGTCAGTCTTGGCCAAGGAGAGTAGCCAGAGCCTATACCAGCGATCGATTTTCTTGAGAACTCTCGCATCTTCTTCAGCACTCACATATAGTGGTGGCTCTGTGACGAAACATTTGACATCTTTTGTTTCTTCCCCAAAAGACTCTTTCAGAGGTGTTTCGGATATCATACAGCCGATGGGCGTAGTGCGAGAACCAGTCGAGATTAAGACACCAGAGGAAGAGGCTATATTTCGTAGGCTATATAGACCATTACTGAATAGCAACCCAAGGGCATAATCACCGCGTAGGCGTCTCCATGGTTAAGCTCAGGAGTTAACTTTCACTACCGGCCGTTGGATTTGGTTCTCGTATAGCCAGACTGAGTATGATGATAGCAGATAATCTTATTCGTGCGGTGATGCATGTAAAGATCACCGAGGGTGAGTTCTTCTGGATCGAAGTTGATCTTCAGGATCCCCAGTTGTAAAGAGTTGCCTGATCCGCTTTGTTTGTGATCAATGCAGATGCCAAAGAAACTCGAAATTAATTTTCGGCTCTTATTCTTATCAAGTTCCATGGATTATTCTGTGCGTATGCTTGTTCTACTGCTGCGTAATCTTACAAAAATTGCAGATAGGATTCGAATGTGTTGAATCGGTCCATGCAAGGCCTCTGGACTGCTCATAGGCGTACTAAAATTAATCTCAATTCTCTACCTTCACCAAATGCCTCTCCAGCGCCAACACCACCAACAGAGGATGTCCCTGCCCCTTCAGTATCTTCGCCACACCAAGCTCAGATTTCTCCTTCTGAAGCACAAATTATATCTCCAGAATCCCAGCCGGGGAAGCGCAAAGTGCGATCAAGCAGGATAACTGAAGCAGGTAGCACAAAACGGACAAAAGTCTCTCCTACATCCACCTCCACCTCTGTTTCTGGATCTATAGCAAAAGACCATGCCCCTCCGACTGCTCGTCTGTCAGATCTTGGTGGTGTCGAGGCATGCATCGAGAAGATGCTTGAACTCGTGGCAATGCCCCTATGTCACCCTGAGATTTACCTCCATACGGGCGTTCCACCTCCTCGTGGAGTCTTACTACATGGTCCTCCAGGTTGTGGAAAAACCTTGCTGGCGAATGCCATGGCTGGCGTGAGTCGCTATGTAGTCGAAAATGAAGTCAACTGAGAAGATTTCAGGAGCTTGACGTTCCCTTCATCAGTATTTCTGCACCCTCTGTTGTCTCCGGTATGTCGGGGGAATCAGAGAAAACGCTCCGAGATACCTTTGAAGAAGCGAAGGTGATTCAATCGCATCATCTTCCTTTACCAATTGGGTGTTTATCATCCTTCTAGCGTGTAGCACCGTGCCTGTTATTCATTGACGAGATTGATGCTATTACTCCCAAGCGCGAAAGCGCACAGAGAGAAATGGAAAGGCGAATTGTGGCTCAATTTCTAACCTGCATGGATGGTATGCAGGGATATTTTAAGTTCGTGACCCGGTACTTATATCTTTACAGACATGTCTTGGGAGAAGAATGAGAACAAGCCCGTTATAGTCATTGGGGCCACCAATCGTCCGGACTCACTTGATGCTGCACTTCGCCGCGCGGGCCGTTTCGACCATGAAATCAGTATGGGAGTGCCAGACGATGAGGCTCGTGCTAAGTATGCTTCCCTCTATCCTCCCCTCTCAGTTCTAACAAAGCCACGCCCAATCAACTTCTATCATACATCGAATCTCCTGTAACAGGATACTTCGTGTACTATGCGCTAAGCTTCGACTCGCTGGTAATTTCGATTTTATAGCCCTTGCGAAAGCTACGCCCGGTTATGTAGGTGCCGACTTAGCTGCGCTTACTGGTGCTGCGGGCATCATTGCTGTCAAGCGAATTTTCAAACAACTCTCAGAGGGAACACTTGTTGTCTCCGAAGATAAGAATGATACATCACAACAGCACCAAGCGGTTGTTCTTTCACAAGACTCAGATGTAACAATGGTTATCGATCCTCCAGAATTATTGCCCCCCACAGTGATTTCCACGTCAGTCCCAAACCTTTCCGTCTCTCAGTCCAAAAAGGCATCTATATCTAGTACTTTTTCTTTTCCTGTGGATCCTGGCTCGATTGCGTATTTTCTCAATGCACACCCTTCCCCTCTCACCGAAATTCAACTTTCTCCCCTTTTTATAACAGCTGAAGACTTTATACACGCATTGTCACAGGTCCAACCCTCTTCAAAACGTGAAGGATTCGCTACAGTTCCTGATGTGTCTTGGTCAGATATAGGCGCGCTCCATGGTATAAGAGAGGAACTACACATGGCGATAGTGCAACCTATCAGAAGACCAGAGATATTCAAAAAGGTCGGGATCAACGCTGCATGCGGTGTATTGCTGTGGGGACCTCCTGGATGTGGAAAGACATTACTGGCGAAGGCGGTCGCCAACGAGAGTAGAGCCAATTTCATCAGTGTAAAAGGGCCAGAGTTGTTAAACAAGGTGTGTAAGATCGACAGATGTCACACCAATTCGATTTTTTGACCTATGAGCGATATGAATACATAGTATGTTGGGGAAAGTGAACGAGCAGTGAGACAGGTATTTTCTCGAGCTCGTGCGTCATCCCCCTGCGTCATATTTTTTGACGAACTCGATGCACTTGTTCCAAGGCGAGATGATAACATTGTATGTTCTATTCTATGTTTCACCCACAATATCATTAATTCTTCGCGTCTCAGTCTGAGTCTTCAGCGCGAGTGGTGAACACCCTCCTGACTGAGCTCGATGGTCTTGACTCCCGAAAAGGTGTCTACGTTATTGCAGCGACCAATCGGCCCGATATCATCGATCCGGCTATGGTCCGCCCAGGTAGACTTGATAAACTCCTCTACGTTGACCTTCCAGGACCAGATGAACGTGCAGAGATTGTGGCTACCATGATGAGAAGGCTTCCTCTCGGTATCATTGATGAAGAGGTGGCTGGTAGAAGCATAGATTCTGATAACAGCAAGGAGGTAGTGATGAGGGAACTATTGGAATTAGTAAGAAGTGCTAGGTGTGAAGGATATTCTGGTGCCGATCTCGCTTCACTTGTCAGAGAAGCCGGTGTCGTTGCCCTTCGCCGGACTTTGGGCACTTTTGATGCCATGAATAATTCAACACCAGATGCTATGGACGGAGGGGACGAGATTATAGTGGGACTGAATGATTTCTTACAGGCGTTGGATAAAGTCCCACCTAGTGTTAGTGCTATTCAGAAGAGGAAGTACGAGGCTCTCAGAAGTAAGTTTTCCGGATTGCCTGTCAGGATCTCTAAGGAGGAACATGGGGAGGGAAAACTTGAGCATATCTGATGCGCTGTATTGTTGTAGCCTTAGTTGACCTAGAGTGTTCATCTTAAAACTATGATACATTTTCAGTTCAGACATAGTATTGAGTTAATCTTCCATCTCATCGACCAATCCGGCCACAATCTGACATCGCTTTGCTGCACCATTGCCCTCGATCTCCATATGACTACCGCTGACGGTATTCACGTCTGCTCCAACCGGTGCCTCGTTCAGGACGATCCTGTTCCTATGCTTGGACGTATATTGACCCCAAACAGGGGCCCGATCAAGCCTGAAAGTGTTAGGATTATATGTGCGAACGAAAGATAGCCAATAAGCGATGAGCTCCTCAGAGAATGCGATTTCAGAGGGATTGAATGTCGAAAACATCGTTGTCCCATTGGTGCTATAATCGAGTTCTGTTCAGATATCTCTTGAGAGTTAAGGAAGAGACCAGCGCATACCCTGTATGTGTACCCCGAAACATCATATAATTTTCAGCGGCATGTTCTGTTGCTGAGCTACCCGTCGCGGGATCGGGCTGGTTATAGCGATAAGTATACGCTTTGATATCTGCAGCATCCCAGGCAGATCCCATGATTGCGCGCTTCAAGATGTTGATGGAGCTGTACTTGATTGCAAATAATTCAGGATCTCACCGTACATCTGAATGAAATGTCCCCTGTAAGGATCTGTTGTCTTAGATCTGCAGAAGCAAAGATAGAAATTGGATAGGCCTATAGAACAGATGTCAGCTCATGATTTATACGCAACGATGTGAGAGGGTTACCTCTTCTAATCTAACGATCGACTTGTCTGTGATAGAAGGAAAATAAGCGTGAAGAGCTTCTGGAATAGTTGGACCAGTTGCATGTGTCTCATTTGACGTTGACCTTGGTCATCTCCATTGAGGATGTGTTGAATGCGAGGGACAACGGTATTACTTACCCAATAAT
>Ga0153966_100128_pt1 | contig 51106 bp, 73 predicted proteins | sample TSFL050MetaG_FD_104738 | JGI IMG/M metagenome (GOLD analysis project Ga0153966, IMG submission 104738) | Attine ant fungus gardens microbial communities from Florida, USA - TSFL050 MetaG | ecosystem: Host-associated > Fungi > Mycelium > Unclassified | place: USA: Florida, Paynes | collected... | reverse complement strand
GCTCTCTATTTCGGTCGAGGTACCACCATAATGGTCCGTGTGCCCAACTAAATGTACCAAAATTTTCATGGAGCGAATGAGTAGACTTGAGTTGAATTTTTACAGTTAGTGGGTGCTTGCCGGTCATGCATATTCTGAGCAAGCAAACAATATATTGATGTCATCAGAAGTTTTTACCTTTCGCGGCTGGTCATACACTGTCATAAGACCACGCCTGTATGCACTCCTCGGGACCACCCATGTTCAAACTTATCACGTCCGTCAAATTTTCCTCGGCTACAGTTGGTCTCGAATTAATCTGGCATGGTTCACCAATCGTATTTTTCTTGACACATCTCTTGCGGATTGCGGCATTGCAAAATGGAATCGTGTACAGTCTCTTCAACAGTCTTTTCGTGGTGCCTTGAAAACCAGCGATCAACGCTGACTCTACGGTGATACCAAAGATATCGACAGAGTCGATTCTGGTTTTGTCTTCCTCTCCTTGATTATATTCAATGAAAATCTACATATATCCGATAAAGTAGGGATTAATTGTAAACGCTCGTGGGGAACTCAAGTACCTACCAGTAAACTTCGCCCACACTTTACTCCCTCCTCTCGTAGACACGCCCCAGACATTGGGCTCTTTGTAGCCCTCCGTGTCTTAGTACTAGTTTGCTTGTTGCGGAATAGAAATGCTGAATCCAAAAAAAAAAAAAAGGGGACTCACGTTGATACTGTTGACATTTTGGAACTTGACAAAATGAGGGATTATCTTCCTGGCCTTCCTCTACTTGTTCCTTTGTCAAATCAAGGATCTGACTTTCAAAGGTAGGTAGGCATGCATCGAATAAACACTATCCCAATAGTCGTTTATGACTGCTGTTTTTCATACATAATATTTGATTCAATCTCGGTGAAGTTTACAATCCATGTATATCAGCTTAGTTTGGCAGTAAGACTGATCGCAGAGCTGCGGTCCACACGCCGAGCCGACACGCCGGGTCGAGATGTGTGAATTTTGCTGGCCGGAAGATTACAGGCTTCGGGCCATGACCACCACATATAGGACGCTAGGACGCTAGGATGTTGAATTATGGTTTCCTGACAGTGTTCCTAGAAGAGAAGTCCTGAACATCATCGGGCAGCTACTAACATGGTCCTGGCGTCTATATTTCCTACTTGGTATGTGTGCTACCCTGATCATTTGAGGACTATATGGAAGTGGCCAAAACGATTGTTGGGGATAGTATCCAGGTCTACCTAGGAAATAGTGTGAAATTTCAGTCTAGAACAACGGGTTTTCAGATCTACATCAGTGTGCCGCGACGTGACACTGTCGTTTATGTATACTATTTTGACGATCCAAGTGATATATAGGTAAATAAGGCATTGCATTCAGTTCATGCAAGGGCGTTTGTGCACAAGAGGTCTGCCATGCTTCGGTCTGCCTGGTAGATGTATGACCAACCATGTTCAAGGCAACGACTCACTTGAACAAGCCTCCTGTGGAAGGCGTGGCTATAGTACCTCCCCTAGATACGAACGAGTATAGCCATATAAATAATCTGCAAAACGGCCTCAAAAAATAAGAACGTGATTCTTCGTCTTCGTTGGGCAGGATTGACTGTCACTGTCGTTGTAGGATTAGGGTTTGTAGAGATAGATATTGAGGGATCTGGGAGAACGACGGAGCGTAGAGATCGGAGCTGAGGAAACATACAGATCAGCCGGGGTGAGAAATGACCAAGGGAAGATTGACGTACAAGGAAAAAGGCATTTGCAAGGAATGAGTATATGAAAACTAACATCCACACTGGACGTGACTTCAAGAAACCCGAAGTGATAGTGAAGATGACACTAATAACGAATCATTACAATGAGTCTAAAAATGTCAGAGAAGAACACACCCAATAAATTTGTAACCTCCATATGCGACAAGGTCGACGACCTGACCGGAACCCTGGATATTAAGAAAGTAACAACCGAGTTTGACAAAAACAAAGTCTAGAACAAGGACAGCAATCGCGCGGGAGGCAGATTCGCCGAGGATCTGGTGATGGGTGAATCGGCTTACTACATTGATTTAGACTGGACGCACCTTGGGGTTGAAGTTCTTTTCCAAACCTTTGTGAATGGCAGTGAGAAGGATGTAGGTGACAATGGCCATGACTGTCAAGGAATGAGAGAGAGATGATCGGAGAGGGAAGGGAAAGTAGCAGACCCGGGATATATAAGTCTGGACTGTTAATGTCGTCCCTGGGAGGTTGCCATTCGCTCTGACCATTTTCTGTGCGTCTGATTCTGCGGACCCAAGGTTTGTGAGTCCAAGGGAACAGGATGAGTTTGAGTTTGAGAATGACGTAGGAGTTGGAGACGTTGAAATGGTGCTTGAGGTTTGTCGAAGGAAAGAGAGTGGCAAACTGCAAAGACAAAAAAAGAAGTTTGGAAAGAGAGGGAAAAGAGACACAGGGGCTTACATTTCGTTGCATGTATTCCTGGCCTGCTGCAACAGCACTGTGGCCGAGTCGCATGCCCAGTTGTGCGGTGGTGGCATCGATTTCCCAGGCAGGGAGATTTGTTGAGTGGAAAGAAGGGGTGTAGGGCGGTAGATTTGGAGGAGCAGGAGAGGAGGAGAAGCGCTGGTAGCCGTGGGGAGAGGCGGGTGGTTCTGGAATGTAGGAAGGATGTTTTGGAACTGGATGGCGGAGAAGGGGAGAGGACATGGGAGTTGGAGTTGTATAATTGAAGTTGTTCAAGTTGTACTGAAGTTGTTGAAATTGTATTGAAGTTGTATTGAAGTTATTGAAGTTTAAATTGGTGCTGAACAAGCACGCGCCAACAATGAACCTTTCTCAGCTCCTCTCCTTTGGCAGGCCCGTCACACCAGACTCGGTGCTCGCCTCAGTCTCATACACTCTCACCGAACTGCCCCGTCGACTCGCCTCCCGCATCCGCAGCCTCGAAGCCCTCCCCTTCATCGTCGGCACAAATCCCTATATCTCAAAATCTCTCAATGCCTACAGGGACAGCCTCACCTGCCTCGCAAGCCATCCACCAGTCACAAATCTTTCTCAAAACGCCCACTTTGTCGAAACCCTTTCATCCCTCGTCCAAAAGCACTCGAATGATATTCCAACAATGGCCAAAGGGTACCTCCGCAATCACCATCTCTTCCCTCATACTCAGGTTGTTGCAGGTTCCAGGAATCCTCCCGCTACATGTCTCCTCCCCAAGTCACATCCTTCCTCGACGCTGCGATTCGCAGTCGCATATCCATCCGGCTGATTGCTGAGCATCACATCACGCTTTCAACTGCTTTGTCAGAAGCTCTAGATCTCAACCGCTATGTCGGGATCGTCGATCCGCATTGTTCTCCCCATCACATGATCAAAATGTGTGCTTCTTTCGTCTCTCAGTTATGCGACGCCACCCTGGGCGTCAGTCCTCAGGTAGTATGCGATGGAGATTTGGATGCTACCTTCCCGTGCGTCCCATATCTCCTCTTCACCTCTCTCATTTTTTCATCTCTCTAGTTATGTAACAGTTCATCTTGAATACATCCTTACTGAACTTCTTAAAAACGCCTTCCGTGCTACAGTCGAGCACCATCACGCAATTCACGGTAGTAATACTACAAAGCAGCTCCCACCCATCAACATTACTCTATCCCCTCCAATATCCCTGTCTCCTACTAATGAGCACTATTTCTCTATCAGAATTCGTGACCAGGGAGGCGGAGTATCACACGCCAACAGGGCTCGCATATTTTCTTATGCATTCACAACAGCTGGTCGCGGTGCTGAGATTGATGATCAACCAGGGCCCTATGCTGCACAACACATTGGCGGCGATACAGGTAATGCAGATGCTGGTCTATTTACCGAAATCTCTGGCAAGGGCCTCCAAACTGGGCTCGGAACAATTGCAGGATTAGGACACGGTCTTCCAATGAGTAGATTATATGCCAAGTAAGTCTCACACCCTGCCAACTTGATCGTAGGTAATCCCGCTAGATACTTTGGGGGCTCCCTCGAGCTATTTCCCCTTCAAGGCTGGGGTAGTGACGTCGTCTTGAAACTACGTTGCTTAGATGAGGCCGGGGACTCTGCCATTTAACTCTCTCAGATCGACACCCATAAACTAGTTGTTATCCGTGGTCAAGTATGCGATGCTCGTTGGTAAATTAACAAAGGCAAAGGAGATGAAATACAGCAGAAATGGAAAAGCAGTGCGAAAACAGCTCAGAATGTAAAACATTTATTTTGTGCTTCCCTGGCTTCAAGTTGAGAAAATGGGATAGCCCAAGTATGTAATCGCGTACTCACAACATATCCACTCAATGTTCTACTTGAATGGTATGAAGATGATATGCTTGGATTCTGTGCGGTTCTGTATGACCGCGAAGTAGATCCTAAAGTCGAAGCATGACTGGTACTAGGTGTACTTGGTACACCGTTTGTCACCATTCGACTTGCCCGTGCCGTCAATGGCGTAGGCGCACTAATGAGAGACTTCTTCGGCGTCTCCATCACTTGCTTGGTTCTACTAGCACTCAAGCCCGATGATGAGGGGGCTGTCCGAGTGCTTGTCGTCGCAGTCGCGTACCTACGTCGCCCCGCCAATATAAAAGGATGTCGCATGGCTGTCTGTGGTTTCATCCGTCGCTCTGGATCCCAAACCAGACATTTGGCAATGAAGTCGACAAACTCCTCGTCATTGCATCTGAGAGCTTGTGCAAGGGTCCTTGATCCAGGCCTACGTCTCCGACCCTTTGAGTTTGTAACAGGCCTTGGCATACCACTCGTATCTGTCAAGAGTCATTGTAAGCCATTCCGAAAATGCTATATCGAAGGCTCAAGGCACACCGAAAAAAAGCTTCTTCCGAGAACTACGGCTGACGAACTCCTTGTCTGGTATGCCGAGAACCTCCATAATGCAAGACAATTGCTCTTGCTCATTTTCACCGGGAAATATCGGATAACCAGTGTACAGTTCAGCCAAGATACATCCCAAGCTCCACATATCAATGGACATGTGATAATTCATCCCAAGGATGACTTCAGGCGAACGATAGAATCGACTCTGTATATATGTGTAGACTTCATGACAAATCCCCCCTCAGCAAGTCAAATTCAATGTCGGAAAAATTCGGTACTCACTTTTTTCATGCTCGAAGCAACTGCTACCAAAATCGATGACCTTGATAGCACTTTTCATCGGGTGTTTTAGAAGTACATTCTAGAAAAATCCGGCCATGTTAATGCAAAAGCCAATCAAAAGCTCAAAACACCTGCCTCTGGTTTCAGATCACAGTGGACAATTCGGTGATGACGCATGAGAACGAGAGACATAAGCATTTGGGTGGTGAACCTCCTGATGAGGGAAGTGGTAAATCCGACGAATCCGTTTGCTTTAATAAGCTCGTATAGGTTAATGTTCATTAGCTCCATGGCAATGCAAAGATGGTTTCGAAAGTAAAAATGGTCATGCATTTTAACGACATGATGTTTCTCGTCAGCATCCTGCAAACTTGAATGAGTACATTTAAATTAGAGCAACAACGAAACAACGTGCCCATTTACGCAAGTTGGCCAAAATTTTGATCTCAACCAGCGCTTGGTGATGGAAACGTTTCTTGTTCCGAATAATTTTGATTGCCACAGATTCGCCCGTACAGTGGTCTCGACACTGAAGAACCTGGCCAAAAGATCCTTTACCAAGGGTATCGATCACCTCGTATCTGTACGCTAGGTGATCGTGATTTACAGGAAGGTAATCACCCCGTTCATCGTCATAGCCATAGTTATTCGTCGAGTGATCCAATGTTGCCATCTTCTTTTTGCTCTTGCCACCAATGAAATATACTGAAGTATATTCCTGAATCTCCTTTCTCTCGTATCCCGAAAGGTACTGGGTTTGACTCGACCTCAGGATAGCTGAGGCATGGACATGATCATGTGTAGGACAGATACAAAAGGCGCAACTTACTGTCAGGAGATACAGGAGAAGTAGGAGCGATGGGTTCCGGGAACTTGAGCATCTCGTCCAATTCTTCTTGGGTAGCACCCGCAGCCAATCTCTTGGCTTGTTGTCGCCTGATATAATTCCGCATCTCCTCGTCGCCTAACATCTCTTCTTCATCTACAGTGCTTGGAACAGGTGAAGGTGTAGACAACGATTGTCGACTTGACGAAGGTGACGATCTTGAGGGATTGGGAGCCTGGGAAATGGACGAATTTGAAGACCGCAAGCTGGGTTTGGGCCCCAGCAATTTCAAGCCCTTGGATGGTGACAAGGCAGAAAATCGGTGAGAGCTCGATGATGGCTCAGCATTACTTGCCGGGGTAGAAATTGAGGCAACCGATCCAGTGGACGGTTTACGGATACCGATGAAAGACATAGAATCTCGATTTGATTTGCGGGGTAGGATACTCCCACTGCCTGTATTGCCTGTGCTCCCAATTGGTTGTCGAGGAAGTCGAGAAGTCGAGGTTGATGGTGAGCAACGCATAAGGGACTGATGCAGGATTGACTTTGGTGTCGTATTATCATCATCAATGACTCCAAACTCAGATGTTGGTAAACCAGAAGGAGAATGATTAGCAGATGTCGAGGCCAGCCCACTACCTCGGCAAGATGCCAACGTAGAAACAGAATTTTTGAGGAGAGGTGATTGTCTAGCAGAAGCTGAACTAGAAATACGGGGTATCTTGGTCGGTGTCTCCTTGAGAAAACCAGAGACAGTGTTAAGCGAAGAGCTAGAAAGCTCCCGGCTTTCCTTGGTAAAATGAGAATGAGTACCGACTGAAGGGGAACCTGCGATCGTCGGAAGTTGGGTACGATTACGAAGTGATGCATCGGATATCTTCTGCATAGAGCTTGCGGTGTGAGCAGTAACCCGAGAAGATATTGAAGGGGCACGCGAGGCAGCAGGGGTGACCGACGTTGCATTCGAAGTCGAAGATTTGAGTTTTGCAACTCGTTGAGCAGTCGCTGGTTCCAAAGCCGACATTTGCATAGGCGGCATGGCCACAGGGGACTTGGGTTTCCTGGGATCGGTTGATGACAATGTCTGAAAAAAAGTAAGAAATCGAGTGTCAGCCACTCAATAATCCGAGATAACTTACCTTGCCACGCTTCCGAATCATTAACGATATGCGACTCTCACTTCTCTCCTCTTTCTTCTTCTCCTTCTCAGCTTTGGCTTTAGCTTTCTCGGCTTCTTTACCTGACTTGGCACTCTCTTTGGCACTGTCTTTAGGATCTGAATGCAGGCTACGACGAGATGTGGACTTGAGTAAAGAAGGGAGTCCAAGACTAAGAACAGAAGATTTCTTCGAGGTAGAACTAGGTACTGAAGTAGACAAGGCGACAAAGTCGCGCGGGGGGGAAGCGCCATTCTTCAATCGCGGGGTTACCAGATGACTGGGTGGAGAAGCAGATGACGGAAGAGCAGGAGGGGCTTGCATAGATTGAGAAGAAGAACGTCTAAAGAAGGGTATGGAAGAAGGCGTGAGACGCTTGGATTGAGTCCGGCGAATGGAGGCTGAAGGACTTAGGGGATCAATGGGAGGCGCAGGCAATATTGACGTATTGTAATTGATACTTGCACTTGAACCGGTTCCAGGGCGGCTGGCACCGCGGTCAGGTGTCTTTGTACTACTAGCAGTAACCACAGCACCGGGTGTTTGTCCAGCTCCAACTGATGACAATGATGCCAGCGATCCTGCCGAAGTCATGGCATCGGGCTGCTTAGGGGACCACAATGATTTCAAGGAGCCCTTGTCTTTTGAAGTTGACTTCCTAAGCTGCTGACCGAAGCTGACAGCACGAGGACTCAGAGGGAAACTTGGCTTGGAACCCGACGAAGGAGAACTTGAAAGACGTAAGTTGAGAGCATTCGAGAAACTCCATTTTTTCGAAGGTGTCTTGGGAACAACGGGGACTGAATCAGTGCTGGCATGGCTAGACGCAAATTGACTGCCCTGGCGCAGTGGTGATTGGTGATGGTGGACAGGAACCTCTAGTGATCCAAATTGATCCAGATTGTCATCATGACTGGGGCGCTTGGCCTGTTCTTCTCCACCCGAGAAGGAAGGAAAGGAGAGGCTGGATGACGCGGGCGGTGGTGAACGATATGATGAGAGATCCTTGGGTAGTGGCGGAACGGGAGGAACAATCCCGCTCTCAGATGCATCAGCAATGACGGCAATTGAAGACACTCGATCCTTCAATAAATTTGCTTCACTGGGCGAAATGTCACTGCCAGCACTGTTCCTCGGTTTTCCAGCGGAATGACGGCCTGGAGTACTAGATACTGAAGTGAGGCTAGTGCCGGTTGACTCTCGAGAGCTGGTAGTAGGCGTATTGGTGTGTGTGGAAGAAGCGGAACCACGTTTGGGAGTAAAGCTCATTCGCCCACTGACTTTCCTAGGAGTCTTCTCCTGCGGGAGCAAATTCTGGACTTGAATATTGGTATGTCCTTCAGAATTCGTGTCAACCTCAGTAAAACCAGAAACTGAACGATGCCTGATTAGCGACTCTTTGCCTTCCTTCTCGCTGCCTGTTCCTACACCGCTTCCCCTCTTATGAGACTTGGCGTGTTCAATTCCAATACCTTCCCATTGGTTGTTGTTCTTGGCTGGAGTGACCGACCGACTCGAGCCAGAGGCACGACCAAAACTCCCAACACTAGCACGAGCCCGGGCAGTCTTCCCCGTAAGGCCATCCAATTTGTTGAGTGCCTCCAAAGCTGCTTCGTCATCGAGGGCGGACCAACCTTCCTGCGTACCACGAAGCAAAGAGTGGGCCACATTTGGAGAGGTGACTTGCAACAAGTTCTCTTTGTGGCCAGAAGGAGGGGGTGTGTGAGGCCCGAGATGGACAGATTGCTTGAGGAGATACTGAATGGAGGACGAAGCAGGGGAGGGAGGGAGATGGGAGAAGTCCGCGGCCTGAACTCGACGAGCGTCGATGAGAGGTGAAGTCACGGTACCTGTTGAAAGTTGCCTTGAATGGTGCTCCGGCGTTTTAGACGCCAATCTAGAGGTACTGCTTATTGCGAGATGCAGACTCTCACGACGACGATCCTTGGTTTTCCCATCCTTGGGAGACAAAGATGACGAAGCATTAATATTGATGCTACGGTGCTTTCGTGCAGATGGGATCTTGTCTTCCTTGGTCTTGTCGGTTACAACCGGGATAGTTTCAGCGCGCTGAGAAACAAGCAGACCGTGATTATCCACCTCGAACTCTTCCGAAGTCCGCTTTTTTGCCCGGCGAGCGGGGACAAAGGAGCTTGAAGGTGATGACGGAAGGGGAACTCTTGGAGTACCGTCTTCGATGACACGTGTGAAAAGAGAGGATCGATGGGCTTTGCCAGATCTGGCAGACTCCGACGCACCGGAGTTGTTGAGGGTGCGAGGGTAGAGGATCTCCTCGCCCCCACTCTCCTCAGGAATTGAGGGACGACTCCGGAGGACCTTCAATGGAGGGGGTTGGAGAGGAGCCTTCGAGGAATGAATGAGTGAAGGTTAATGTAGTGAACGGGGAACATACCTCCTCTTTATCCGAAATTTCTCCATCAACGGCTTCTATCGTCCAGGGACTATCGGGCTCATCGTCATGGACGTTATCTGGGAGGTCTGGAAGAAGACTTTCGATAGGGACGTCAAAATGGGACTGTAGGTCGCTTTCGTCTGTGTCGCTAGCGCGCTCGTTCCTCGTCCAACGGGGCGTGGCTAGTTCACCGACACCAACAAGGCCCCGGCGATCTATATTTGCGGGGTTCCTGGCGGGAGTGATGGGCTCATTAATTAGAGGTTGATCGGGGGTTGTTGCGGACTGTGAAAAGGGGGAGAGGAGAGGGACAGGGGAGTCAGCAGGAGACTGGAGACCGAAATAATAGGGATCGAGAGAAGAGGACGCGGAGGCAGAACGCGAGACTGGGAGGAGCTGGTCGGACTGCAGAACAGTGTCTTCGGCAGGCAGGGCACCAGAGCAGACCTGGATAGGATTCAAAGGCGCGTCAGCAACCTGCACAGCCTATGCAGTCAGAAAGAGAAGAACCTGAGCACTGTCGAGTAGAGGAGACGAAGGATGCGCCTGCTCGAGGACGACGGGGTCGGCAGCGACGGCGACGGGGCTGGGTCGTGGGCCTTGACCTGGCACAGACATGGACTTGTGTCCAGAGCCAGGGAAGAAAAAACAAGGGGTAGAACTTGGGTGAGAGAAGACAAGACAGGACAGTCCGGCGTCGACCTCATGTTGGTGTTGTGGTGTGTTTGCGTGCACGACTGAATAGAATAAAATAAAAATATCATACATCCTCAAGGCCTGGGTTCCCTCTGTCCTCCATGTCTGTCCCCGTGTCAGATCCGACTCTTTCCTATCCCATTCCCCACTACATGTATACTTTCTCTCCCCCATCTTCCATCCTTCCTGCCAGGCCAAAGCGCCGTCAGGTCAAGAATGCCTGCACAAACTGCCAAAAGGCCTGTAAAAAATGCGACGATGCCCGTCCCTGCCTGCGTTGTGTCAAGTACGGGGTCAGCGAAGAATGCGTAGATTCCCAGCGCAAGCAGCGGAAAAAGGGGATTAAGCGAGGTCCCTACAAGAAGCGCGATGGAAGAGGTGCTTCCTTGCCTCTTTATTTCGTTTTCTACTCATACTTCCAAAGGTCGCACAGTTCATACTCTCGACCCCCCTGGCCAACTGCACGTCAATCCTGCTGCACTGAGTGTTCCCCATTCATTTGACTGCTATGGCCAGTATACCCAATATACCCCCAAATCCGATCATAGTCCCACATACCCGTATCCGTACTATTTCACACAGATGCCTCATCAGGATACCACCCCTATGGGCCAAGGAGACCAGGCTGCCGATTATCATTCTCCATCAATCTACTACTATCCCATCTTCCCAGTTCAGCCTAGCTATCCCACTCTCAACTTTCATCACCGTATGTCATCCCTGAACCGATTTACTGTCCCCCTTAATTGCTACTTTGACAGTTCTTCGACAAGGTAAAGAATAAGCTGCCCAACCGTCCGCAACTCTCGATGTATCTTCGGGAGACTCAATGACGGCCTCTTGCGCTATACATGTTTGCGTCTATCTCATTCTCCCGCTTTATGCCAACTTCTCTGTGTTCCATACTATAACAAAGCCGGTTTACGTGTCCTCTCTTTGCGTCTGCCCTAGCTCAACTAGTCTCATTATTGGGTGCGAGATAATTGTCTTTCTGCATAAGTTGCACAACCACAAGCGTAAGCCATTGTTGCACAGTTCCCAGAATAGGCGCTTCGGTCGGACGTGATCAATCACTGCACAGACAACAGCTGCATCTTGTCTACGTTCTGGAAATAAATATCATCTCTTCAATAGCTCCAATAGTGCCATGGCAAACGAGTACACGCCGGTCTCCTTAGTTGGCAAAGCTCTATCGAGGATGACTTCCCGATTCAACCATCGAGCACTTCCAGATTCTGTCATTGTCATAGAAGCCAGTACTTTGTAACACCTTCGATCATTCCAAGTCACTGATGCACGCGCTGCCTTAACACTCCTTTCTAACACCGATCCTCTTACTCCACAAGCTAGACCCTTCACCGAGTACCGAGGCAGACATGAGGATGTACGTTTGTCTCCTGGTTAAGTCACGAAGGTCACTATACAAGGTCACTATCATTCATCCATTTAATTGGCATGGCACTAGTTCTACAAGGAATATCAGAAATAACCATGGATGATGTTTTGCGAGTACAGGCAACTTCTCGTGTCTGGGGAAGCGAACATGTGGCTAGATTGACTTGACGCCTATAAGAATTAACTTATTTGCTTCTGGGTTTTGCTCGATGTAGTTGAAAATCCTAAATCAGCTGACTCATCTTCCCGAGTTTACTTCTCCAGCATGCTCCCATTCTCTAACCGGGGTAAAGCCCAGTTGAGTGTCAAAGGTAAAGCCGGTTCACTCCAACAAACCCTCTAGTTAGCTACAAATAGAGCACATGTTCATTTCTGAGTTTCAACTACATCACGATTTGAAGTACCATTAAAGCATCAAACAAGATCGGAGAGCCTATGTGAGAACCTCGCGTGCACCTCGCGTGCAGTGACATCAATGTTGCACCGTCCTACAATCTTCATGTTTTGCGATGGTCAAAGGAGACTACAATCTTTTCCTACCAACAAGAAATGCCATTATACATCCGACCAGCAACTAGATTTCTTATTCAGGTTGACAATCTCCCTGTCTCGGACGTAGACAGTAGAAAGGATAACTGTCCATACGATCTATCTGCTGCATTTTGAAGTATCGCTGACCTGTCAATTATACTAACATTCAGCGAAGCAGGACATGACATCTCCCCAAAGGAGTTAATTTCGAACCTTGCTAAAAATGATTTCATCATGATATCATCTTTGGGAATTGAAGGATGACCGGCTGTCCACTTCATGTCATACGGACTAGCAAGTATTCTGTGATTTTCAGCTTGGACCCTGTTCAAGGGCATACGCATCCACCTGAAGGCATAGATATACGAATCAATAGGACCTAGTTAATCTGTTATACGTCCTCTAGAGTACATGATCAAGTTATCGCTACTATCTCAACCACCTGAGTTCCGCTCAATATCTTCCAAAAAGGACACTCTTTTCTCAACCTGTGCAACACTTAGGTTTAGTGTTTGTGCTATTCCCTCCAGAACCTGGGACTCTGATGTCAGAATGTTCACCGGCGGAATGTTCTGATCCGCCAGATATGAATATCTGATTCACAACATATTGGTTACTTGGTAATAGATTGAACAGTTAAATGTAGTGACCAGAAGATCTCTTGACCGGGTTACTGTCAGTGAGAGGCTGACACGTAATAACATTGTAATATTGATCCCTGATGCCCCTATTAACGACATCACGTGCTCTCCATTTCTCCATGTCCACTCAACCCAGAAGAAGTAGAAGGCAGGTTCTCCCAGGTTCACATAAAACTGGTCATTCAAAAAGCGGTGATGTGGAAAGAGAGGCCCAGAAACAGTTTAACCTAGAGGAAAAGGAGCGAGAAATTTGGGACGAAGTCCGAGACGAGCATTACGATAGTGTGTCATTCTAGTCATCACCTAGTAGCTTTCTTTTGTTGACTTTGTCTAGTCATCGAACAACTTCCGCTGACTATTCACAGACTATTCACCCTCATCCGTCAACTAGACTGTCAAGCCCGCGGTACGTTTTACCGCTTCTATCTCAGAGAGCTGAACAAACGGGGCCTGCATGTTGTCCCAGATTATGCTGACAGTCTACTTCCAAAAATCTACCAATATATCCAGCTTCGTCAAAAACTCAACCAGAATGAGGCTAAACCCGCCCAGCCCACAGAGGTTGACGGCAACTCTTCACCACTCACAGGTTCTCCTGATGGTCAGTCAGTACGCGCTAAACGTTCTCATCATCATTCATAAGAAGTAGGGTATACTCCAATGATGAAACCCACTCCGCATGTATCTAATTTCTCTGATCCAGCTCAAGCTTCAGCTGGGCCAACCCAACCCTCGACGCGCGAAATGTTGTCTCATATCGGGTGCGAGACCGACGAATATTTGCGCACTTCTCGGGAAAAGGTCAATATCGCGCAGACAGCACATGACCTGGTGTGTGTGATGGTTTCTTGGTACCGTATAGGTCTTAGCCTCTGTAGATTGATCGTCAGATACGCTTGCTGGACCAATTCATCAAAGAGCAAGAAGCATCTTTGGGTCCAGAGCCGAATGCACCCGTTATGCTCAGTATGTCTGAACTAACTGTTCCAAAGTGGAGTCGCCCGATACGCGTTAGCATGAGTCCAATGCCAGATGAGGAAGGACAAGCACATATACCACCTGGAGCTTCGATACCACCAGAACGCCCTGGCAAGCGACGGCCTCTCAAAAAAACGAAGAACAAAGAGAAAGAGAAAGGAGAGCCAAGTCTGTCTCCTGCTCTGAAAATTACTCTACTGCCTCCACATCCGGACATCGCTCTTGATCCAAACGAGCCCACCTGGTGCTATTGCAATCGTATATCTTTTGGCGAAGTATGTTTATTGAATTACAGATAATAGTAAATGTACTCAATCTATCGCAGATGATAGGTTGCGATGACCCAGAATGTAAAAATGAATGGGTGAGCCTTGTAAACTCCATCAACAAAATTACTTGGCTCTAACTCTCCAGGGTAGTTCCATTTGGAGTGCGTGGGTCTGAAAGAGGTACCAGATGATGATGAATGGTATTGTCACGACTGCACCCAGCGACGAGAAGCGAAGAGCAGGCGTCGATAAGGTTGCATCTCAACCTGACGCTATCTCCATATTGAGCTTATTAGCTAGCGTTTCCATGTACACATCTAGCAACAGTTTGAGTGCCTAGCTGAGACTATGACTGTTTCACATACCTGCTTCATAACGGATTATCCAATACTCTGACAGCAACTCATTGAGCTCGGCCTCACTTTGTTTAAGATGGTCTGCCATCTGGACAGGAGATCAGTCAATGTAACAAATGGACAGTTGCACCTTGGTTTGTTCGTAACGAACGCACCTTAGTTTGTATGTTATTTGCCTCCATTCGAAGTTCCTCCAGTTGCTTGTCATTGTCACGCCGTTCTATCGCCATCTTTTCATACTCTGCTTTCAATTTTAGTATCGTTTTCTCGTTTGCCTGCTTCCGATCTTCTGCATGTTTCTGTGCTCGTTCCAGCTTCTCATGGGTGTTGGTGAGTTGTTTATGTACTCTCTGAACAAATAAGCGTCTCAAGTAGACCATCGGTATGTTCATGCTAATACTGACCTCATGTTTTGACATCAGTTCGCTTCGTTCAATGGATCTGTCCTCCAGTTGGACTTTGGTATCATTTAGAGCCTGTAAAGTATCCTGCAATGAGTGAACCTCCCTCATAACCATGTTAAGTTGCTCGATGCAGCTCCGGAAATCCTGATGTCTTATTTAGCGGTCACCCAAGAAAAACCAAGAAGCAGACCTTCTCAATGATTACCAAGGCATTAACCTTGGCTTGTAATTCCCGAGCTTTAGTTTCGTTCGCAGCGATGTTCCTTTTCTCCTCAGCAGCATCCAGTGTCATCTGAGAAATTCGTTTCTTGATCCGATCGGGGGACTGGACGATACGACCTTGCGTACGCTGCACGGCGTCATTGGTATTTGCAATCTCTTCTGAGAGGGATTCCTTAATATATGGATCTGAGTCTTTGAATGAATACTGGCTCGAAGTATACATACCCTCTGTCGGACTAAGGTATCCTTTTCAGCCTTGAGTCTATCCAGCTCGCTGGTGGCCTGGCCCTGTGAGTTCTTGATTTCGAACATATTTGCCCGAAGAATATCGTTTTCACGTTTCAGGGTCTCACACTGGGGTTCATCTTCTGCCAACTTGGTTCTGTGTGTCATCGATCATTAGGCACAACCAAGGTAAAGTAGGCTAGCTGACTTGATCGCCCCAATTTCTTGTTGAATTTTCTCAAGTTCCTCAATAACTTCTTCTCGCTCGACGATTATTTTTTCTGAATGTTCTCGCCGTTCCTTCACAAACTTATCACAAAATTGCTCTGTGAATTTCACAAAGTTGATAAAAGCTGAGAGTAGAACCAAGGTTCGCGCCTTTTCAGGCGCAAAAAGATCTTTAGCAGTGAAGTCCTCCACTTGCGCAGCTTTTGCAAAGCGTGTCCTATACAGTATATGAGATATGTTATCCAAAAAAGAGAGACAAGATAACTTACAGATGGTAGAGAATAAGGTTGTCGGAGAAAGCAGTTGAATACAAGTCTTGCTAATTGCAATCGTCGGATCAGTTCCCTCAGCACGAGACCATATATCACCTCACTATCAATTTCAAGAGAGGAGATAGAAGAGGCTGCTGGCTCTCGAAGAGACTCGAAAGTAAGACTAGTAACCTGTTGGAGACAGGCACAATAAACACCCTCGACAAATTCAGCAGTCGGATGTGTCAATTGCTCTGCTCGCACAGGCAAGCCCCAACCGCTTAAGGCGGTTATTATGTCTTGGATATTCATGTTTGGAAAGATACCTTTAGGCATATTGAAGAGTTAGCAAAGTTGATCAACAAGAACTCAGCAAGTACTTAGAGATAACATAGGCACGGTCACGTGAAATTTGCGCGCTTACGAGGAGCGCGATCTTAATGGATAGCTTCCATGTCGGTACCAAGAAATACAAGAAACAATCTTGCAGAACTTCTCAAGCTCAAAGAAAAAACTGTTCTTAGCTCTCCACAAACATACATTCCACCATCAAGAACCAGGTCCGGAGTATGTTGTTTTACATTGCAGCGAATGCCACATACACAAGTTACTTACAAGTTACTTCTGCAGCCCAAGTTTAAGCCTGCTATATCATCATCTGTTTCGAGTGCGCGTGAGTGATTGCATTGCCTCAACTAAGCACCGGTGACATGTTGCCTTTAGCAGTAGCATCGACTAGTCTTCCTTCCTTCTCTACTCCAGGATTCAAACAGGCAAAACCACTGCCGATCCAGACTTCTGACCCGATCATCATATCGGATGACTCGAACCACGGGACACAAAATGTTCTTAAACGGACCTCCTCCGATTCAGATGTCTCACCCGATCCACCTCCTCAAGCCTTCAAGCGCTCAAAGAAGGTGTTGACCACGTCCGACAAAGAGAATCTCCCACCCAAAGCCTCTCGTTCAAGCCTAAGTCCAAGTTCAAAGACAGGGGATGATTTAAAATCTTCATCTCAGTTAACCTCCGAGATCACTTTCTTAGCTGATCCTGGCCATCTGGCCAGACAAAACCCTCCTTGGATGGATGCTCACTTAGATTTGATGGAGGTCTGTTCAATTATAACCATTGAACAAATTTTTAACTCACTTATGTGAAGGTCCCGCCTGAAGGTCTCGAGAATTTCAAGAACAAACACCACGAACTCCTTAATCATGTCATGCGCCTTCTTCTCCATGGGGAAGGCTCATCTACTTCAGTGGACAAGAAACATCTCAGGAACATCTGGTATGACAAGCTAGCTAGAGATTGTTGGTCGAGTCTCTGACCCAGATGTAGTGAAGAACTAGAACAAAGGATTCGGGCGATTGAATGGGTAGGCAATCCAGAGAAAGGGAAGCAGCAAGATACAACATTAGTTGCGACTTTCCCCATTGACCATACACCACCTGCGATTCTGACTCCAAATCTTGCAATTTGTCCTGTCCGGCATTCACCACTCGCCTTAGCTCCATCCGCGCCTTCCACTGAGCCCTCAGCCCCTTGCTCGAAGACGGTTACTCAACCCATGATGACTGATTTGAATAAAGAATACAACGCCAATGGCCCAAACCACACTGAGCCTGACAGTGATGAAGAGTTATGGGACAACTTTGGGGATATGCCTGAGGCGATGTTTGACTCAGTTGCAAAGGTACCTTCTCGAATAACGGCTGCGGCCCCTGTCCAAGGCCCTTATATGACAGAGGTTCGGCACCTGCTGAAGGACATCTTCGGTCTCAAGCACTTCAGAGACAATCAACTGGAGGCAATATCTGCGACGCTGGAAGGTAGGGATGTTTTCGTCCTGATGCCTACTGGTGGAGGCAAAAGTCTTTGTTACCAACTCCCAGCTGTTTGCAGCTCTGGGAGAACTTGTGGTGTCACTGTTGTTGTTTCTCCCCTCACGGCCCTAATGGAAGACCAAGTATCCGGGCTTACCTCGAAAGGTATCGATGCTTTTTTCTGGAGCGCGGACTCACTACAGCACGAAGTAAGCTCGAAATTATTCAGCGGCGATAAGAAACCATCGTTGTTGTATGTTACCCCAGAAAAACTCAGGGCCAGCTCTGCCTGTCGCAATCTGCTCAACGGGTTGTATCGTCGACAACAGCTCGCTCGCTTTGCAATTGATGAAGCACATTGCATCTCAACCTGGGGGCAAGATTTTCGAAGTGCAGTAAGTAGGTAGTCATCCTGCTTGCCCCTTTTTTGACATAGAGAAACTAGTATCAGGGATTGGGTCAACTTCGACAAGAGTACCCTGACGTTCCCATAATCGCGTTAACTGCAACTGCTAATGAACGAACCCGAGAGGATATCGTCAATCAATTACAGCTTCGAAATCATGCTTCCTTCACCCAGTCCTTCAATCGACCAAACCTGAAATATTACATCAGGACCAAGGCGAAAGTGCTCGATGATATCGTGGACTTCATCCAGAGACAGCACCCGGACAGGTCCGGTGTTATATATTGTCTATCACGGAAGTCCTGTGAGCAACTCGCTGGGCAACTTGAGAAAAGAGGTCTGCGAGCCGAGTTCTTCCACGCTGGGCTCAATAAGGAGGTCAAAAATCGCCTTTTGGAGAATTGGAAGGCGGACAAATTTCACATCATCGTTGCAACGGTGAGTGTGTGAGCTCCTTGCACACGTCGGTTGTTAATATCTGCCTAGATCGCATTTGGAATGGGAATTGATAAACCAGACGGTATTCAATCAGGTGCACTATTGAATTCTGATTCTCATGTCTATTCGTAGTGCGTTTTGTTATCCATTATGATCTGCCAAAGTCTCTGTCAGGGTAAGTACGAGTATCATGTTAGCAACTCGACTTGATGGAGCAATTAGTTATTATCAAGAGACAGGGAGGGCAGGACGCGACGGCAAGTCAGCCGACTGTATCCTGTGTGAGTGACTTGCCAAAATAGTAGATCTTAGGCTCAGACTGTCGATCAGATTACAGCTTCAAGGACTTTAAGACGATATGCTGGATGATCGAGAACAACAATGATCATGAAGAACCCCTTACTCCTGAAGGCATCGAAAGGCAGAAAGATGCTGCTCGTGAGGTAGTGAAGTACTGCTGCAACATCTCAGAATGCCGAAGAGTTCAGGTACTTCGACACTTCGGACAAGATTTTGATCAGCGCAACTGCCAGCGTGGCTGTGATAACTGTTTAAATGACCGACAATTGGTAACAGAAGATGTCACGATCATCGCGAAAAATGCCATCGACATTGTGCAGAGTGTTCTGGATGCGGATGCCAATATCACTGTACCTCAGCTTACCCAATACCTCCGAGGAAACAATGCTGCGAAACTCCGTGAACGCGGAGGCCTGGAGGAGATGGTTGGCTTCGGGACGTGTAAAGGTTTTTCAAAAGAGTTGGTAGAATTATCTTTGGACCAACTACTAGCTCGCGACATCCTCAACTGTCGCAGAGAGAGGCAGCAGTCTGGCTATTTCACTGAATACGTCGAAGTGAGTATCTTCCAGTTTGAAGTCCGATTCTGGACTTAGAGTTTCTACAGCATGGCTCTCTTTTGTCATCTTTCAAGAAAAGTAAGGAGCGTTTTGAAGTTGAGTGGCGACCCCCGCCAGCAAAAGCTACGAAACCATCAAAGCAGAATCAGGAGCGTCAGAATAAAGCCAAAAGACGGGCAGCAGGATCAGCCAGTGATGATCCTATTGAATCTTTCCCTGACGAAAAGCTCAAGGCAATGGGATCATCATCAGGACAAGCTTCGCTCAGGTCGAATGAGAGAGCATCTTTCCCTCCTTCTATGCTACAACTCTATGAAAAACTGGATAACCTTCGAAATCAGGTATGCACTATACTTATGGCTCGGCTCACGAGATCCTTGATAAACATGTAATCAAAGATTATGACGGAAACTGGTCTTCGGGCCAAGTCAAAGGTAATCAGTGAAGCTCTTATCCAAGACTTATGCTTTAACTGCCCTCGAGGTAAGCTGAACATCCCAGAAGAGTCGTCTTCATTCATCATACGTCGGCTTAGATTATGCTGAGTTCAACGTAATCGTAGCTGGTGCCTCGGATGAGGTCACCAAATCATTTGAATCAAATCGTGACCGCTTCGCCCAGACTTGCATACAGCATCGGTGCGTCCATTGCATGCCAGCATTCCGAAATGCTATTAATGCAACCTCCAGGATATCTAGTGCAATGCGTCCGGCGGACTTACACGCCCGTTTTGCATACCTACAGACCTGATTGATTACTCGGCCATGATTTCCGCAACATTTCATCTATCATATCTTGAATGACTAGCTGCCGATTTCGCTCTTTCACAACTGTACTCAACAGGACATTGTAGTCAAATATATTCATTATAGCTTCTATAGGAACCAAGTTTTATCACTAGTATGCTTGAAGCCTTGAAGGTTCCCATTGATGTTCGTGATTCACCCCAAGCTGACTCTGCTTGTCATTAATCAGTTATGAGGCTTACATATCAGAGAAAGCGAACTCTATGGTGCCTTTCTCTTACCTTGTTTAATTTGTCACCTTGGCAATGGGAGTTGTGCCTAGGAATCATCCAATACCATTGTCAAGTATGCTCCAATCGTGGACAGACACAGTAGTGATCAACCACGTAACCGTTTTCATGTCTTCGTTGTCAGCTCCAGATGAATAGTCATTCCAGATTGATAGAATTGTCGTACAAAGGTCGTCGCTCAGTTGTTCATGTTTGATCTGCCACTCAACTGGAACGACCATATAGAGGATGGGCTATATCAGTCAGTTATCGAGTATGATAGGGATATACCACTAGTCATGGTACAAAAAGTGCAATACCGGAAACGATATTCCTGCCGATGCATATCAAAACAATATTCGAGTGGTATGATAATAGCCTGTCTAGCCTGACCGGAGTTATTGTAAGATGAAGGACAGCTTAATAACCTCCACCATCCACGTTCCGATGCGATGCCATTTGCCTGCGTTGAGTCTCTTCAAGCTTCGGGCAATTTGATATGCTGTGACCAAGACCTAACCAACCGGTTAACACGCACTATTGAAATTCGGAAATGAATTCAATACCTCCACATACGGGACAACCCTTCAGGAAACCACCTTGGGCGACACGAGGATCATCGATAGATGCTAAGAATGGGGGCACCCTGAAAGATCAATTGTAAGGAGTGACAGATACAATCAAGATAAACACTTGCTTTTGACCAGCTTCAATCAACAAATACTTGAGATCCAGCAACGTTTGTTCTGGTGTGGTCATGTTGACAAACGTAGTTGCAATTCCAGTCTTCCCACTACGCCCTGTACGCCCTATTTGATGCACATAATCTTCAATCTCCTTAGGCATCGTGAAAATGATGACATGTTGGATTTCATTGAAGTCTAATCCTTTGGAGGCAACGCCTGATGCTACCATGACGTCCTTCGATCCTGACTTGAAGGCCTTAATCGCATACTGGCGTTCTTCCTGTGCTTAAAGGCCATCAACGGCATAGTTCAAGCCATCCGGAACGTGACATACATTTCGATCCGTGAATAGCCACGGCTTCGACTCCTTTGAGTAACAGATACTCCTGTATATCTGAACAGACATCAGTGTACAAGTAGGACAGGATCTGTGTAAAATGACCAACCGTCAACCTCGTTCTTATTCTCACTGAAGATAATGACTGGGGGTGGTGTCTTCTGCAGACATTCAAGAAGATATACCATCTTTGCCTCTTGCTTTACGTATTCGACCACTTGAAGCACATCCAGATTGGCAGCACCTGCACGACCAACGTTGACTAACACAGGTTTAATCAGAGATTCCCTTGCAAAGTCCTGGATTTTACGTGGCATCGTCGCCGAGAATAAAAGAGTTTGGCGTTGGCGCTACGATGGTACATAAGCACAACGAAAGCTCAAAGCCACTGAAGATGGGTCTCGCCTTGAAAAAGCTGATGATGTTACGGACATCATCTTCGAATCCAAGGTCAATCATCCTGTCAGCTTCATCCATACAAAGGTATTTGCAGTTGTTGAATGTAAATCTTTTCTTTTCAAGCATGTCGATCAGACGGCCTGGAGTTGCAATAACTATATGAATTCCTTTGCTAAGAACGTGGCTTTGTTCGCTCATAGAGATACCCCCTATACAGAGAAGGGAGTTGAGCTGGGGGAATTTGCCTTCTCGAGCTAAGGCTGAACACCAGGTATTCACGTTCTCGTAGGTCTGGTTGGCAAGTTCACGGGATGGACACAGAATGACGCCAATAGGTCCCTCGCCACGGACAAATGGAAGTTTCTTCTCTTCCTCGAGTGCCATCATGATCAACGGGAGACAGAAGGCCAACGTTTTTCCTGAACCAGTAAACGCTATGCCAATAATGTCGCGGCCTGAGAATCTAGATGATGGTCAGAATATGGTGAGATTTGGAAGCATGAGCGCGCACGCAGCCGGTATTCCTTGAAGTTGAATCGGAGTAGGAGTGATGATGCGTTTCGACCTCAGATGCTCCAGTATAGGCTCTGGTATTTTCATATCCTATTCAATGAGTTTAGAAAACAAAGAAAGGTGCTGATAAACACATACCTCAAAGTGTTCAATTGGAGAGGGAATGTCTTCCCCATCTGCCAGAATGTGATACTTGTCGCGCAGCCTCTGGTGTTCCAGTTCAGTTCTATCTCGGATATACCGTGGAGGCCTCCAACTGGATAACATTCAACATCCCAAATTCTCCGGGAAGCCCTAAACAAAACACAGTACCTAGTGGTCAAAGGCTCTGTATATTGGATACCTTTTGCAAGCTCCATATCGGACACTAGTTTACGCCGACTACGAATTGCTTCAAATATCTCCTTGTCAGCTTCTTCTGCTTTTTCACCCTCAGTCTTCTTTGCATCTACAACGGTGAGTTGGATAGTCTCCACAATAAATCCCAGCGAGACAGACCTTCAGTTGCCTTGCGCCGCTGCACTTCCTGGGCTTCAATCAATAGTGTCCTCTCCTTTCTTGTCTTCTCACGCAAATGCTCCTCCTCTTTGAGGGTATCTTGTCGCTCGTCGCGCTCCTCTTGGAGGCGTTTTGCCTTTTGACGCTGGGCATTTGCACCAAGCGAAGAGTATTTGGCAAGCTTCTCCCTGCGTCTCTGGGAGATGGGTATGTATGGCTCATAATCGTCGTTTCCATCTAACTTGTAAGTTGGAGAGGGCGAACGTTCATTGCGGCGACGCTTGTCCATTGTGGTTCACTCAAGAAGCAGTTGCGTTTGAGCGGGCCGCCAGATCGGGCCGCTTTCCGAATGTAATACAAAAATTTGAAAAGCGTCAGTGATCTGCGATGGAATTCGACCCAACGACACATCCTCACCGTCGTTGTAAGCGTCGCTCAGATATTCGCGGTTTTTTTTTATCTGATTTATTACAGATAACCCCCTTCTAGATGAACACGTCCTTGTTTCCCCTCACCGCACCAAGCGACCTTGGCTTGGTCAAACTGAAGCGCCCCAATCCGCGATGCCCCCTGAATATGATCCTACTTGCTATTTGTGCCCAGGAAACCAGAGGTCTGGAGGCCAGAAGAATCCTCCTTATACTCATACTCATTCATTTGTCAATGACTTTGCTGCGGTACTGCCTGGACCTGCTCCCGATGCTCCTGCTCCTCCTCACCCGATGCTCACGAGCCAGCCCATCCATGGAGGCTGTGATGTCATTATCTTTCACCCCCGACACGATTTGACCTTGGCCCAGATGAATCCTCCGGAGGTTGAACGTATCATTGCTGAGTGGATCCGTATATATCGTGAAAGAGGCTCGCAGGCTGGCATTAAATATGTCCAGATCTTTGAGGTCCCTCAAACTGTCAATCGTACTCGAGATGTCGCTGATCTTGTGCCAACAGAACAAGGGTTCTATCATGGGTTGTTCCAATAGTCATCCACATGGTCAAGTATGGTCACTCTCTCAAGTACCTACCCTCCCTGCAAAGGAATTGGCATCCTTGGAACGATACTCCCTCTCTGGAGTACAGATAAGCGCTGGTGCCCCATGTGGTCCTCATGGTTCGTCAGAGACCACCGCACTCGCGAAGGCATGAAATTTATATGTTTCAACCAGGCCGTCCCTGCCTCCTCTGTGAGTATGCTCATGCCGAGGTCAATATCAGTCAAGACAATGGTCGTGTTATTTTGAAAAATGAGCACTGGGTAGCGCTTGTGCCATGGTGGGCCGTTTGGCCTTTTGAGATACTTCGTGAGTCATTCTCTTTACTGAAAGGCTCAAAATTGAGGTTTTTAGTTTTGCCATACACTAGACACATAACCTCTATCATCCTGCTCACAGATGCTGAGAGGGCTGCTTTCGCCAGTATCATCTCTCAGATAGCCACGTGTTATGACAACCTGTTTCAATGCCCTTTTGCCTACTCAATGGGTATTCACCAGCGACCGGTACCTGGATCCGATAGTGCGTACAACGATGACAGCGTTGCACATCTCCACATCCATTTTGATCCTCCCCTCCTTCGAAGTGCGACCGTGAAAAAATTCCTTGTTGGGTACGTTGTCATCAAAGGACATACTTCTTCTGCTCACAAGAGTTTGAATAGCTTTGAACTCATGGCAGAAGCTCAGCGAGATCTTACACCCGAACAGGCAGCAGAAAGACTACGAAATTGTCCCACCACTCATTATCTCCAATCAAATGCCAATCAGATGCATGCAAAGGCTGACTTAAATTATTTACCATGAATCTGTAGCCACATAGACCATAATCTCTTTTCCTCATTTGTACCTTCAAACTTCCAATTAATTTTTCGGATTTCCTCAAACCCTTCATCCGTCGTGGGTTCTTCGTATTGCTCTCTAAAACTGGTGAATGCTCCAAAGGGAAGCAGATCTCTGCGTGTCTTTCCGGTCTTGTCAATACAATTATATCTACTTGTAAAAATTTGTTTACCTCTGAGCTGGTGATTGATGTAGGCTTGTGAAATGCTCTGTACAAGTTGTTATGCCATGCTAAATCTATACTTCCAACAAAGTCAAAGCATCTGCAAGGAAAATAAGAAACGACACGAGAAAGGTCTCATCATTCTTTCACCCGCCTGATGGGCACTTTTTCTCCCCTAGCCAAGTCAATGTACAACCTTCGCGTTTTGATATCCCGGTTGGTATTATCTATCTCTTGTAAATTCAAGTTCATTGGCCTGGAGCTCAAGATGATCATACCGACAACACAGCTTTCACCTCTCTTCAAAGCCTCCTGAACTGCCTCTATACATTTTCCACGGGTCTTCAAGATATCCTGGTTAATATGGGCATAGTTTGCGGGATGAAAATGACGGTAATAAAAACTTGACTTTCCAAGGGCTGGATATCCACAAAATAGTACAATCTCCTGTCCTCCAGCAGGAGGGATGATGGGAGATGGAGTGGGTGCCGTCACAGGAACTAGAGGCCCAAATTAATATCTGATGTCTGCGGACAAGAAACCAGCGCATTACGGTCTGAAAGTGATGAAACATGGAATCCTGGCAAAGTGTAATTCATGTTGGGAGAAAGGTTGAAGAAATACTCCTAGCTCAAATTTTAAATGAGGAATGAGAGCAAAAGTTACAGGCTTGCCGACCTCTGGTGTTTTGAAGGGAATCCCAATGTTCAAAGCTAGCTTGCGATCGGTACTCGAGAAATCCGGCTTCTTGTTCTTGTACTGACGGCCGGCAGCATCTCCTACGAAGAACGAAGTATCCAAGTCTAGATATCTAGCATCAGCAGAGTTCTGGAAGATCTTTAAATGCTTCCTCACCTATTTTGACACCCTGCGCATTAAAAATTTTTTCCAGTTCCCACCACATTCCTAACATGGGTTTTCGATATTCATCCCTCGCGGTAGCTGCAAATATCCAGAAAGGCACATCCTTGAGCTACATCAAGGTTCAGCACCCAAACATGCCAGGAGGACATAAAAAGGCAGACTTTCGACCCCACCGAGGAGACCTTCTCCTTCCAGTGTTTCAGCGCTTCTGACTTGATAGCTTGATTAGAGAAAATAACAATGGTATGCCTGTGGAATTCTTATAAGATGGATTCATATTGGCCATCTAACGGGTACCAACCCCTCCTCAGCCACGCTCTGCAATTTAGCTGGGACAGCTGCGTCCCACCACTCCCACCCATTACTCGAAAAAGTCTTCTTCGTAAACTTAATGATTGTACCATCCAAATCGAAAGCAGCAACTTTGGCGCAACACTTAGGTCTATGGTTTTTGCCGTGAAAACATGTTTTGTTCTTGCCCAAAGGCGCAAGCCACTGGAAAGACTTCGAAGATTCAATAGCTTTAACAGTTCCTTTGGGAGTAAAGAAGGGATGTACTGAGGGAGGTAACTAAGCATGAATATGATGTCTCCGATGAGAGGACTGGGAATCACTTTTCTTTGCGGTAGGTTCCCCAGATGGCTGCTCTTCTGCCGGTCGCTCTTTGACGCGTGGTTAGGTTGCCACTAGAAGGGATTGAGATCTCCAAGGCTTACTTGATGAGCCAGCTTGCATCTGAGCGACAACGATGGAACGAGCTACAAAGTCACTAACTATTTTTCTTGCTGTCAGTGAAAGAAGCAAGCCAGATTCGTGATGAAGGCGATCGACACTCTTGTTCCCTGCTGCAAGAGAGTCGCTGCTAATGTGCAGAAATTGCTAGCAATATATAAATGGATTAAGACCGTCACAAGGATACCTCGACCCGTGTGTTTAGTGTCCGCCGAAACAGTGTTGACCAAATAAATGTCAAGTATATGGTCTGTATACTTCTCAGTACTCTATCTAGCCACTACACAGCTGATGAGCAGTTGATTACAAATCACCGAATAAATATGGATAAGCTGGATCGTTTTCTTATTAGAGTTCCAATAACATGTGTTGAATGAAAAATGCAAGCTTTTCCAGGAAAAGAGCCTGAGATATGCAAGACCCAACGAGTGGAAGCCGGTGGGCAATCAAACCCTATACAGTTGTTTAGCCAATCTCTAGGATCAATTATCTGGATACTATTCCTTCCTGTATTATTTTGATTGATTGAGACGGTGTTTCAATGATCCAAGTGGTTTGATTCTAGCTTCTAAACTCAGGACTAGATCATAGCCACGCCTCAAATTCTTAGGCGTAAATCTATAGGTAAGAAAACATAGCCCAACTTGTGACCCAGTTAGAGTCAACAGAATGGGGTCTAACAACAAGGCATATTCTACATGGGGAATGGATGTCATGTAGAACCAACTAAATATAGTATTCTGTCGGGATGAAGATAAAGCAATATAGCAGATCACTTGACGTAGATGGACACCTACCTGCGTGAGTTTGGGGAATGTCATGCATGTGTAAATTCCGGTCTGGAATTTTATCGGAGGCCTAACGATTCCAGTCTTGGAAAATATTCTTAATTCTCATGACGAACTTGACGCCACTCCATACCCCGCATGCGCTACGGTGTGATGCTCTTGCCATTGATATACCCTTGTACTTTTCCTGTTTATTTTAGACACAAAGGCCGCTGAATCCAGCCATTAGTATCACACAACGTCGTTACAGCACTTCGAAAAGTATACTTTGTAAGGTCCTCCCGTGACAATACTACCATCATTCTCTTCTCCCAGACTGATGAGTTCTTCTTCCAACTTGTCGATATCTCCTATGTCAATTACCTTGTGATCCTCGAGAGCATGCAATGCTTCCTTGACCAAGACACGACAATTAAAACTATCTTCCTTCTGCTCCCACACAGGAAACTGCATAGGAATATCGCTCATGAGCTGGGCAATAGTATCAGACGTGTGTACACCGCGAATCAAACTTGTGTTCCAAATAGTCTGATGTGAAAAGCAGACAGAGACGAGCAAGTTAGGGTCTCACCAATTTGCACAATGGCACATACAGGTTTACGCACTTGGAGTAGGCTGATATCATGTTGAACATCTTCAAATTCCCAGCCTGGGCCATTCAGTTGAGTTGCATGGAACTTGCGGGATGCGGAGGGATGACCAGGAATGGAGAGACTGAGGGCCCAGTGAAACTTTCCATCACCACGGGAGAGTAGAACGACTAAGATACCACTTTCCGGAAGCAGAGGCCCAAACAAAGGAGATGTGGAACGAGACATAGAGAAGCTGGGATTGCAGGATGTCGACGAAGGGTGTTCCAAAAAACAAACAGTGACCACTGTTTCATGCAGGAAATTATATGTTATCAAATCCTGTGACTATACGAACCCAGTATACAAATGTTGAGCGTGCGACTAAATATAAATAGTTGACTGGTTCTGGTTCTTCTCACGGCGGATGGGAGAAGGACTACAGTGAAGAATCAAAATTAGTTGGTGCAATGAGAATCTGATATGCAATATGCCTAATTTCTTGCTACCACATTCTCCGTAGATGTGCCGTACAAGTATTGGATGACCCAGCATGAGTTGATCACTGGGTGTGAGAAAAGTGAAATGACGACAATCAGTGCAGCTACAGATAGCCTATAGTAGAGCGTGACTGCATGACTAGACATGTGACTTGACATCCCAATTTGAGCGGCGACTTGACTTCTAAATATCCGCCGTGCCTCCTACGTTTAAAAACTTCCAGCCAGGGTCTGATACCTTAATTGTTAAGCGACGGTGGCTTTCAGGTCCCAGGACTCTTGCATCCAAGCTGCGCAATCTCAGTCAATGAGTCCTACAGGCTTACAACTATCATCTACGAGAATATTTCGTGGAGCAGTATGACAGTGACCGAAGAGATTGCATAGCTTTATCGGAAGTAAGAGGAAAAGTTGTGCGTCGAAAGCATCTCAGGAATCGAATGGGTTTGTTCGACCAAAAAGGTCAGTGGTTTCCTCACAGTCGCCGAGGTAACTAGACAGAATCTAGACAGAATGTTTCAATTACAGACCTCTTACACTTGTTTGCCTATATTAGCTAGTGAGTGTTTGGCGATGTTCTGTCACACTTTTTGCCATCATCACATCACCATCATGACTACTCTTCCGCCTACCAACTCCCTTGGTCTCGACTTTGATGTTCAAGAAGAACCGTCTCAATCTACATGCATAGCACAGGACTCAGAAAACACAGAGTCTCAGCAGGTGCCTCAATCCCCAACGACTGAGCAGCAACCCCGAGGGAAGAAAACGCCATATGTCAATCCAGATCGTGTCAAGACGGGTGGCCCCCAGCGTGTGCGTCTTATTCGCCTTACATCATGACCGATATGGTTTAATCATGTGCAGGAAAAATTGACAGACGAGGAACTGGCGGAGCGAATGGCCCGAATGAGGCAACAGAATGAGAAGATCAAGCAACGTCGTCTGGTCCGTATCTCTGTTAAACCGATTTGAATCTACTCTTCTTATCACTCTTCAGGACGTGGTTGCAGATGAAACTGCTTTCAAGCAGACACAGGAGCACGAGCGACGAAAGACGGCCAGGGCCAAGGAGATACAGGACAATATCAACAAAGCACGGGAGCAGAACGTCAAAAGAAAGATGAACAAGGCTCAGAACAGAGAGTGGGACTCGGGAAAACCAGCCACCACTTCCTTGGAGAATACCTCGAGGAAACACTCCAACAGTCAAGATCCTAATCACCTGGTGTCCGCAGAAGAAAGCGCTCTTGGTGAGGCTCCCTCCAGTCCCAGAAGCCCCGTTACTCCAGCAAGAACTGGTTCAGGAAGCTGGACTCGAGGAGGCCACCATCCAAGAGGAGGCAGAGGGCGGGGGCGGGGGCGAGGCAGAGGTAGAAGGAGCAGCGATAATTCACGGTTTGGTCGTGCACCCTCTACCAAGGAGGATGAATCTGCAGGAAACAGCAAGGGAAAGATTCAGGCCGTCAATGCGACCCTTCCAACACCCTCATAGTCGGCTATGCCTTTTTCCAAGTATGTCATGCCTGATTTATCATGTGTGTCAGAATACATGTTGTGATATGTCGAATACAGTAATGGCCATCTATGTTGAAGCAATTGACGCGGATTGTCTAAGGTCTACAGAGCCTGCCCTTCTTCTCAGTTTGTTCTGATGGACACTGATAACCTGTTCCCTTTCTTCTATGGCAGGAATGCATGTCTCCGGGAAGGATCGATAAGACTGAGTATATTCAAATCCATACAGCAGTCCGTCTACCGTAGTGTTAGGGACTGGGGGAACCAAGCCTGGAGTAGACTTTGTTGGTGGGAGGGTGATCTGAGTTCCACTGGGTGACCTCATCTGTCGCCTACGTTGTAGTGCAGTTACGGCTTCCATACGCTCCTGAGAAAGGACATTTTGAACTTCAGAAATATCTGAGGGTGATGGTGTTACGAGATCTGCATGCTCGAGGATGATCTTTGCTTTTCGCTTCCAGAACATCGCAATCTTCTTGGTGTTCCGTAATTCCTGGCGTGTCTTCAAGACAAGTTTCAGAGCGGTAGAATAGTGCTGTTCGTCGCCCAGTGAACTTGATTGTCGTGGTGAGCTGGCCCGAGAGCTAAGCAGCCCAGCAAGAGTTGAAGCGGCTTCTGAATTGAGAGAATAGCGATATTGCTGGCATGTTGTTTGTAATTCTGAGATAGTATCTTTGTCCCTTTGAGCTTGTCTGTGCAGTTGAACACTTTTGTGCATCTCGGCGTAGAGCTCCGACATCGTCAATTGCAATTGTGTCTCTGCAAGGGTCAGCCTTAGAGCGAGCGAGGAGTTGACCTGGGTAAGATGTTGGTTTTCGAGTTCTGCTTCGAACACACGCTGGTTGAAAGAAATAGTCTTGATATCTATGGGGCTGGAATAAAGGTCTTCGCAAGAAGGGCCGATTATAAGGACAGCACTGCCGGTAGCTTGTATAGGGAGGGCAGAGTCTGACCTGGAACGGCGGTGTAGGAGACTGAAGCTTTTGAAGAAACGCATAGGAATGAAGATAGGGTGTTGTGTGGCTATGCCGCTCCCTGTCCTGTTTTTTGTATCCACACATCATGGGCCGCGGTCTACTCCTCACATCCAATCTACCACAGCTGCAGAATCTCATCAAGAGAGATCCTGCTGCTTACAAGGAGGAATTCCTCCAGCAATGGACACATTATAAGAGCATTTATGAAATCTTCAAAACAAATCCAGACGAGCAGGCCCAAAATTTCAGGGAATTGATCACATTTATCTCCCAGGTGGGTGAAATTTGTGTTTCGTAGGACGTCTCTCATCCAATCTGGACTACAGGTGGCTACATGTTATCCGGATGAAACAAAAGAATTTCCAACGAACATCTCTAGTCTTCTCCTCGACAATTACGGTATCCTTTCCTCAGACATGCGAAAGGCACTTGTCCAAAACCTTGTCATGCTCAGAAACAAAGATGTGATCACTTCAATCCAGCATGTTCTCCATTTCTGCTTTAAAGTCGTCCAACGACTAAGTGCTCTTTAGGCTTCTCCAAACTCTGTTTCCTCTCCTCCCTCGCACCAACTCTTCTGCCCTCCGTTCATCAATCCGTAAAACGGTCCTTGCGGACATCCGTACCGCTAACCTGAAGACGAAAAACCATAAACTGAACAAGACAGTGCAAGCCATGTTATTTAGCATGGTGGAGCGAGGTATGAACGGGGAAGTACTGGGAGATAAGGGCAAGGTCAGAGTTGTCGGCCCAACAAGTGATACTAAGCTTTATGATGGTCAAGAGGCCATGTGGGCGATCATCCTCACAAAGGAGCTCTGGAAGAAAGGGATTTGGTCTATTGTTTTTCAACATCGTTTCTGGTTCGTAGTTGAATTTTCCTTAGGACCGATGCCAAAACTGTGTCGATTGTATCTCTCGGATGTCTCCACCCCGCAACAAAAGTGCAAAATGCTTCTGTTCATTTCTTCCTCAGTACTGACGAAGAGGACGAAAGTGAACAAGAAGATGAGGTATCGGCATGATCCAGATCCCGAACTCACAATACTCATCGAAACTAGGAGATTGATGTGAAGGCTTTGCATCATAGGCGTGAAATCAACAAGAAGACAAGAAGCAGCGACAAGAAATTGCGAAGGCAACTTAAAATCGCAAACAAAGTAAGCCACATGACGATCCACTCCCATTTTCTCTCACACAAAAGGGGAACAAAGAAAAAACAGCAAGAAGGCCAAGGCGCACCGAACTTTCCTGCACTTCAGCTCTTGCACGACCCTCAAACATTTGCTGAGAAACTTTACGATATCCTCAATACCTATGATAAACGATTTTCTCTGGACCACAAAATTCTTCTCATGCAACTTCTTGCTCGGGTTATGGGTGTTCACAAGCTTTGTGTTCTTGGGTTCTACACGTACATCGTAAAATATCTCACTTACAAGCAACTTCGTGTGCCTGCGATTCTGGTTTCACTGGCACAGTCTGTGCATGATCTCACTCCTCCGGATGCTCTCATTCCTGATATCCGTAAAATTGCTCAAGAGTTTGTTCATCCTGGAGTGGCTAGTGAGGTGATTGCTGCTGGTATTAATTCTATCCGCGAAGTGTGCCGAAGACAACCATGGGCTATGGAAGAAGATCTTCTTGGTGATCTTGTCGAGTATAGGAAAAGTCGAGACAAAGCCGTGACTGCTGCTGCACGAGGTATCTTGAAACTGTACAGAGAGGTTAATCCCGGCATGCTTAAACGGAGGGAACGGGTAGGTGTCTCTATAACCTGTTTAGTACTGTTTGTTGACTGGCGTAGGGCAAAGAGGCCGCCATGGATATGGCCGGTGGTGTCCAACCTTTGCCATACGGACATACCACTGAAGCGGCGATCGATATTGAAGGACTTGCGGTAAGTCAATAGACAATTCCTATGTCTCGACACTGACTCACGCCTTGGAATGACAGTTACTTGAGGATCATTTGTCTAAGTTACGGGCAGAAGATGGTGTAGATCTTGGGGAAGGTGATGACGATGTAGCATGGAAAGGCTGGGACGAAGATTCATCTGATTCTAGTTCGGAGTCAGAGGGATGGATTGATGTTGAAGATGATGACAATGATATCGTTATAAGTGATAGTGAAGATGAAGCAGAAAAAGAGAAGCAACAAGATGTGGGCGGTGCCATAGAACAAGCAAAGACATCTCAGCTGGCCACTACGAAGGTACAATGCATAATCTTGGTTCCATGCGGATGTTGATTAATTTTGTCTTGAAGATTCTGACGCCCGCTGATTTTGCCTTGCTCAATGATCTGCGCTTACAAGCTGCTTCAAAGGCAGCTGAGAGTGGAGGTTCATCAGCCAAGCGAAAACTGGCAGAGCTCGAGGCCATCAAGAGCTCTAATATTGATCAGACGAATCATGTTCTAATCTCAGAGAATGACATCCTTGGTCCCCGGAAGAAAGCAAAAGCAGACTATGCAGAACGTATAGCTTCTATCCAAAAGGGCCGCGAGGGTCGCGAAAAATTCGGCTCGAGTAAAGGGAAGCAAAAAAAGGACACTCCAAGCAGTTCGACCAATCGTGAAAAGACGAGAAACAAGCCTATCATGATGATTCTTGGCAGTGGGGCAGTTCGGGGAAAGAAAAAGGCATCCCTGCGCGAGAAACAGCAGAAACTACGAGCACATATCGAACGAGGAAAGAGAGCGCGGCATTAAAAAGTCTGTATTTATCTGAGTTTATTATACATCCGTCCCTCGGATCTGGTTGGACAGGTTGAATCCCATCGCAAAATGTGACAGTTTGGCGTCCACGACGAAGTCCTGAAGTTATGAATATATGAAAACCTTGAATACCCACCATAGACGACTATCTTCCTGACCTTTTTAGCGTATTCTAAGGTGAATTTTTATTACGATGAAGTCAGGTACGAGGATATGGACATACCTCGGAGCACCTCGTAAAGCTTGGACAACTTAACAACACGGGGAACAATGAATTCTCCCTCTTCAAGCTTTTGCTTGGGCAGGTCTAGTTCGTCTTCCATCGTCACGTTCACGATGACGAATTTCATGTTGGCGGTCGTCATGCCTGGGGATCGCAACTGAATAAACTTCAATTCAGAAGGATGTAGTGTATACGGACCCGGGTCAGAGACAATGACATCAGAGACTTCTTGAATGCTGTCAGCTTTGAATCCCGTCTCCTCCTCAAGCTCTCGAACAGCTGCACTTTCCACAGAATCTCCTTCATCAATCAGGCCTAGAGGGGTCAACTGGAATAAAGTAAAAATTATGCAACCACCTGCCTGCAGGAAATTCTTTGCTGGTATATTAACTAAAGTCAAGAAAACAGAATACAATCATACCGACGACGTATTTGCCGACAGGTGGCCTAAACTGTTCGATAATGACTGTTGAAATCGGAAAATTATTTGTCTTAGATTTCAAGAGGGCCATAATAGCAACGGCTGGTGACAGTTCATGCCCATTCAGCACTAGAAGCCACCAAAAAATACCCGCACCATCTATGCCAGTGGATTTGCGGGTTTTGCGTTCAGCGCATTCCCAAACCCTCTCGGTAGATTCAAGTACTGTCAGCTCCAAAGTCTAATTTGTACGTAAAGTACGGTACCTCTTTGCCTTTGGCGTCAGAGTACTTGATCCTCTGAAGGGTGATCCATCTGTGGATAAGTTTGGTCAAATTCGTATGTGGGATCAAGCAGGGTCTACGAACTTGGCGTCTTGAGCAAGAAGATCAGATTTTGATATGATCTCAGGCGCAAAAGACATGTTGAATTCGCGGATCTTGGGGTGAAATCTTCCAGGTAAACGAGAGTGTAAACGTGCCCTGGAAATTCGCAAGAACAATAACGTCATGGGAACATGTCACACTGTTTCTTCTTTCAAATACTTACAATGCATCAATTGCAGTCCACAGTAAAGTACAAGTACTCTATGTGGTGCTTCAGGTTTTATTACAGATAGAAGATTCCACTGTCTGTCAAGTTGTTCAAACAGGACCAACGAGCACAGTGTATGTATACACTTACTGACTCACCTAGTGAATTGGTGTAAGACAATACTGTAGATGGGGTGAAAAGTGGAGGAGCAACTACATTACATTATGGAACAGAGTCCATTATACTCAACAGTGTGTAGTTGTTTTTTTTAAATCATCAATTTATTACATGGAGCATGTAGGCAGGCCAGTCCATTATACTCAACAGTGTGTAGTGTAGTTTAGTAAACTCTAATATATTACTTAAGCATGTCTATAATGTAACAAAATACATTCAACACTCCCCCTCACTGAGCACACAGGGATGTACGAAAGTGTAAGCATTTAATGTATAGTGTCATGATTTGCTCTGGCACTTATTCTTTTTCTTTATTAATTAATTAATTAACAACATCATGACACAATAACTACAACAGGAATGTCATGAACATAAAAGGGACAAACATGAGAGAGATTGGGTAATGATCTGAGGTCAATCACATGCCAATCAGGTAGTTGCCATGTATGGGAGAACATGTGGGCAGAAGCTGTCTGACATGGGGAATTACTCAGGACTTAACAGATGATAGCATATAGATACTGTAGTCACTCTTAGAATAGATTAGCCACAGCCACATGTACAAGTATAAATAACTAGTCAATTCATTGAGAGACTTTGTCAAGTTCCTTTCATCTTAACCTCTATAACCCTAGAGGGGGATCAGAGATTGTCCCACTAGTTCTAACACATGGAGCAATGTTAGTAAAATATTAGACTTAGCTGATCTTAGAATTTCTGGAATTTTATTTGCCCAAAATTCTTAGTAAATAGGTTAGCAGGGTTTTCACTTCCTTTTACATAGAATAACTTAATTTGGCCTTGTTACAAAAAAGTAACTACTAAATAATGCTATGAAAGTATAACAAAATACTTATTTAATAAACTGCATAAATAGCTGGACCCTTAGTAGCAAGTAGCCTTGCTAACATTACCCTTTTAGTAAAATGGTAAACTATATAGTATGTGACTACTAGTCCATAGCATAACTGTGACAATTAGGGGGTCAGATAATATAATATAGAGTATAAGTATAAGGAATGGTCACCCAAGTAACTCAGGTAGATAGCTCCCAACTCTAAGTCAGAGTAGACAAAGAAAACTTATTAGAGTTTTTATTAATTAGTTCAGCTACTTATATGTGAATACATGTTTATAAGTATTTGCCTAGCTATTTTATCTTGCACATCCCTTTTGAGTCACAATGTCCTGCATGCATTCAATATTACCTAATTAAAAGAAACAAAATAATTCACTGCTGTAAATCATCTAGCTTGTCTGCCATTTCATAACACTACTCCCCCAAAAACTACAAAACTCATACCACTATCACGATATGGTAGCACCCGAGTTTAGTATTGCAAATACACTTTCTGTTAATTCTCAAAACCCGTACATGAACCAACCTAACCCTGAAAGACCACCGGACACTGCTGTGAACATACAATGTAGATGACTACTCCAATGAAGCTTTACCGATAGCCCCCGCAGCCCTTCCTTTTTGCCCATGGACTCCTCCCCCTCTTCTGAGGTTGACTATGCTGAAAGAGTAGCAGCTTCAAATAACAGAATGGAAGTCAAAATGGCTGATCCTACGATGGACTACTCGTGTGCACACTTGCCTCAAGATCCACATGTTTACAACAAGGCAGTGCCTATCGACTCGAGTCAATCGGCCCCCTCTACATTACCAGTTCCCCCATCAGCAATTCCATATGAAGCTAACATGCTTGCCGACCCAAACCTCTGGGATGGCCATTTCGGACCAATTTCTCTTTTCGGTACTAACGAGTTCTTACAAAGCAATGTCCGCAATGTGTTATGCTCCCTCATCTGTATAGCCGAATTCATTAGGCAGAGAAACATCACAGACCATGATGGCAATAAAATACCTCAAATTGACTCATTTGGGCAAGCCACCTTTGATTTCATCACGGCTATATATGAAGCTAGCTAGGACAAACTATACACATCAGACAAAAATACCCTCAGACACAAAATACAAATGCAATTCAGTGACTTGGCACCTCGGGTTCAAAATACTGACAAAAGAAATCCTGTGGAGAGAATTCCTCTGCCCATCCCTAAACGACACCTTCGCAAACAGGTAGAAGAAGTTAAGAAATGCTTGGAACAAAAGAAGACTAGGGGAAAAAATCTGGCCAAATCCTATGCTCAAGTCTCTTCTCCTGCTAATGACATACTCAAGCTTAGAGATGCCTTCCTGGCCCTCCCCAACAAAATCATCAAAATTCATAATGCATCTCTAAACGTCACTCAGCCCAAAGGTAAAAAGAAAATATCCATCACTACTAAAGGACCATCCAGGAAACAAGCAATCGTCCTGCTTTTAAGCCAGCATGTCAACTCAATCATGAACAACACAGGGCTACACGTTAACTCCATCAACGGTCTTCTTAAAGGTATAAAATCCACCCTGAGAGCGGAATTCATTAGACCCGCTACTAAAAGCATAATCATCACTACCAACAACGTCCCCACACCAAGCAATCTCTCAGTCATAAAAAGATATGTTAAATCCATCGAAGGCATTAGGCTAAATGAAGTTGCTACACCACGACTTCCTCAATCCAAATTGTACCTCAAAATCATAGGCATTCCATACCTGTAGCCAAGTGGCCTAGCTATTACTAGTGAAGACATCGCTAACTACCTAAAAAACAGTGACTTATTTGAAGGCACAACCCTAGCAGCCAGACCACGTGTTATAAAAGCATTGCCAAAATCAGACATGGCTATCATATGGATCGACATCTGGGATTCATAGAATGGCTCTAAGGCCAAAACACTCATCAATCACTTGTTCAACTTCGGCAGATATATAGTCACTTTTAGAGGTACCAGTATGAACCCGGGAGTTCTGCAGTGTCACAACTGTTGGAAATGGGGTCACACCACCTTTTCATGCAAAGCTCATGGCTCAAAATGCCAAAAATGCAGAGGTCCTCACAAGATTGAAAATCACAGAGATTTCACCTGGTGTTGTAAGGCTAACTTCAAGCTGAACCCTCCTTGTTTAGAAATCAAACAAGGCGAACCATGCCCTCACACATTCAAGTGTGTCAATTGCAAAGGAGACCACATGACAGACGATACTAAATGCCCATTCTGAAAGCATCATTTCAACCAGGAATGGCACTCAAAAAAAGCTCAAGAAGCCAGAGAAATCAGAGCTAACTTGATTCGTCTGGCTGTAGGCGGTACAAACAATTAATGATTAAGCACAACTTAAAGATTTTTTTGCAGAATGTAAGAAAAAACAAAACGCTTACAGATATAATTTTAGAAACAAGAAAAAACATTTTGGACATCATTCTCATTCAAGAACCCCCTCAGTCCTTACTAAGACATATTCCCAGCTACACAAATCCTGAAGGCAATCCAGTCTATGGAATGCCTAAACATCCGGACTGGTCACTATTCATCCTAAACGACGAGTATACTGATAGCTATCCTAGGGTTGTAACATATGTCAACAGACGCATTTCAAGATTAAGGTTCTCCCTCAGAAAAGACCTTATAAACCACCAAAATATCAATGTCATTGATTTCCACAACGGGCAAAATATCAATTTTATCATTAACGTTTACTTTGACAGCAATCAAACAGCTCTCTGAGTACTGCAAAACAACATAAGAAATATCAAAAACATGGTAATCATGACAGGCAACTTCAACATCAGAGATAGCGATTGGGATCCAAACATCCAATATCACTCCATCCACACGGAAGATCTCATGTCCATTGCTGATAGCCTAGACCTCAAACTTGCGACGCCTATAAACCCTGGCCCAACTAGATTTGCAGATAACCAACATAACACCAACTCTGTTCTTGACCTTGTGTTCATGAACCCAAATAACCCAGACTTCAACAAGCAAACTCTCAATCCAGACATTCGTTTACCTTCAGACCACGTCCCACTCATCATTGAAGTAGGCATAAAAGAAGAAAACGTTGACATTACTTTCAAGGCGATAAAGAAGAATAGCAAAGAAGAAGAAGCATTCATTAGAGACCTCGTGAAAGGAGTAAGAAACATAGACATGTCGGAGATGAAAAACCAGTTGGATATACAAAAGTGTGCCGCCAAGCTTGAGAAGATCTTCAAAGATGTATGGTCTACACATTCCATGACCAAAAGAATCACTAAACACTCCAAGGAGTGGTGGAACAAACAATGCACTAATTGTATTAACAAATACCATGAAACAGGCAATATCAACAGTTGGAGGTCCTTCAAATCAGCCATTCGAAATGCCAAGAGATTATTCTTTGATCAAAAAATCCAGGAAATTGCTATGTCTAACAAGAGACCGTGAGACCTTATGAATTGGGTAAGAAAGAAAAACCTTCTGGCCATTGAAACAATCTATTACAAAGGTCAACCGTGCAATAATCTCCCAACATTATGGAATGCTCTCCACAATTCATACAACTCAGCTGAAGACAGACCAATCGACACAAGGTTTCTTGAGGGAATCAACCAATGCAACGACATAGACTGGCCCCCGTTCATAGATCAAGAATTTAGTGACGCTATAGCTAAATGTTCAAACGCATCCTTCCCTGGTCCTGACCATGTCACGTGGAGACACATTAAACATCTAGTCTCAGACAAAACATGTCGCAGTAAAATTGTAGACATTGCTAATGCATGCATTTCAATAGGTTATTGGCCTGATCACTTCAAAGAGTTGATGTCAATCATTATCCTGAAACCCAATAAAGCGTCATATAACACGACCAAAGCCTTTAGATCAATCGTACTTCTCAATACCATGGGCAAACTCATAGAGAAAGTTATTAGCCATAGACTTCAATTCCACCTTTCAGCTAACGGATTTCTCGACCCCAACCAACTGGGAGGCATTAGACAAAGGTCAACTATCGATGCTGGGATATATCTTACTCACCTTATACGCACAGGCTGGACCAGAGAATGCCACACAAGTGTTATAGCATTCGATATAGCATAGTTTTTTCCATCCCTCAACCACAACTTCCTCGCGCTATGTCTTGCTAAAGCTGGTCTAAATGCTAATGTCTTAAATTTCTTCAGAAGCTATCACTCCAACAGATCCACTACATATGCATAGAACAACTTTACATCACAGAAATTTGCTACAAGTGTAGGAGTCAGCCAGGGATCTGCTCTCTCTCCCATCCTTTCTGTTATACATCTCGCACCAATCATAAAAACATTTAAAAAAAGAATAAAAAATCTAAAAGAAAAAATCCACACAGACATTCTATCTTTCATCGACGATGGCCTTCTTATTTCTTGGGAGAAGAGTTACGAGCTGTCTTCTGCTTTTTTCTTAAGTAGTTACAATATGATATCTAAAATATTCTCGGACGCAGGTCTCGTCATGGAACACGACAAATCAGAAGTGTTCCACTTCACTCGAGCCCATAACCCACCCAACCCTTCCATCGACCTCACTTTGGTGGGAGGCCCCATACTCCATCCTAAACCCATCTGGAGATATCTGGGTTTTCTCTTTGACAGAAAACTCAATTTTCATCATCACGTTCACCACTACGCAACCAAATGTCTCTCTACTCTTAGCGCCATGAAGATGCTAGGCAACTTATCTAGAGGGCTCTTACCAACACAAAAATGCCTCCTGTACAGAACATGCATCATTCTGATAGCTTTATACAGTTTCCAATTATAGTTCTTCAAGGGGGCTCCAACAATAAAAAACATCACGGAATTAAAGAAAATGCAATGCAGAGCAGCCTTATAGATCACAGAGCCCTTCCGCACATCTCCCTCAGAGGGAGTCGAAGCTATAGCTGACCTCATCCCCATAAACTTACACCTCAAGAAGCTCAATGGTCGTTGCCATCTCAGATATGCAACCATCCATCTATCACATACCATTAATACCCTTCTTGACAAACATCAAAATAGAAACCAAAACCAACACAAATTTGCATTAGCCAACCTCACTAACAAACAAATATCAAAGCTGAAAAGCCCCATCAAAGATGTTAGTGAAAGGCTCAATGAAATCAAGGACGAGTTTGATCCCTATCATTCCATTTTTCATCCTGGTTTGCACCTAGTAGATCATTTCTCTAGTAGAATAGTTTTCTATTCTTCTGTTTCATCTAGTGATGAGGCTCTCTTCAAACACTTGTCAGAACTCAACCTAGCATTCAAAAAAGTTCAAAAATCACCCAACAACATAGTCATTATCTCAGATGGAAGCGTCAAAGTAGTAGGATCAGCCACAGCCATTGCACACGTATGGAAGGACAACAAGGTCATCAATAAACTCAAAGCACATACAAATAATGTCACCTCATTAGAGACGGAGTTAATGGCCATACGAATTGGCCTCACATCTGCCTTCGAGAATGCTGAAGCACACCAAATCCTCGTTATCACAGACGCACTCAAGGCGGGAAAGAAAATCATCTCTTCGGGCGATCAATATCTTCAAAAATCCATCATCCCCATTGCCGAAAAAATACAAAGTTTTCTCAGCAAAGACAGTCGCAACTCAATACACTTCTGGCACTGTCCTAACAAACTAGAGTGGCCCAGACACACTTTAGTCAACAAAGAAACCAAATCATCCCATACATCACCCATCCTCCTGGAAAAAAATTCATTCTTATTCAGCAAAAAGAAAGAATACAACCTCATACTCGAGTCATGGCAACAATCGTTCAAAGATAGTAAAAAGAAAGGTCAACTATTTCTCGAGTTTGAAGACGACAATGAGAAAGTCTTAAAGCCAACGTATTCCAAGGGAGGGTCATGGCTACCGTACATAGGGATTTCAAACTCCGTATGTGCAAGATTCACTCGTATGATGCTAGGACATGCACCAATAGGAGAGTATCGACAAAGATTCTTCCCAAACACACCTATCCATTGCCCATGTGGAGAAGCAGATGTTGAAACGAGGGAACATATCTTCATGCAGTGCAAACAATTTGACTCATCATCTCGCCCGAGAGACATATGCATTTCAAGCTTTGTTGAATTTATCATTGGTAATCCAACATCCTTTTGCTTTGATAACAGCTAAAAGACAACTCAAGTATCCTCAGTGGTACAAACACTTCACCAAAAAACATCCAAATTTTATACTATTCCATTTCCTCTTTCCCTTTTGTCCTTTTACATATTTAAGTAGATACAATGTGTCTGCTATGGCCTGCCTATGTGCTCCGTGTAATAAATTGTTGAAATTAAAAAAATAAAAAATAAAAAATAACACTACTCCCCTCTCAAAAGTCCTCATCCCAAGGACTTCTCATAGTTCGTCATATGGGTCCCTTAGGTCACCCATTTTGCATTCTTCATCTTCTAGTTCCTCTAGATACTTCCTGTCTTCTTCAATTCTCTATCGATCTTCCTCATTCTCTTTTTCATTTCACTCTTCTACCATTCTCCCCTTGTACTCGTTCTTTTCTTCCTCTATTCTTTTCAGGAATGGGTTCCTATTGTATCTTGAGAACGGATTTCTTTTTCCTCTATTTGTCTCCGGTACTCTCTATCATACTTCTTATTTTCCTATCTGTATAATAACTTTGCTGTATATCTTCCTGGTAGTTCTCTACTAAAAGTTTTTTTGTCTTCTTCTGCCTCTTGTTATCTTACTTCTTCTTCTTTCTCTTTGTGATATTCCCTCTCAAAGTCTTCTACCAATTCCATCGCATTTTTCAAGTTTTCCTTGCTCTTCCATATGTCTTCCTCAGCTGTACATCCCTTTTATTGCACTAGATATTTGTTTTTTCCTTGTATCTTCCTCTTATTCATAATATTTTTTACTTCCTATTCTTCTTCTCCTTTGATCACCACTGGTTATGGCGTTTCTTTCCTCTGTCCTTTAACTTGCAACTTGTATCTCTATACTCTACTAACATTAACTACTAGATGTATCTTGATCATACTTGGCAATTCTAATTCTATTGTGTTACTAGAAATAATTGCTTTCACTCTGTAAGATCCCACAAAGTATTCTGTAAACTTCTCTGTACATTTTCTGACTATCTGGTACTTGAAATCTTTAGTACTAAGCAGTACTAAGTCGTCCACTCTGTATTCTTCTACTTCTCCTCTCTTCCTATCTATATACTGTTTTATGTCTTCTTATGCTTTTTGTAGCACTACCTTCACTTTCTTTTGCATACTCCTTATTCTTTCTATAAATCTCTTGGCTCCCTCATACTTCTTCTTCTTTCTCAATTCAAACCCCATTCTAGAACTTGGTTCATTTGAAAAGGTGACATCTTAGTTCCTGTATGTACTTTATTGTTGTATGTAAACTTTGCTATTCCTAACCACTCAGACCATTGTTCTTGTTGATGATCAATGAATATGTAAAGATACTGTTCTAATTCCTAATTTATTCTTTTTATCTAGCCATCTGTCTATGAATGAAATGCTATAGACAATTTTGTCTCAATTCCTAATATACGGTTTAGCTCCCTTATGACACCTGCTACAAACTATGGTCTTCTATCAGAGATAATGCTATTTGATAGTCCATGCAGTTTCCAAATATTATCTCTAAATAATCATGCTAGACCTTTTGCACTTGTTTTTTTTATAGTAGGTATAAAGTATGCTATCTTTGTAAATCTATCTACTACTACTAAGATTAAGTTATATTCTTAAGTTGAAGGTAACTTCATAATGAAGTCTGCACTAATGTGAGTCCATGCCTTCTCTGGAATCAAATTTGGCATAAGTTTTCCTGTCAACAGTTGTATTTGATTTTTGTTATATTGACAAGCATTGTACCCTTCTACATATTGTTTCACCTCTCTAGTGACCTCTGACCACCAGAAATTCCTTGTCACCAACTCTGCTATCTTTCACTGTCCTCCATGTCCTTCCACAGACATATTATGATGTAGCCTGATCACTTCCGCTTTTAATTTCTCGTCTTTAGGAACATACACTTTTTCTTCTTTCAATATCAGGCCATCCTCCTGGTACCATTTCTCATCTCTCAACATTTTTACATCTGCTTACTTCATTTCTTCCACTGCTTTCACGACTTCATCATCTCTCACTTCACATTTTCTTACTTTACCAATATCTGCTTCTTATTATCTTTCTCCACTCCAACCTCCCAATATGGTCTTCTGCTCAACCCATCTGCCTTCCCCATTTTACTTCCTGGAATGTGTGTTAATACAAAGTCAAACTTAGATAAGTATAGAGCCCATTGCACTTGTTAGCAATTCAACTTTTGATTGCTCATAAAGTATTCTAAGTTTTTGTAGTCTGTCCATACTTTGAATTTACTCTTAGTTCCTTTCAGGAAATGTTTTCAAGCTTCCAAGCATCATACCACAGCCAACATCTCCTTGTCATGTATTTCATAATTTTGTTCTGTTTCGTTTAACAACTTAGAGATATAGACAACTAGTCTCTATGTATTGTCTTTATAATTAATAGACAACACTCCTTCTGTTGCAAAATTAAAGGTATCTACCTCCACTCTGAATTCCTTATCCAATTTAGGTGTGACTAATAAGGGCTGACTTATGAAAACCATTTTCAACTGCTCAAATACTTTCTGCTACTCAACTCCCCAGTTCCACTTCTTGTCCTTTCTTGTCAGATTATTCAAAGATCGTGCCATCCTTGTAAAATCCTTTACAAAGCATCTATAATAATTTGTGAGACCCAAGAACTTTCTGGCATCCCTGACCATCTTAGGTATAGGCCAGTTCAGCACTCCTACTATCTTGTCTTCTTCCACCTTAATCTTTCCTTGACCCATTACTACTCCCAGGAAGTTTACCTTCTGCACTTTCCAAGCGCACTTCTTTGATTTCATATATAAGTCTATTCCCTCTATTATGACTTCCACAATTCTAATCCTTTTTACTTTTAGCCACTCTTTCTTTACTAGCATCTGTTCTTCATTATCATTTTCCACACCAATCTCCTAGTCCAGTCTTCTACTTAACCCATCTGCTTTTCCCATCTTGTTTCCTGAAATGTGCTTCAATACAAAGTCAAACCTAGATAAGTATAGGGCTCATTGCACTTGTCTACGATTTAGCTTTTGATTGCTCATGAAATACTCTAGGTTTTTATGGTCTGTCTACACTTCAAATTTACTCCTACTTCCTTCCAGAAAATGTCTCCAGGCTTCCAAGCATCAAATCACCACTAACATTTTTTTGTCATGTATCTCATAGTTGCGTTTTGTTTTATTTAGCGACTTAGATATGTAGACAACTGGTCTCCACATATTGTCTTTGCATTTAATAGACAAAATTCCTCTTATTGCAAAATTAGAGGTGTCTGTCTCTATTCTGAATTCTTTGTCCAATTCAGGCGCAACCAATAAGGGTCTACTAGTAAAAACTTTCTTTAGCTGTTCAAAGGCCTCTTACTGCTCACTTTCTCACTTTCACTTCACTTCTTTTCTTATTAGATTATTTAAGGATTGGGCTATTTTAGCAAAGTTTTTTACAAATCACCTATAGTAGTTAGCAAGATCCAAAAACTTCCTAACATCTCTGACTATTGTTACACTGTCAGTGAATTTGCCACGGAACTGTAACATGGGATAAGAATTATAACCTCATTTCCTAACTAGGATGTGCTCTTAGAACTCTCTTACAAGCCCTAGACATACTCTAGATTTCTAACAGGGTACTCTTACCAGATGGCTTTCAAGCTGTCATGAGCTGAAATAGCCTATTACCTCAAGAGACAAGACATATGAGCTGGCAGCAGGGTCTTTGGAGTTGGAACATCTCACTGGGCTTCTGGACACCAGGACTTTAGAATTTTCTCTGGAATCCTAGCTAACCTCAATCTAGAACAGACTTAGACAAATTCAGAACAGATGCAACGGGTCAGAAGTCTATTATGGGTATGTGAGTTTATCACATATAACCTAACATTTAGAAGTGGATGCTACACGTGGATCCAAGACGAGGATGCAGTCACATGATACTAGAGTTATTTCTAGATCATGTTTGAAGCTGGGAGAAGCTGGGAGAAGCTGACTGATAGAAACGGAATAGGTGGACCATGAAGTCAGGTGGTTAGTGGAACAGTACCACATGAATAGATTTAGAAGGTCGGACGGCAGCGCTGTTATTGCCCATATGGAAATATTTCGGAGGAGAGCAGTGAGAGAGACTAGGGGAGATTGTTTTTTCCTTTTTTTTAGTTTAATTGAGTCTCCTCCATTTGTAAAGTTAATATATTACTCAGGGTGAAGAATGATAGGCAGAAGAGAGCCTTCTTAGCTCTTGCTTTCATCTTAGAAGCTCTAGAGGTCATTGTATGCGATGTTCTATGAGTGTAAGGGTTGATCTTGGTGAGAGACTAGTTAGGATAACTTGTACTATACTTTCTACTCGATCTAGGACCTAATAGTGAAGATAACTCAGATGACCTTCAGCAAGGTAGTAGGCTTAGAAAGCCTAGCTAGTCCTTCACTCAGACTATATCACATCTATAAGGTTTGGTATGGGGATATAAATGAGAGATGGATTGAGTGTGGTAAGACCCAAGAGTGGTTTATTGACTACATCTGTTAGAGAGCTCATTACAGTATATAAAGGTGAACACCTTAGAGGAATTGGCTACTAGGCAGATCTAGATTGATCTTACTATCTTTATGCCAATTTTAAAATTACAACTAAGCCATCTTTATTTAATCATTCTTTTAATATTCTTTTTTCTTTCTCTCCCCCACCAACTCTTTAGTACATGATTGAGGACTGCCTCATATCTCTTTTATTCTTAACGCAGTGAACTTCCTATCCTCTTTGACCCCCTTACACCGTCTTAGGTACAGGCTAGTTCAATACTCCTGCCACTTTATCCTCCTCCATTTCAATTTTTCCTTGACCCATTATTACTCCTAGGAAGTTTACTTTCTGTACCTTCTAGGTACATTTTTCTGGTTTCATATATAAGTCATTCTTCTCTAATCTTCTCAACACCTCTTCTATAATCTTATCATGACCCTCCTCTATCTCTGTTCTTATTAACATATCATCTATAAATGCCACCACTTTTCCCTCATTAATCATATCTCTCAGAATTTCATTTATCATGCCTTGAAATGTGACAGGTAAATTTGTCATTTTGAAAAACATTACTACTGGTTCGTATGACCCCACATGTATAGTGAAGGCTGCCTTTCACTTATCTTCTTCTTTTATCCTTACATTGTTATAGCCCCATCAGAGGTCCATTTTAGTAAATACTTTTTTATTACCCATTGTCAGGACCTACGGGACAATTCTAGATTTCCCTCAGAGGATATGAGGTTAAGACAAGGAGAACTCGACAGAGTTCTCTCTATGAATTGACTAGCTATTTATAATACTATATGTGGCTGTGACTAGTCTATTCTAAGAGAGATCAAGGTATCTATTAACTACTATCTATCAAGTCCTGAGTAATTCCCCACGTCAAACAGCTTTTGCTCACATGTTTTCCCATACATGACGGCTGTCTGATAGGCATGTGATCTATCCCAGATCATCACTCGATCTTCCTATGCTTATCCCTTTTATGATCATGATGTTCTCACATCGTGTTTGTTAAGTTGTACCATTATTAATTAATTAATTTAATAAAGAAAAAGATAAGTGTCAAAGCAAATCATAACATCCATAGAGTCTACCAAGTCTGTAATCAGTGACAGAGAATAGTTGTTTTTGATTGTCTGCTTATTGAGCCTTCTGTAGTCCATAACTATGTGTTTCTCTTCATCCTTCTTGCCTACAAAGAACACCAGTGACGTCTAAGGCAATTTCAAAGGTCTAATATATTCCTTCTTTAAGTGCTTATCAATAAATTTCTGTACCTTCTCCTTTTCATTTCTAGAAAGAGGGTATACATTCACTTTGCTTGCTCTGAAGTCCTCTCTGAGATTGATTGCATGATCCCATACTTTTCTGACTGACATTTGTAAAGACTCAAGTTGTGGTTGTGATAACCCTAACCCAAATCTCACTCTATATCAGAGTAAATAAAGAAAATTCATTAGAGTCCTTACTAATTTGTTGTACACTACTTATACATGTTTGGTTGTTTGTCCTTGTTTAGTGATCCGAGCATATTACCTAATTAAAGAAAAGAAAAAATAAATATTGACTTTAGAGGAAAATAGTGGTTCATAATAGCATTCTCTTGGATTCCACCTTCTTAAACACCTTCAGCCATTTATGAAACTGTTTTGGTACCATCTCCTCCACCTTCCTGTAGTCTGCCTTCATTTCCTCCTCTCTTACCCAATCCTTTTTCTCATCTACTGTCCACCTAACAATCTTTTTTTCATTTTCTCTGATCTCTTTCTTTCCTTTTACCCTTATTGCCTTTTCACACAGTAGTGGACACCTCATTATTCTTACTTCTCCCTTTTCCCAATCTATTTCAGGATTATGAGCTGTTAGCTATGGCATGCCCAAAATCACGTCTGTTTTTCCTAATTCACAGACATCCATTCAAACTCTCTCTACATGTCCTTTGTAGAACATATTCACCTCTACCTCATGGGTGATTGCACCTCTACTATTGCTAGTACCATCCACATTTCTCACTTGCAAAGGTTGATCCAACTTGATCAACCTATATTCTCTCTTCTGAGCTAAACTTTTGCTCATAAACATCCCCATTGCTCTACTATCCAACAACACTTTCACTGTCCTTTCCTCATGGGTATCTATCCTTTCAATACCGACATTCATTCACACTTCTCTTAGAGGCTTAAATGTTCACCTCACTTCTCTAGCTTCTCTTTTCTGCACTGCTTTCTGATTGATAGTTCCTACCACTCTCTCTGGATCAGTAATTCCAGCCCTCCCCTTCTGGGCCCTAGGCACTGACCATTCCAACTTTTCACCCCAATTTCTTTCTTTCCTGTCCTACAGGGCAGACAGAACACCTCTTCTTTCCATTTTTTCTTTCCTTCTAACTACCACCATGGTTAAGTCGAATATTTTCAATAAACCTTTTGCTTTCAGAGCTTATCCCCCTGACCCCCAGGCCATCCCTCCCAGTGTTGGTGAGTCCCCAGACTCACTCAACTTGTTCTCTCACTCCAGCTCTAAAGCTGGCAAACACGTCCACCACAGAGGATGCTCACGCGAACGTCACATTGTCAGACGCTCCTCTGGGAGTGTCTCTGCTGCTGAAGACTCAAGGAAGACATCTCCTGAGCCTTTCTCTTCCTCTTTCTCTGAAGAAAGTGATGAGGATAATGGTCCTAAGACACCTACTGCCTCTAGGACCACCAAAGGCAAGCTTTCTTCTCATAGAATTGCCTCTGCAGTTCTCTGCTGCTCCTTCTTTCTTTGCTCCTCAAGGGAGCACACAGGCTATGAGTTGGGATGACCAAGTAGCTGCTGAAGAGAGCAGGGACCTTGTCTCTGGGGTGATCTCTACCCCCCAGGCCCCCTTGTCAACCAGTTTGATGTCTCATGGCTCAAACTATGGAACAGCTGAGTCAGCCTCCCAGTTGGGAGGTGGCAGTGCAGAGTCAGGCACCTGTGATGTGACAGGTGACCATCACTAGTGACAGTGACAACTTACATCATATGTCACAACCTGTGATAAGTAACATTGTCACACCTGATGTCACATATGACTATGGCCTGTGGGATGGTGAACACCATGTCACATCATTGTCCAGTCACCCTGGCTATATTGAGAATGATGCCAGAATGATTGCCTCCTCGGTGATGTGCATTATGTGCTTTATTCAGAAACACTCAATTGAAGGCCGCTCTATTGAGCAATTCCCTCTCATCTTAGGAATAGACTCCATTATATAGCAGCTATTCCAAACTGTGTCTGCTTCAGAGTGGGATCACTTTAAGATCTCACCTACTCCTGATGCTCCCTCCCTTGTAGAGGCAATGAGGACTCTCTACAGTCCTAGTGTACCTGAAGAGCCATCTCCAGATGTAGAGATGGTAGTTGACAAACCAGTGGTAGAAGAAGTGCCCTTTACCATTGTGACCGCTAAAAAATACAAGGGCAATGACAAAGCTTTATCCTTTACTAACCCTCAGACTTTCTCCCAGAATACTCCCCCACCATCTGTTGTGGTCTCAAGAGCTCCTCTGCCACAGCCAGTCAAGAAAGCTGCTACAAAGCCCACCCATGTAAAGGTAGCCACCATACCTCAGGCGCCTAAGCAGACACCTAAGTCATTTGTCCAGGCGGCACGCAGTGGGAACCCCCAATCCACTCCAAGGTTTGTTCCTACCTCTGCTCATCCAGAGTATGAGAGCCTCCTTCATCTCCATGATATGTTCCCAAACCTTCTTATAGAGAAGGTTCTGGCTATGTACTAGTCTGGATTTGGTGCAAGTGCCCCTCCTAGCAAAGGAGGCGCTTCTTACTCTAGCACCTCAAAGGCACCCAAAATGACCACATATGGGCCTACAAGGCACCAGGTGTTGATCCCACTCGATGCTCCTAGTGCTGAGATCGTTGTGGCTAATGCTGCTATAGCAGTAGAGTCCTGTAACAAGGGCTTAGTCAAGGCTCACTCTAAGTTGAGAGTTGAGTCTGTACGTAAGGCATGGGACAACGTCTCTATGTCTACCAATTTTGTTGCGTCAGCAGCAGAGTTAGAGGTGATCAAGCAATGGCTTAAGAAAGTCACTGGCTTGAATTCAACTATTGTGGTGGAACCTCATCTGCCACAGTCCAAGTCTTTCTTGAAGATCTTGGGTGTCTCTTACTGGGGCAACAACTCTTCACTTCCCATTACTTAGGCCCAGGTAGAGGCTGTCATTGCTAGTACTCCTGTTTTTGAAGGAGTAGTACTTGCTTCTCGCCCTTGCATTATGAAGGCATTACCAAGTTCAGACATGTCTGTGATTTGGATTGACATCTGGAACTCTCAAAAGGGAACCAAGGGCAAGACCCTCATTAACCGCTCATTTAACTTTGGGCGACACACAGCTATAGTCTAGAGGACTGCAATGCACCCTGGGGTTGCCCAGTGCCACAACTGTTGGTGCTAGGGTCATCCAACCCATGCCTGTCGCGCTCAAGGCACTAAGTGCCAGAAATGTGGTGGCCCACACAGAGTGGAAAACCACAGATCTATGGCTTGGTGTTGCAAGGCCAATCCTAAGTCCAACCCTCCTAGAGAGGCTACAGCAGATGGTGCTCCCTGCCCTCACACCTTCAAGTATATAAACTGCAAGGGTGAGCACTCTGCTGATGACCCCAAGTGTCCTTTCTGGTGTCACCGCTTTGACAAGCAGTAGCACTCTAACAAAGCTGTTGAGTTGCACACAAGCCATGCCAGCAACAGCAACATCCAACGCCCTAGAGTGGGCAATCTCTAATCATGTGTAGTACAACCAAACTACGTATTTATTCGCAGAATGTTC
>Ga0153966_100124_pt1 | contig 52125 bp, 66 predicted proteins | sample TSFL050MetaG_FD_104738 | JGI IMG/M metagenome (GOLD analysis project Ga0153966, IMG submission 104738) | Attine ant fungus gardens microbial communities from Florida, USA - TSFL050 MetaG | ecosystem: Host-associated > Fungi > Mycelium > Unclassified | place: USA: Florida, Paynes | collected... | reverse complement strand
GATGGACAAACAGAAAGGATGAACCAAGAACTAGAACAATATCTTAGGATGTTCATTGATCATCATCAGGAACAGTGGCTGGAATGGTTGGGAACTGCAGAATTTGCCTACAATAATAAGGTGCAGACAAGTACAAAAGTATCGCCCTTCATGGCAAACAATGGACGAGACCCTCACATGGGATTTGAACTCAGGAAGAAGGGGAAGTTTGAGGAGGCAAACAAATTCATGGAAAGGATGCAGGAAATACAGGAGGAAGCAAAAGCAGCACTGGGGAAGGCATAGAAGGATATGAAGAAATATGCAAATAGGTATAGAGGAGAGGTAGAAGAGTATAGAGTGGGAGATCTAGTGCTACTCAGTACCAAGGATCTCAAGTACCAAATGGTGGGCAGGAGAACGGAAAAACTTACAGAAAGATTCATTGGACCTTACAAAGTCAAGTCGATAGTTTCAACAAATGTCATAGAATTAGAACTACTTAGTACAATAAAAATTCATCTGGTAGTTAATGTAAGTAGAGTACGAAGATACACCAGTCAGATGGAGGGACAGAAGAAAGAAGTGCCACAACCTGTGGTAATTGAAGGAGAATAAGAGTGGGAGGTAGAACAAATAATGAATAAAAGACAGGTACGAGGAAGGGATAAATACCTGGTACGGTGGAAAGGGTACACCGCAGAAGAGGATACTTGGGAGAGTAGGGAAAATCTTAAGAATACAAGTGAATTAGTAGAAGAGTTTGAGAAAGAATATGGGAGAGAAGAAGAAGAAGAAACACGGCGGCAGGAGAGAGAGGAAGAGAAGAACGTGTACAACAGGGGATTGTCAGGGAAGTATACAGCAAAATTATTGTATGGATGGGGGGAGAAGAAATATGAGCAGGAGTATTGGAAGAAGTTAGAAGAAAATTGGCAGCGATGGAAAAGGAATCCATTTGCTAAAGTAAGCCGTAATCCGTTCTTATGGATAAAACAACAAGAAGAGGATGAAATAGGGAACATAGGGGATTGGGACAGTGAGTTGTAAAATCCTCAAGGACGAGGAAGCTTGAGAGGGGGGTGGTGTAATAAAACAGCAGATGAGCTGGAGCATCTGCGGCGGCGGATTATTTTATTTCTTTTTCATTTCTCTTTATTATGTAATAATTTGAAGTGCATGGGACACTATGACTCAAAAGGAGTCTGCGGGATAATTCAAGTAGACAAATACTAGTAAATACCGATTCACGTATAAGTAGCTAGACTAATTAGTGAGGACTCTAACGAGTTCTCTTTGTCAACTCTGATAAAGAGTGTGTGCTTAAGTTAACCCTAGCTTGAGCCCACTACACTAATGCTGAAAGAAGGAAAGGTGTATGTCCCTAAGAATGAGAGGCTGAGAGCGGAAGTAATCAGGCTACACCATGATACGCCTGTAGGAGGACATGGAGGACAGTGGAAAACAGCAGAGTTGGTGACAAGGAATTTCTGGTGGCCAGGGGTCACTAGAGAGGTAAAGCGATATGTGGAGGGATACGATGCCTGCCAACGCAACAAGAATTGAACACAACCACCAGCAGGAAAATTAATGCCGAATTTGATTCTAGAAAAGGTGTGGATTCATATAAGTGCAGACTTCATTACAAAGTTGTCTCTAGTGCAAGGATATAATTCAATTTTAATAGTAGTAGATAGATTCACAAAAATGGGACACTTTATACCTACTACAGAAAAGACTAACACAGAAGGATTAGCACACTTATTTAGAGATAATGTTTGGAAACTACATAGGTTACCAGATAGTATAATCTCTGATAGAGGACCACAGTTCACGGCAGAGATCATGAAGGAACTGAACCGCATGTTGGGGATCGAGACAAAATTGTCCACGGCATTCCATCCACAGACAGATGGTCAAACAGAAAGGATGAATCAGGAACTTAAATAGTACTTACAAATGTTCATCGATCATCGACAAGAGCAATGGCCAGAATGGCTAGGAACAGCAGAATTTGCCTATAATAACAAAGTGCACGCAGGAACCAAGGTTTCACCCTTTAAGGCAAATAATGGACAAGATCCTAGAATGGGGTTTGAGATGAGAAAGAAGGGGAAATATGAAGGAGCGGTGAAGTTTGTGGAAAGATTGAAGAACATACAGGAGGAAGAAAAAGCAGCGCTACAGAAAGCACAAGAAGATATGAAGTGGTATGCAGATAGGGAGAGAGGAGAGGTGGAAGAATATCAAGTCGGCGACTTAGTGCTACTCAGCACTAAAGACTTGAAGTACCAAATGGTCGGAAGACGAACGGAGAAGCTCACTGAACGCTTTGTGGGACCTTACAAAGTGAAAGCAATCATTTCTAGTAATGCAATAGAATTAGAGCTACCTACTACAGTGAGAATACATCCAGTAGTTAACGTCAGTCGAGTACGACAGTACAAATCACAAGTGGAGGGCCAGAGAAAAGAAGCGCCACAATGGTGATTGAAGGGGAAGAAGAGTGGGAAGTGGAGAAAATTATAAACAAGAGAAAGGTATGGGGCAGGGATAAATACTTGGTACAATGGAAGGAATGCATGGCAGAAGAGGACACATGGAAGAGTAAGGAGAACCTGAGGAATGCAATGGAATTAGTAGAAGAATTTGAAAGAGAATATTGCAGAGAAGAAGAGGAAGAAGTGAGATGGCAAGAAGCAGATGAAGAAAAGGGGGTGTTCAGCAGAGAATTGCCAGGAAGATATATGGCGAAATTGCTCTATGAATGGGGCAACAAGAAGTACGACAGGGAATATTGGAAACAAATGGAGGAAAATTGGAGATAGTGGAAAAAAAATCTGTTCTCTAGGTATAATAGGAATCCATTCTTGAAAAGGATGGAAGAAAAGGAAGAATATAAGGGAGGGAAGATAAAGGAATGGGATGAAGAAGTGGACGAGAAAGATCGACGGAGGCTTGAAGAAGACAGAAAATATTTAGAGGAGCTGGGAGATGAAAATCAGGATATGGGAGACCTAAGGGACCCATACAACAAACTATGAAGAAGTCCTCAGGACGAGGACCCTTGAGAGGGGGGTGGTGTCATGAATTGCCTTCTGTCTCTAAGTCAATATTTATTTTTATTTTTATTTTTATTTTCTTTTAATTATGTAATGTAGTTGGATCAGTAAACAAGGACAAATAATTGGACATGTATAAGTAGTATACACAATCCAGCGAGGACTCTAACGAGTTCTCTTTGTCAATCTCCGATAAAGAGAGGGTTAAGGGTTAGGGTTACTCAACCACGATCCAAAGCCTTACACTAGGCTACTAACTACATAGTTGGTACTTAGGAGGCATGCTTACAACACATGCCACAGAGTCTGCCACTATGCTCCTGATTGCCTCCTGCTCATTTGTATTTAGAGTAGTTGGCTTTATAATTGATGATTTAAAAAAAAAACAATAATTGGCACTATGAATAGAGGATATACCTAGGATTGAGAATAAAAGGTTAATCCTAGAGTATGTTAACAAGGGCTTTAAGTACCGAACTTGTAACTATGGAGTGGAAGTAACTAGGTAAATGTCTAGAGCTATTGTCATAATAATAAAGAGTATATTTAGCAATGACATAGATAAAATGGAGATGACAAGGTGAGAAATGTATCATACTTTGACAATGTTGATTCAGACTACACCAGATGCAAGGACACAAGACAGTTGACAGAAGGCCATATCTTTGTTGTAGCAGGAGGCCCTGTATCATGGCAAAGCAAATGACAAGAGACAGTAGCATTATCTACTGTTGAATTGGAGTACATGGCATTCACATGTGCTACAGCCCAGGCATTATGGATACAAAGATTCTTTGCTGAAATTGGTTTACCAGTGATCACTCCGATTAATATCTTTGCAGATAACAGTGGCTCCATATCAAACAGCATAACTGACAAACAACACCGCTGCACAAAACATATTGACATCAAGTTCTACAAAGAAGGGGGAGATTGTTTTCAACTACATACCATCTGCAGACAACCTAGCAGACCTATTCACAAAAGCACTGCCACGAGACACTATACGATGTATTCCCGATGCCCTAGACCTCACCTCGTTTGAGAAGGATGCACCGGTCCAGGGGGAGTATTGAGGGGGGAACCGTCGCAGTGACCATTACATGTGATGCCGATATTGAAGTACTACACCGGTCGAGGACCTGGGGATATATATTCCACCATTCCTATATATGCACCTCAGTTGTCGAACTTCTAGTTGACTACTGAGTCTTACTTGTGAAAGCAGTGACCTTGAATATCACATCTCATATGAGCCTGGGAGTGTCTCTAGATGGATATCATATTATTAACACATGGCCCGTCTATGAATCTCAAGTTGAAAAATGAACATAGACAGCTGAGTTTGTTAGGTGGCGTTGATCCGGTCTGGTGATGGTTGTTGAATTACCCTTAAGGGAAAGAGCTGCTTAACCTCAGCGTATTCGTCTCCTGTTTCTCCCATTTCCTATGAATTCAAATCCGACAAAGAGCGACTCGAGGTCGAATCCTCACCCCTACGCAATTAAAACCACATCCACTGGTATTCTCACGCATTCCAACTCTGCGCATTCGACTCACAACACACACCATTTCGTACCTTCATCTCCGACTAAACCCAAAGTCAATCAAACGCGTCACAGCGAAGGACATAAGTACAGCCATATTCCTAATGAAGAACTTCCTCGGCCATTACCTGTCCCGCCCAATTTTGCTTCCTCAGGATCTCCTACCAAAACAGAGTTTGAACCCCACCACGAGACTTCATTCATTGGACACATGAAGCGGCAGTCAGATACAAGACACGGCCTGTCGCAACCAGAACCCTTGACAGGCTCTGTCACAGACGAGCTACCTGATGACCCGCGGGTCTGGACACCTTCTCAATTGTTAACATACCTCACGTCATCTGGTGATTCATCGCCATCTCTCGCCCAGGATCTTGCAACGTTCATACATTTGCACAAGATAACTGGCCAGAGGTTTTTACAACTCACGGAAAGTGACCTTCACAAGTAAGCGCTCTCTTATAAACTGTTTGATTATTGATTGATTTCTGGCGGCGTGTCCAGGCACGAAATAAACCAACCTTTGTGCAGCGTGCTACTGAATACCGCTCATAAATTACGACAGAACTCTCTCCGCGGACAGATATGGGGTCAGGACGGTGAACAGGAAGATGATAACTATGAGAGCTTTTCGACGAGCTCTTCTCGGTCTTCTGTGGGTTCAAATACAGGCATGCATTATGGCACTCTGGTAATACATTGTCTCAAACTCTCCTTACAGGGGTGCATCGCGGACGGCCTGAAAGTTTTTCAGGCTCGGGACGGGTCCAAGGCATGGTTGCATCGTTTGAACGCAACGGCCCGTCCCGGCCCACGTCATACATCAACGCGCTGACTGTTGATTCCGTTGTTCTGAATCCCGAGAGTGACATGCTAATGACCACAACAACAATTGAAACACTTTCATCACCTGTTATCATCAACGCTGATTCTGATCACCAGAAGGAGCCCAGATTGTTACCGTTCCCACCTCCCTCAGCCATCTCATCTCCTGAACACAGCACACCCTCTCCACGAGAGCAACATATACCACAGGGCAGTGGTTTACCTGCATTCGGACCTTATTCTTCCTCCCAGGATTTCTCATTTCTTCTCCCTGTTGTTTCACCTCAGGGGACTACAACTCTATCTTTGCCTAATGATTTTAGCGATCATATTGATCAAACTCGACAAATCGAGCCAGGAATTGCGTTTACATCAGCCGAACAACCGCAGTCTTTTGATGCTTTGTATATGAATACTTTGGGGGAAGGCGTTCGACCATTACCATTACCTCCACATGCAAGCCAATTCTATCAGCCACTCGCTTTTCCCGTTATGTCGATTCCACTAACTGATCCCATGCGTGTTGGTATTAGTGTCGATAGCGGTGACGGTATAATCCTAGATGTACCGGGACTTGCTGATCAGATGCAGATGCCTCATACACCGGCAGAATCGACTATCGCGGTCCCCCACGTGCAGGTGCCACCCCATGTTCCAGACTCGAGTCGCTCTCCCACTGCACAGGTACTCAGTGTTGATGTCCAACATGATCTCCATCGCCAGGAGCTTCAGCCTCAATCACAGCCTACCCATCTGCAGCAATCCGACCTAGTATCCTCCCATTCACCTCACCAGATTTCATCCCATCCTCAATCGCAAGGGGAAAGACATCACCATCAACTATCCCATTCCGGTTCTATGCCTATACAAATCCTGGCGCCTCAACCACGTCATGAAGGACGTCAGTCGCCTACGAAGATCCTAGAGCAGAAGCTTGAAGAGCTGCTGGAACCGAGACCACGTTCTCGCGTATTTTCGACCCAGCAGATTTCTCGTTCGCATTCACGTGTACCTTCAAGTTCAAAGAAAGAGAAGGACAACCTGTCGTTACCAGGAAGTCGACCGAGGTCAAGGGTGGCGAGTACGAGTAATGATAAGTCTGTTGCTCCGAGCGTGAAGGGTAGCCTGTCAATTGTTGGAGATGAGATGGGTGGTGAAGTCACCGCAGGTGCTGAAAAAAACACGGGCACTGCAAGTGACCGTCTTGATGTCCCTGATATCAAAAGTCATCATCATCACCCTCGAACACGAGTCATCTCAGTATCCTCACAGATTCATTCGCATCGCTTATCTGGTGTTGAAGCTTGGGGAGAAAATCATCGTCATGTCGTTGTTCCCTCGTCGTCATCACCATCATCGTTTGAGGACATGCTTGATTCAAGTACGCTTCCTTTTGTTGAAGGTCAAGGTGTGAAAGAGCTGGAGGGAGAAGAGGAAATGGGTATTGAGGCGTTGTTGGAGAAGGAAGTTGTCACATTCTCTATGCCTGTGCCTGCGCATAATTCGAGCCCTATACTGGGGTCCGATACGGGTACTGATGAGGCAGATCTGAGACAGTCAGATACGGAGATTGGTGGGGGTGGCGGGACAGAAAGTCTTATTCATTCGCAGAATGGAAGTTTACGTGAACCGAAGAGTGCAGTTATTACCCTCGTAGAGAGTATACCACCGCCTAGAGTTAACACCTCGCATGAGGAAGAGGGAGGGGAGGTTGGAGCAATGGAAAAAAGCATTGAAGCTCTGCTAGATAAAGCTGAGTCCCCTGCTAGTTTGGGCCGAGGATCGGGTGGTGTCCTGAAGAAAACCAACAAGAAGAGGACACCGTTGAGAGATGTGGAGGCTTGGGATTTGGTTAACGTCAATGCGGTCGATGGAGATGTGATGAATAAGAGTATCGGGGACACTCTTCCTCCCTCGTCCTCTGAGCTCCGGTCAAGTCATGGTATTCAAAAACTGGAACAGGCTTCACCATATATACCAGTGGTACCACCGCTTTCTCCGAAGGAGCCGGATAAAGCCGATTCGAAACCTGAGCCCATGAGATTCATGGATGACCCAGATTGGACTTCCGGTGCAGCTAGATTGGATGAGTTGGAAAGGAAGGAGAAGGATCTGGAGAAGAGTATGGCTGAGACAAGAGATATGATGGGGGAGATGCAGAGGAGGTTGAAGAGTATAGAACAATGGATATCCGAGAAGGAGAATGAGGGTAAACGGAAAACAAAAGAGGAAGAGGCGATCAAAGGAAAAGAACAAGAGGAGAAGGGATATATTTGTTGGGTGAAACGCAGGCTAAGCGCTTCTCGTGTTTCGGGGATGTTGGGTCTTTCTATATGTTTGAGTGGTTCTTCCCCTGTCTCATCGTCATCCTCGACATCAACGTCGACGTCGAAAACCCAAAGTTCAATGACTCTCATCCGGAGAACAGCTAAACTTGGACTCAAGCTGTCGACTTACGTTGCGCTATTTGGCATTTGCGTTGTGTTTTTGAGAGCGCTTGGAAAGCGCTCAAGGTATGGTGGTGTTGGTCCAAAATTTCTGGCGGATGGTGGTGAGCTTGTCTTTCGAGGATGGGTGTAGTTTTCGAGTGTGCCATGCTATTTTTTTTTCGTATGGTATATTTTATCTATTACTGCCTCGCATCTCCCTTCTCTTCTCAGTCTTGATGTCTTCCCTCATCTGAGTCTTATCTCGTTCTGAGCATCCCTAATGACGTTTGCATAGATTTCTTGATTATCCTTCCACCTTTGTTCTTATACTGGCTGACTGGGGTTTCTGTCTTCCGTCCTTTGTATAACTCAGGGTTTGCAATGCCATTTGCATTTTTTGAGCTCAAATCACAATGCTTGATTTCTCGGTTAGATCTCGAGAGGAGCCAATATCTCTGCTCTCTTGCTGTGGGAGCTGCAAGCTATCAAGCATTCTAGTTATGCCCGTAGTTTTCTTGGCAGCAATTATCTCGTGATGAGGTAGGAGTCTGTCAAGGGATCCGCATGGTACGTGAGGTTGACACAGAAACAGTGTAAGTTAGTGCTCGTATCCTTTACAAAGAGGAGGATGAATTGATTCAATAAGCCATAGTTGACTGATGAGCATTCTCATAACTCACTTGGATGATTTCCCAGAGAACATATCACTCACTAGGTCAATATTACTTCATATTAGTTATCAGTCTAGCAAAATTACTTAATCACAAGTTCGACGCGTCGATAACACGTGACCCCACAAATCAAAAATCGGGAAGCTTCCACGTCTAAACGACCCTTCTTTCGCCTCGACCACCACTACTACCCGCTTTGCTCTTCATGGTGTGTACTTTATAAAGTCTAGTCAGTGTTTCTCTCATGCTTGACAGGCCACTCAAGCGACTTTCAAGTCTATCAAGTCCCTTTTACCTCTCCTCGACCGTGTATTGGTCCAGCGCTTCAAGCCCGAGACAGTTCGTGTTCTGCTATTTTGTATACACCTGTGATACTCATCATAGTTTGTGATAGAAAACTGCGGCCGGAATTTTCCTTCCGAGTTCTGCTACTAACAACCCCCTCCCTGAGGCTACTGTGATTGCCGTTGGCCCCGGCGCTCCCGACAAGGACGGCAAGCTCATTCCTACAAGCGTTCAAGCCGGTGATCGAGTTCTTCTTCCTGGGTGGGGTGGTAACCAAATCAAGGTCGGTGAAGAGGTGAATTGTTGTTTATCTTTGTGTCTGTGGATGCTCACTGACGATGGCACATCAGGATTACTTCCTGTTCAAAGACTCGGAGATTCTGGCCAAGATCAAGGAGTAAAAGAGATGTATAGATGGGGCGAGCACAAAGTCATGAAACGGTTTGCGCTGCGCCACAAAAGTTGAATATATATGTTACGCATCTAATTATTGTTTAACACATACTCATTTGTCATCGGTTTGGATGCCACCCCACTCGTTGCTTAATTAATTCTCATGATAGAGCAGCATTCCGAGTGATCTGTCAGCACCGGCTGATCGCAGCTTTCTACGCGGCTTATTTGTAGTTGCGTTTTCTTCCACGACGCTCATGACCACTCGGAGCCAGAGTTCGACGACCGTGGCGTCGACCCCAGGGCAGGATGGCTACCATGTCGTCCATCGCAGTCGAGCCAGCACCCTCATCATTGTCCTGGTCGCAACCCTCAGCATGATCATCAATGTTCGCTTCCTGTCTGCCGGTGAAGACCTGCCTGACTTGTTTTCAGATAGGCAACAGCACTACCGTCTCTATTGCACTTCCAACCATTGGAAATCAGTTCAGTGCCGACCCTTTGCTGCTCCAATGGATAGTGTCTGCGTACTCACTCAGCTCCGTAAGCCAGCGTCTTCGTTGAAAGTATTATTGGCTGCTGACCATCTGCCGGGACTAGGGATGTCTGCTGTTGGTTTGCGGACGGCTAGCAGATCTGTATGGTCGGAAGAAGGCCTACCTAGCTGGAACGGTGATCCTTGCAGCCTTTACACTCGGTTGTGGATTCGCAAATAGTATGTCTTCCTCTCCCTGTGGTCGGTCAAAATTGTATCTCATCTTTTAGATATCCTCACGCTTATCATCCTTCGAGGCATTCAAGGAATCGGCGCCGCTGCCACTATTCCAGCATCGGTATACCATTCCCATTCTGCTGATACATGTGCATCAATCTGATTGACCTGGTTCAGGTGGGCATTCTTGCACATGCATTTCCTCCATCAAAGGCTAGATCTCTCGCTTTCGCCACTTTTGCTGCAGGAGCACCTGTTGGGGCAGTATTCGGAAACATCATGGGAGGTGTGTTAACGGAGAGGACAGCGTACGTTTTCCGTTCTTGTCTTGGTTTCTCGTTTGATCGTGACTTGAATCAAGGGCAACCTGGCGATCAACCTTGTACTTATTTGCTGGCATCAATGTCATCTGCTTCATTGGAGGCGCTTTCGCCATCGATAAAGATATTCCAAATCCGGTAGATGAGAAGAAAGTCGATTGGCTCGGCGCTTTCATAATCACTGCTGGACTCGTCTTCATTTTATTTGTACTGGGAGAGGGAGAAGGGGCACCAAGAGGATGGTCAACAGGCTGTACGTTCGATCCCTCGGAGCTCTTCGCTTAAATGAATATGACTATGACAGATATCATTGCGCTTCTCGTGGTTGGTGTGTTCTTTGTCGGTGTTTTTATCTATTGGCAGTGGTTCTTGGAAAAGGCCCAGAATCGGAGACTAGCCAACCGTGCATCATCTCTCGCGAATGAATCAGATAGCCCCAGACAACGACGAGTGGATAAGCTTGCTGATAGATGGTGCGACAAATTGCCACCACCGATTATGAAACTATCGCTCTGGGCCAGAGCAAAGGGTCGCTTTTCTGCAGTGTTGGCTATTGCCTTCCTAGCGTGGTCTGCATTCATTGGCTGGACCTTCTGGGTACAGGTGAGAGATCCATAATTCTATCTGTGGCTAATCTGAGCATTCCACGTAGCTCTACTACCAGGACTACACGAATCTCAGACCATTGGATGTCGTTGTCCGACTTTTACCCATGTTCGTCGTTGGCATCATATGTAACTCTTTCGTTGGATTTATGGCAGCTCGTATCCCTATGATTGTGATTATAAGTGCGCCTTTATTGAATGTTATTCATCTTCAGGTCCTGATTTTATCTAGCAATGGGAACTCTGGGCACCGCAGGCGCGTGTATTCTCTTTGCCCTCATCAATCCCAGAGCCACGTACTGGGCATTTGGTTTTCCCGCGACAGTTCTCTCCGTCTTTGGAGTCGATTTTGTGTTCACGGCAGGAACTTTATACAATGCTAAGATATCATTACCTCATGAACAAAGTCTGGCTGCGGCCTTGTTTCAGACGATGGTCCAGGTGGGTGCTTTCTTGCTCGGTCGCTTATACATGTGACTTACGCTTCAATCTATTCAGCTCGGGACATCTGCAGGGGTCACGATATCGACCGTTGTCTTTGATCGCGTAACGTCGAGTCTGCGTGAAGGAGAGGATGTCATACGCGGTTATAGAGCAGCCCAATGGACGTGTTGTGCATTTGCTGTATTTGCAGCACTCCTCTCGCTTCTGGTATTCAGGGGTGTTGGTGTTCCTGGGCATAGGAAGGATCAATCTTCGCATTCAGATGGTGCTAGTGCAGCACAGAATGAAAGATCGCATGATGAAAAAGCTGTTACAAAAGTGTGATGACGATGATGACGAGGTTACCACGATTATATGGTCAAGACAGATAGAATAGACTAGTAGATGCCGCTTTTTATGTTGTATTATCAAGGTTTCTATTTGTACAAATGGATAATACTTGGATAGATGAGTTCGAAAAGCTAATACGGATTTGTGTTTTCCCGATAGGACGGGAGGGAATAAAGGATCGGAGATAATGATAACCTAGTTACCCTGGCCTCCGTATCCATATCAATAAGGTTTAAAAAATTTAGGAGTTGGTGATGGGCCATTTTCTTTTTTGAAGAATGAATATTCCCCATTCTCCTCCAAAAAGGTTTTAGTGCTGGACCAAGATAAGGGTCCGGGGTAATTGCCATGCCAAGAAGGGGAAGGGAAAGAGAGTTTATGAATTGGTATTCGTCCGTGATTTTTCTTGATATGAACTGTCAAAGGGGGGTTCTTCCCTTATATCATCGAAAGATAGCAATTTACCGATCTTTACTACGTTTCCCAAACTAATTATTTTTTAAAAAAAAGAGTATTTGAGATACTTTCTTATAAGTCGGAGAAATCTTTGGTCTTTTATTTTTGTAGAAAGGAGCGAAATTTTAAAAATTGCCAGCTTTAACTTTCAATAGTCATTTGAGAGATTCAACTATTTTGGGTGCATGTTAGAAAGAGAGCGTGGGGTGAGGGAGAGATTTGAGAATCCCAAATCTTTTTTCATCTTTTGGAAGGATGAAGTGTGTGTGGTGGATTGGGTCGTGGATGCTCAACATAAGGAAACAACATTTCCGATGGCAAAAGCTGTTGATGTAAATACAATACATGAAACAGATTAAAAAAGAACGATGACACATACAGTCACTCATGCATCATTTTCTATCTGACGAACTCGCGTCTGATAGGGTGACCTAGTATAGTAATTTGATGAACCAATTTCTCAGCATGACTCAAAGAGGTTGAAAATACCGTTCGTCCTCTACGCAACTCGGCATTTCCCGTACCTTTAAAGTGAGCAAGGGGAGGTCAAGGAAGAAGAGATTTTCAAAATAGTGAATATTCACTTGAGAAAAGGACACTGTATATATAAACGTACAACTGCACTAGAAATGGTCCTTCGACAATGTATTTATAATGTTTTATTTGATATGATGCCGTTCTCATGTATCGGAGGTTTTTTGATTTTTGATTTTCAGCCTGAGACTGGGGCAAGTGAGTAATTTATATATCAGAAGAAATTCATTTTTGGTTCAAGCATGAGCAGGGCATTTGTGTTCAACTTTGGAGGAAACTGAGTCATCAGTATTTGCTTGAAGAAAAGCTTTGGAGGACTACAAAATCTGAGGCATGAACTTGTATCAGGCGAGGATAGACTATGACTCAGACTGTGGTTCAATTTTTTATAGTGTAGGTTTTCGCGCAAGTGCCCACAGTGATCAATGAATGAACGAAAAGGTTTCATCCCCAGAGATAACTAGTCCATTCTGTGTGTTTGTGTGTAAGTGACATGAGCGATGAATGAAGCCTTCCCATCTAAAAACACAAAATCGGGTATCAGACAGAAAAGTATTGTTTCAAGATGCACACAGAGATGAGATTAGAATGGTCTCTTGTCAGTGCACATGGACACTAGTGTGTGTCTGCGTCTGCGTGTGTGAGAGAAATGCATGCTATCTGGGGAAAAAATGTGTGATCTATCGCACTAGTTCCTGTTTATGAATCTAGAAGAAACGACTGTGCAAACAATCCGCAGTCGTTTTGTAAGTAATGTATCTATTATTAGGAATAGGGGCGAGAGAGGGAGGGATAAAGTGAGTGTTCAGAACACTCCCTGATCAATCTATCATATCATCGCTTTCCTTCTTATATCCCATTTGTTTCTTTTGTCTTTCAAGAGACCTGGGCAGGTTCTTCTTTCCTTCGCGTGTCAATGAGCCTTTTTACCGCTAGCTTTGATTTTATTGATAGCATTCGGATTTGTGGCGTTTGATTATGGTGCAGTAGTGATGAGCACTCGGTAGACGGGTGGAAAAGGCCGTGTGTGTATTTGTATATATGAATATATCCAGGATAGCTGTCATGGGATGAGAGTCTTGTAATAGAGCAAGAGTTGCCTCCCCGCCTTCCTGGTCCCCTGCTCTCCCTCCCACCCTTCTGCGGTGTGTGCTCAGGACTGGAAGCTACTCTATTATTATGATGATTGATGTTGATGAATTTTGGATCTATTGAGTTTAAGCTGTACCGCCCGTTCACGTCACTTTCTTCTTCTGCTTCTTCTTCTTTTGATAATGATGAAATTAGATCCGATGGTTACCCGAGCTGTAGTAAATTAGCGGGTATTCAGAGAACGAAGCCCAAGTCCATCCGAAGAAACAACAGACGAGGTAAGGCAATGATTTTGATAATCATGAATGACTTTTTCTATTTTGTGTATCTGTCCATCTATATATATTTATATCTATTTGAGTGTATGAATGATGACGATGACGATAACAATGAAGAAATGACGTCATTTCCTCGTTTTCGTTTATAGATTTCTCTCACTTTTATGATCGTTTATTTGGGAAAGGATGGATGACGTCGAGGGGGAGTTGTTGAGATCAAATAAAGAACTTGTTCTGTGTACAAGATTGGATTTCATGTGAACAATGAGCAAAACTTTTTGTTTGACGAAACCCAAACTCCCATTTGATTATGATACCATACAGTAGCAGTAGTAGGGTAGGTTGTAAAGAGAAAGAGAAACAAAAAGGTGGGTTGGGGTTTCCTGTTGATAAATGAGTGAATGGCATTTATTATATCAAGTCCAGGGAGACAGAGTGTTGATGCTCAATTTCATCCATGAGGTTCACGAGGCTTTGCAACTTGTGGTTGGACCTACAACCAAAACCGTGATTGAACGGATTCCTCCCCTCCTCGTTTCGAGTAAGTTGTGAATCATGGCTTGGCTGAAGACCTAATTTGGATAATTCCCACACGTTTGACACTTCTTTTCCCTCCTTATCATGATAACATTCGAGATAATCATACTACTTGTGGAATACGGCCGGCAACCCGAAGGAAGGGTTTTCTTGTTTTGTCCCTTACCTCTACCATTCGTTCCATCACCTTTCTACCTCTTGCAGAGATGAGCGCAGATATTGGCATGTTATCAACTGCGAAATATGGAAAGACTAAAGTAAGGGTATTTCGAATCGTGAGAGAAGAAGAAAGGCGACACTATGTCGTAGAATATAACGTGACTGTTCTACTTGAAGGTGAAATTGAAACGAGGTATGTGGATGTGGTGTGTGTGGTGGACCGTCGTTGTTCATGATGGAGAATGGTGTAGTTATACCCATGCAGATAATGGTGTCATTGTGACTACTGATTCCAGTACGCTGTTTCTCCGCTGTTTCTCTCTCTGTTTTTGATTTAATTGTTTTTAGTTAAAAACATTATCTACTGTAAGCCTATCACGATTTTCTCCCGAAATCAAATGCAATCTTTTCTTCTTAGATTTAGCCAAGATTTCCCCTTTCATCCTCTCTATTGAGAAATTTGGAATCCATGTTGGCATGTTTTTCATCCGGAAATATGGCCATATTAAGAAAGTAAACGTGACGGTTGAACAATTACGCTGGAAGAGGATGAAAATGGAAAATGACGAGAAGGAACATGGACATGCATTTTGGAGAGATGGCGAGGAGAAGAGGAATGTGGATGTGGTTGTTGCTGTAAGTGCGACTTGCTGACAACAGAGTTGATAGCATGATCGATATTACGTTACCCCTAGGTTGAGGCAAACGATCAACTTGTAGCTTCAGTGAGCGCTGGATTGTCCGGACTACTGGGTTAGGAAGATAACTCTCTGTATGCTTTTGGGCGCTAATGATTTCTAGTCCTCAAATCGACGGGATCGAGTTTTGAGGGATTTATCAAGGATGAGTTTACAACTTTGAAGCCTGTCAACGATCGGATATTCTCTACTTCAGTTGACCTCAAGTATACGTTCAAACAGTCCATTCTGCGTGACAAAATGACATCGGAGAAAATACCTGTACCTATGGAAGAAGAAGGGGGGGTTTGGGATGAGAGCACTGCGGAGAAAGTGAGGAAAGCGACGATGGAAGTATTTGCGATGGACGAAAGCGCGAGTGTTCAAGTGAGTGAAGAATGCTTAATTGGAACATGGACTGAGAATGAAGTAGGCAACGTTGTACAAGATGGGGCAACGGGTGCTTGCTGAAAACGAGGGGATTGAAGATGTAGAGTATACATTGCCGAATCAACATTATATAGCGGTGGACATGAGCTATATGGGAATCGATAATGTGACACCGTAAGTATGAATCCGCGCAAGTAGGATCAGTGTCACCGGGAGAGTATTGACGATGGTTTACAGGAAAGATGCAGAAGTATTCTGTCCGATTGCAGCGCCGAGGTGAGTTTGCAACTCCTAATTTACGCAGTGTCACGCCGGGGGTCAAAGGCTGACGTAGCTGTGTTTGTTCGAACAGCGGATTGATCTCCGCCAAGATCTCGCGCAAATAAAAGACGTCACGGGGGAATTTGGGGAGTGGAAGAGGGAGTGGAGGGGCGAGGATGAAAAGAAGGTGGTGTGTGTATCTATCAGGGAATATGCGACGAGGACAAGGTCTGACAGAGGAGAGGAAAGAGGAAAAGAAAAAGAGAAAAAAGGGTTGCCAAGGATGCGTGGGAAGATGACGTCTGGGGAGAGTAACCAAGTAGGGAGTTGAAACTGATGTTATTAAATAAGGAGATTGAAGACAGTTAGTAGAGACACAACCATGGGAGGCGACCACAAATGCCCTGTGTGCCAGGCGACATTTACTCGGCCGCAACATGTTGCACGGCACATGCGATCTCGTGCGTTGACAGTGCTCTGAGGTGTGGGGTGGGTGCTGACGGGGTGTAGACACTGGGGACAGGCCTTACAAATGCCAGCATTGTGGAGACCAGTTTGCACGCAGGTACGGGTCATATGGTTCTTTCTGAGATTGTCTAAAATGCTGCAGTGATCTGCTTTCTCGCCACATTAACAAGTGCCATGCCGACGAAAAACCGCTTGTCAGCCCCGGCTCCCGCCGGAAAGGCTCGTCCTCGGCCTCGCGTGCGACCACCTCTAGGCAGGCATGTGACCAGTGTGTCCAGTCCTCTCTGCCTTGCGACGGCGCCAATCCCTGTGGTACGCCGGCCCGTCTCTCCGTTTATTTTGCCGTGGCTGACCTTGACAAGCCAAGTGTATCCAGCGCAAGAGTCGCTGCACGTACGTCAAATTCCACCGCCAGACCGCCCCCATCGGCCCCGGCCATCAACCCCGCCAGTCCTATCCTCCGCCCGCCCGTATCCCGCCACCGGCCGCCTCCGATCTCCTCTACCTCCATCCCCCACCTCCGGCTCCCATCCCGTCCCTCCCCGACCCCGCCTCCTATGCCCTCTACCCCGACTGGGTCACTGCCCCATGGACCCACGACACCCCCGGCACGTACAGCCATAACTACGTAAGCCAACCCCCCGATCTCCTCCCTCTCAACAATCCCCCGTCTTTTTTTCCTCCGCAGCCCCAGCTCGGCCATCCGTTGGTCTCTGCCCTCCCTGCAGATGACCCAGATGCCACCCCCATGCCTCTCAAGGATCCACGTGATGCTCAGCTCTGGAAGCAGTACATGCGCTCTCCCGACCAGCTCAACAGCAACAGCAATAACATCATGAACAATAATAATAACAATAATAAAAGGACCCGTGTCCTCTCCATGCCCGTTAGAGGCGAGAGCAGCGTCAGGACCACTCTCAGCGAGGATCTTAGCTCTTATGAAGCTGCCGTCCTTGCGAGAAAGGCTCCTACCAATCTCAATCTCGTCCCAAAACACCGCAGAGGCACTCTTCCTACCCCATCCCCTTTCAACCCTCATCAGTATCCATTTGTTCCTTACATTTCCTTCGATAACCCTAACTCTTCCAGCAGGAGTCGTTCTCCTGTCGATCATTCCTCCTCTTCCTCCTCCTCGCTCGCCGGTGTCTTTGGTCAGAACAACAACTCGTCTTTCCATCCCCAGCCTCTTACCTCCTCCTCCTCCTTCCACCTCCGCCAGGGATCACCCAGTGCCTCCAGCACCGGTACTACCGCGGGATCATCCTCCAGAGCCAGTTCAGTAGCTACAGATCAGGCTGACGATGGCTACGACGACCATTCTAGTCCCCGTGATTCCATCACTGAAGACGACACCAAACAAATCGCCGATCCTCTCAGGCCTACCGTAAAGAGGTTGGCTTCCACCCATTTGGGTTCAACTCAATTTTTGATTCCAGATCAAGACGTCGACAATTTGTCTGTGGGAGGTGGAGGTCGCATGATGATGCCGTCTCCTGTCGATCCTTTCGCGTTTGGCATGAACTGAGCAACTAGTGTATGATTATACCGAGGGATTATGAACCAAAAAACAACCGCGGATATAGAGGCTTGTTTTATATTGGGTGTTGCAGTGGGTTATATATTATTATCCTTGGTTTTTGACCAAGCCGTTCCAAACTCACTCCGAGTTCTGGAGCCTGGATGACTGATTTTGCCATACAAAATGAATCTTTATATCAGTCAGGTATAATCTGATGACTCAATTCATCACGTGTCAATTCCAGAAGGACAAAAGCCGACAATTGCCCACGTGCACCTCCTTGCACTCCTTACTCTTACCCCAAGTCAGAACATCATGACCTACCAATGTCTCGATTGTAACCGTACTTTTGCCTCTGAAGGTGCAAGACAGTCACACTCGAGAGCGAAAGGCCATGATATTCCAGAGTGTGGGTTATGTGATATGGTTTTTGTCGATCAATATGCCTTGATGCAAGTAAGTACTTGCATCCGAGTAGATAATGGTTCCCAATTCCATTGAATTGCATAGCATAACAAGGCCGTCCACATGTATTGTGCCCCTTGCCAGCGGTCTTTTGGAACATCCACTGCATTCCAAGAGGTACGGTCTCATTCCTTTACGACTGTAGGTTGCGATTTCTGAATTAGAACGATAGCATCTGAAGTCATCAGCCCACGCCGGTTCAGATGACTCTGAGGACAAGACTTACTGCTACGGCTGCAAGCGTAGCTTTATCAGTAATGCTGCCCTCAATGATCATCTCGTTCAAGTTCACAACTGGTGTTTTGTTTGTTCACGTGATTTCGCCAGTGAAGAAGCTCTGGTCAAGGTGCGCAGGCGAGAGCACAAACCTTGATACATAGAAATTAATGGATTCTCTGTGAACTAGCACAATGCTTCTCCCGTCCACAGGGGAAAGACTTTCAAGTGCCCTTTTTGCACTCAGATGTTTAAGACTCCTTCGTCCATTGCCATGCACGTTGAGTCAGGCTGTCACCATATCAATCGCCATCAAGTCACAGCTTTCGCGCATCAGATTGTCCCAGAGATTTCTCTCAACCGCAGAATAGAAGGTCCCTCGAACCCACCTCGATTGGTTTCTTGGTCGACAAACGAGAACGCGTTCAATGGATCCGCTTATGAATGCTATCTCTGTCATAACACGTTCAAGACCCTTGATAGGCTTAACCAACACTTGCAATCACCTACGCATGATGAGTCTGAATTTCGCTGCCCTCACTGTAAATCGGAATTCCAGCTTATATCTGGACTGTTTCAGCATATTGAGAGTGAGTCTTGCGGTATCGCTAGATTCCACAATGTTGCAAGTGTTGTGGATGCGCCTCAGACATTGTCTCCTTCATATTTGCTTATTTTATTAATATTTTTATATTATTTTTTACTGGCTTAGTAAGCAGATGACTTTGCGGCTGCTAGAGTAGTGTTCTGTCCTCAGCTCTGTTCTTGTCAGGCTGAGTTGGATTGCTTTACAGTGTGTCAGGTGCCAATCAACAATCTATATTTCCATAACTACAAAAGTTTTCGAGGTTGCTCAAGTTCTAGGAGGTAGATCAATATTGTTAATTTGTGATGATACCAAGAGTTTCTAGTATTTTCAGAACACATTTCCCTTGTTTCTCAAAACTGCTGGAAATTGCATTGCAAAAGTAATGGTATACAATAAAAGAAAAGAAAAAAAATGCCAATGATTGTGTGATAGTGCCTAGATGTTTGAACTTACCCAGTCATATTACAGAAGCCCTAGAGGGTGTTTTAATTCAAGTTATGACCTTGACATATTCTGTTGCTTGAATTTGAGCTGAGAAAGGTCAGATGTGGCCATGTGGCGCTTGTGCCCAAGTCGACGACTATGACCTTGTGTAGAGATAGATACCACAATGCGGATTTTTTTTGATCTGGGCGGGCAAACAGGATCCTAATAAGACCTACAGGTCTTTCTCGTCGGTGAGAGATAGATTCAGTTGTCCTGACCAGACAATGAGTCCAACACTGCTTCCGTGTGCGTGAATGCATTTCAACAGGGAAAAAAAATTACTAGACAGTTGAATCCTTGTAAACTCAGTATTAGGAATCTCCGTTTCTTTCTTTCTTTGTTTTACCAGCACACATGCATAGAGAAATAGATTAAAAGTAGTTCATTAATACGATACGAGAGAACCACACTTAAGCGTGGAGTGCAAATTGACCAGTCAGAGAGTATGAAATGAGTTTCACAAGATAGGAAGTAAAGTCTTTTCTTTGTCTTATACAGCTCAGTGCCTGCCGCAGTTCGATGTGAGGGAAAGGTATGTATATATTTAAGTCCGAGGGATATGACTGATTTGGGATGACAGATAGCGGTGTTTATTTCTGTCGGGAAGCAAGAGGTTGAGGCGGGAACAATCACTGTTCATGGGGAAGAAAAAAATACATTGAAGATGTCACGACTGAAAAGGAAAGAAAATATAGTTCCTTCTAAGTTTTATAATTTTTCAATGATTCCCCCCTCTCCAATGGTCTTCAGACACATTCCTCAAAAACCCGTCATGTATGACACCGTAGCTAAGCACCACTTTCGCGCCATGCTTGACCACACTAGGCTACTCCAGCTAACGTTGAGGGATAATGGTTTCCGCACTGTTCTGCGGCGCATGTTCTGTACAGTTCACATAAAGCAAACATAGACGGAATTAATGATGAATGTGTCTAGACCCGAACAACAGAGTTTGAGATCGGGAATGTAATGAGTGCTTTTTCGCCCTACTCATCAATGTTAGCTTCTCCTCAATGAGAGAATGATGGGCACCAAATAAGGTCTATACAGCCTCCCTGGTTATATGTAGTCTTATATAGACTACAACTCTACATGACAGTCCTCAACGCCTTTCAAGGATAGTAGTGCATAGGATCATGTTCAATGACCGGGTCACTCTTGCCGTAATCGCTCTTCCTGTGTCTGTTCGCATGCTCATAGCTTAATTCCTTACAAATAAAATGCTAAACAGCCATATATATATATTTTTTACCTCTCCCATAGCTCCTTTTGAGCCCCATGATACGCCCATTGGTTTATGTGGTCAAGGTTCTCCGTTCCCATTCCTCAAGACTCAGTGAGATCAGGGTCATGACCACAACCGCAGGCAACTATGACCCCACCAAACTCACTAGTTCATCCTCCACTATGGCACTGGCAGTAGCGCCGCGGTCTATTACAAGTCACAAGCATGTTTGAGATATGCCCTTGTCTACATATTTATACAAACATCGTAACGACAAATTTCTTTCATCACCTTGACTCTTGAGCAGTCTTCGTGGCGTACAATGCGCCAACAACTGCAAATGTCATGAGAGGAGTTGCCATATACGAATATGCCAGCACTCGAGCTACCATCATTTTTGACTTAGGCTCAGCACTAATGATCTCGAGTAATACACTGAGAATTAACGCAGGCGGACCAATCGGCATCAGCATCATACTCCACCACAAGACTTGATCATCGCCTAAGAGCTGTGTCCTTGTCGCAAGCAGGTAGATGACTGGAATGCTTATAACTGCCCAGATGAAAAAGCGAATGATGATGATGGAGATCACTGCACATTTCGGGGGCACTGGTGAGGAATTTCCGTCTTGTGTATTAAGCGAATCTGATAATTTTGCACCAACAATGAAACTAGAAGGAGTGGACATTTGTTATCTAGTTTTTGTGTTCAATGCATCAGAACGAATACTCACACCTCCATTCCACTAAATAGTGTCCCCATATTACGAAGGCTTGATGTGAGCCATGCATTTAGAAAACCACCTTCATTACTCGGTGCGAACAAGACATGATGTAGGCTGGGAACGAGTCCAACAATGATAGCAATAATTCCACCCCATGTTATCGGATTCAAAAAGGTGCTGGCCTGTTTGAGGAACCTTTGGAAATTTTTTGAATACATGTCTATCATGCCCACATTTGTTGAAGATGTAGGACTAGATCTGGAAAGTAGATGTGTTTCCTCGTCGGAATCTATTGGTGAATATTTTGTGGCAGCTTGTTCTCCAAACAACGTAGGTCCAATGGTAAATGTAAGAACTTTTGAGACCAAGCTGTTGATCAGAAAGTAGCTTTTCGCTCGTGCTACCGTCTCCCGAATGTCACCCCCAGAAAGTTCACCCAATATTTCAGTTTCTAGTAGACTTCCAATCAAAAGCAGTGGTAAAGATGTAGAATTGTTGAACGCGACCGCCGTGACTGTCCAGTTTGGTAACCCGAACAGGTGGACAACAGTCTTTCCTAACATGACTGATACCGCTGTGTAAGCAATAGACCACGTGAAAATGGGTGCGTAATTGAGGACATTGCGATAATCAAGCTGACTCCCAATATCAGTTATGAGTAGAGCAGGAAGGAATATGTTTCGACATAACGAGGCCACGTCTCGTGCAGTTCCTTCGCGGACCATACCTAATCGGGCTGCAATCAGCCCATAGCCGAGTGTAATCAGCACTGAAACTGATGCTTGGAGTGCACCTAGTGCCGATACGATGAGGGTGGAAGGCATATATGGGACTGCCAAACCTGGGATTGAAATTTGGTGAAATCACAGCCTTTATATAACCAGTTGCATGAGAACGTCGCTCACCATGTCTGACAAAGATGAGGCTAATTATGGACATGATGCGAATTATATTGCGAAGCATCGGCCGGTGAATTGACGCTCCAAGGATGAACGTCAACACTCGGAGTTGGTCTCCTATAATTAATTATCCTAGTGAAAGTTATATAGAACGAAGATGCAAAGAAGGGCTGCCCTATGGATTACCGCTTTTCGCACCTCTCCCACATGGGGTATTGAGGCCATTGCAGGCCTAATCCCCATCCACTATCACTTGAGCAAGCTTGCAGGATGTCACCAACTTCGTGCAGCTTCACTTCCAAAGGACCATGCTATCAATACCCTTCTAGATCGACATCACTCCAAAGACTCCAAGCCACACCGCTTAGCCATTAGCCATCTCACCAACAAACAACAACAAAAACTTAAAAGCCCCATAGTTGACATCAACCATTGGTTGAACCAGATCTATCCCACATTTGATTCTCTTAACCACGAATTACGTGCACACATCATAGACATTTTCTCCGACTGTTTCTCTTTCAATACAATCAAAAGAGCAGATGATAAAGCAAGAGCCATTCACCGACACAGACTCAACTCTGTCTTCCAGGAAGCACAAAACTCCCCTGCCTCTTCCGTCATTGCTAGTGTCAAGAGCGATGTAGCTACAGCATATATCTGGAAAACCAACACTATTGTCAGCAAAACCTGCCACCATGCCATGGATGTTACCTCTGGTGAGGCTGAGCTCTTTGCCATAAGATGTGGACTATCTCCGGTTACACACGATCTTAGTGTCCATCAGATCATCATTGTTACAGATGCCATCCATGCAGCAAGACGCATACTTGACACCTCCACCCTCCCTTTCCAACTTTACACCATCGCAATCTCCAAAGACCTCAAAGAGTTCCTTGGCCGCCACCCCAACAATCGTGTTGACTTCTGGGACTGCCCGAGTACTGATAGGTGGCCTCCCCATGTATCAGTTGATAGAGAAACCAAGGCTATCAACATCTGACCACTACTCCCAAGAAAAACCTCATGGGAAAAACGAGTGCGATACTCTCCTACAAAGCTGGCAGATGTACTTTCAAGCCTCCGATTACAAGGGAAAAACTTCCTGAACCTAAAAGGTGAACCATCACAACCCCAGTGCCTTCTGCTTCCAAGACGTCATCAAGTGAATGCCATTACATCCTCACACTCTCTGTGTGTCCAACATCACTGACTAACATACTTTCTCCTAAACACTGTACCTATTTTCCTTTACTTTGCATATTTAAGTAGTCATGTACTACCACGGTCTGCCTACGTGCCCCGTGTAATAAATTGTTGAATTATATTTTAAAAAAAGTTATATAGAACACAAAACAAGCAGGACAAAAAAGTTGAGATACACAACACAGGTCAATTTGCACAGGACTCCAGACATGGTTGCAAGTAGATAAACTATAAATTCATGTACTTTCAACGAGGACATCTAACCAACTGGACCTACGATCCCTAATACACGTTTTTCCTTGCCTATGTGCTTTTGCAAAGCCGATCAAAAATGGTGGTCTTGTTAGAAGAGAAAAGTGACGACCTAAGGTGGCATCCACGATACTGAGGACCTAACTCAGGTATGGAGTCATACTTCGGGAGTCCATTGAACAAGGCGATGTGCCGGTACATCTCCCCGAATGCTGAAATTACTCTTGTAGTCACAAAAAAACGATATTAGGCTGCCTCTTGAAGCATGCATCAAAGTTGGAACTTTCTCGTAAAGGACTGTTGCCTGCATAGCAACTCAAATCTGCATTCATTTGTCTGATAGTAAGTGGCAGCTATTAGAAATACTCAAAGTACTGAAAGAACTACGTCAACAGGGACGTCATATCGATAGTGCAAGGTCTCACAGCTCATAATGAGATGAATTTTATAATCGTTCAACGTTGGTTCGATGTCAGATATAATAAAATCACCAGCGTACATACATATCCCCATGATAATCAGCAGACATCTAGATTGAGCTGGATAATACGCAGGTTGAATCACCAAGGAATCATGCGCAAGCCGAAATTCAACTAAAATTCGTGCTTGATAGGCGATCCCGGGAGAGTCACACGGAAGACCATGAATTGGTTGTCATTGTCTATCCCAGCATCAAATGGCTCCCCAAGAGACACACCATTGGTACTCAAGAAGTCATTATCGCACTTGGCCATTCAATGATTAATGTATCTCAGCTGAGTGGTGACACTGCACTCACAGCTGTGAAAAGGAAATAATCGTCTGGAAAGTTCGGATCCCCAACAGGTGCCAGAGCAAATGATTCCCATTTTGCACTCAAAAGGGTAGGGTCATCTGGAGAACCTACACGGTGGTTAAGTGACACCATCGTCAAAGAGTGTGATGGCATACCGTTGTGAAGACCAAATCGAGCAAGTTGTGTGGCGTCGATGAAGCTGATAAAGGGCACATATTCTGCGGGATTGATAGACGAATCAAGTACGCCGTTCACAGCAATGGGATTGAGATGATTATCGAATTTTTTGCCATGAATGTTAGTTGCCCCATGAATAGAGAAAAGATCAGCGTTTTTATAACTGGATTTGTTATCATCTCCACCACGTCCATCTCCATCTCGTGAGAGAGCGAAGAATACACCTGGTCTCACAAAATGGATCTCGCTGCATGCTTCCGTGTGGTTCTTTTTACTCAACGGGAGAGGTACAACCCATTCACCGACAAGGCGGGGAGGTAGTACCTTAATATCAAAAGCGAATAATCTTGTGTAGCGAGAAGTTGTCTTATCTGCCCCTCCGTCTTGAATAGTAGCCGATTGTAGCAGAGCATAGAGTGTTCCTGTCGTGGAATCAACCGTTAAGCCCTCGAACCCTATAAAATCGTCAATGGGGTAATTAGATTAAAGGAGCCCCTGGTGACCTTGATTTGCCGAGCGACCAGCTACCGGATCGATGATAGATGTGAAGTTCAGATTTCCAGCTGCATCCCTGGGCAGTACAGCGTCGGGCAAAGGGATGGATTGTAAAAGATGGCCGTCATTTGAGAAGTGGTAGATACCAGGAGCGTACTCGTCACTGAGCCAGAAGCTGGAAACGTATTATTATAATATTTTTATCATGAGCATATGGGAATGATACCCACGAGCCGTCCTTATTAGAAACAAGGCCCTCAACGTCAAGGACCAGGCGGTCGTCATGCCTTGAAACGATGGGCAGCGGTCCAGGAAAAAATAGACGGTCGAGGGATGGGCCTCGTACACTTTGAGGGTCAAGGCCACTTGTATTCTTGTGATTGACGTCATATTCAAGGACAGTATTCCTATATTTGAGGATTAGGGTCTTCTGAGCGCTTGTGAAGCTGAGGTTTCGGGAGTCATAGTATGGATTTAACACAAAGTCAATTGCATGATGACGCGCTTGGTAGTTGATAGTGGAATCGCTACATCAATCGTCAGACGAGCCAAAAAAGAAAAATATTGAACATGGACACGTACACGTTGAAGCCTCGGTCTGGATGCACATAAAGGGTTCCACTGAACTGGCCGTCCTTGCCTCGTTTCCAACTCCCTGGTTTGAGTGCAATGGCACTCCCAATTCCACCCAAGGTGTCTCCAGTCGACTCTCGGAAGTCAGAAGGAATCAGACCAAAGCCAACTAGACCTTTGTTGATGTAAGTTACATCATTCAGCGTAACGCGATTGACTTCTATTGGCTCCACAGGTGGAATACCTTTCCCCGTTGCCAAGGTAGATACCAGAAGAGCAGTGAGGCTGGCTTTCCCTGAAAGTTTCATGGTGAACTAAGGCAGGCGCTGCTTACACTTGAGACTCAGACAGCCAAGAATTTGACGCACGTTCATGTCCCAGAAAAGACAATGAGACAATGATTTAGTCAACTTTTTATTTGCGATTACATGGTTTTTTCGGACATGTCATATATTACCTCGTGCTTTTCCAAAATAGAATAAAAAGAGGATGAGGTTTATAGACCCAATAGCATGGCAGTGGAGACCACGGAAGTCACAATGTTGAATGAACTAGGATCAGAAGAAAATTAACAAGTTTTCTGAAATAAACACATACACATTCCATGCCTATGATTCGAACGCCAGCTGCAACTTGGAAGGTCATGGGTCATGGGCTTCTGATAGTCCCACCTAGGTTTGAGTCGATAAACTCGCACACTTGCCAGATTTCATGGGAACGTCATGACCACCGGTTATATAATTAGATGGGTTCCAACAGTCAAAAATATTGTGCACGGTTGTATTTGGGGTACAAAGATGAAAGAACTACACAACCATGAGGATCTGCGACACACTATTTTATGGTTTCAACGCCGCTCCCGGCAACGTAACACGAAATACCAAAAACTGATTGTCAACGTCGAGACCAGCATCAAACGGTTTTCCAAGAGAAACACCGTGAATACTCATGAAATCGTTATCGGACTAAAGGAAAAGTAAATTCACTGGAAAATCTATGTAGTTCAATTGGATGACATACAGCGGTGAAAAGGAAGTAATCGTCAGGGTATGAGGCATCACCGACAGGTACGATAGCGAGTGACTCCCATTTGGCATTTAGGAGTTTTTCATCATCGGGCGAGTCTGTAAAATCTTCAGTTTCAAGTTCACTATATTATTAACTGAAGAATCCACCGTTATGCAGACCGAAGCGGGCTAACTGATCATCATCGATGAAACTGACAAAAGAGGTGTATGTAGCAGGCACAATTGATTTATCGAGTTTACCCTTTGTCGCGACTGGATTTGAAGGATCATCAAACTTGGAGCCATGGATGTCAGTCGCTTGGCGAATGGAGAATAAATCAGCACTCTTATATTTGGACTTAGAATCGCCACCGTCATCACCACGACCATGTCCGTCACGGGAAAGGGCAAGGAATATTCCATCTCCAACGAAGGCAATTTCGCTGCAAGCTCTAGTTTTTCCTTTTGAACTTTGGGGCAGCGGTATAACCCATTCTCCAGCAAGGGTGGATTGATTGCCCTGGACATCATAAGCCAGAAGTCGAGTATAGCGCGAAGTTGTCTTGTCATCTCCTCCATCTTGAATGGTGGCGGACTGCAACATTGCGTATATTATCCCAGTTTTTGGATCAATTGTAAGACTCTCAAAACCTGATAGCAAGATCAAGTGAGGATGACTGAGAATAAGATTGCTATAAAGGCTTACCTTGATTACCGGCTCGACCTGTTTTCGGATCATCATCTGAAGTGAAAAAGAGATTTCCATGCTTGTCCAGAGGCGTAATTGCGTCAGGGATCGGCAGTGATTGTACCACCTGGGCACTTGGTGAGATACGATAAATTCCTGGTGCGTACTCATCACTAATCCAGAATCTGTTCACTCGGGGATTTAGATTTATTGTGGTGGAACTGAAGTTACACTCACGATCCATCAGCATTTGCAATAATTCCTTCTACGTCGAGCACCAAGCGGTCATCCGTACTTGAAACGACTGGCAATGGACCGGGAAATGCAGTAGAACTGGAGAGGTTGCGAACACCTTGGGGGTCCAGTCCGCTAGTCGTCTTCTGTCCGTCAAACTCAAGTACAGTCTTCTTGTACTCAAGCGTAAGAGTCTGCTGAGCAGAAGCATAATCCAGATTCTTTGAGTCATAGTATGGAGTCAAAACGAAGTCAATTTCATGATGGCGGGCCTGATAGTCGATTGTTCCGTCGCTGGTCGGTTGCAAATACCTGTGAGCGGAGTGTCGCCAAGTTCCTAAAGCCACCACTTACATATTGAATCCCCTATCTGGATGGACGATGAGAGTACCACTGAACTGACCGCTATTACTGGAGGTCCATGTATTCGGCTTTAGGGCAATTGCACTTCCAATGCCACCTATTGTGTCGCCTGTCGAATCCCTGAAGTCCGAAGGAATAAGGCCAAAGGCAACCAAGCCCTAAAATGCACAGGGATATAGCCAATTAGGGCCAAAGAAAATATTGAAAATGTATGATACCAACCTTGTTGACATAAGTCGCACCATCGAGAGTGACGCTATTAACGACACTTGATTGTGCATTGGCCCACGCAGATTTGAAGCTAACGGAAGTAAGGTGATATGAGAAAACAGTCAACAGCCGCATTACTTAGTTCTGAAATCTGTTCAGCATTTAACCAGGCCCCATCGAAGGAACGTGCGCTCAACTCGGGACAACTCTGTGTCCGCACCGCATGGCTGGCCCAATAGTGAAAGACTACATATTTTAGGTCCAGATGAAGTAAATTACCGTTGTTCTGCTAGTAGATGTTGGCTACAGTCGATTCTCACAACTGTCATATCATGGTTACATCGAAGCACTGCCCCCTTTGACCGTGGCAGCTTCCTAATAGCCTCAAACTTTTGGCACAGGTTCTGTCAGTTCCCTGGAAAATACACCTGTGAAAGGAGAGAAGAAGTTGATTGCTAGGGAAAGAGCGGCAACTAGGTGACTATTGTAGCAGGTTAGAAGTTACAATCAAAAAAACGAGGGACATTTATCAAAATAATTTTGAAATGGTAATGTCAGGGTTAGAAATTGAAATGTTTTTGCTCAGCTTCCTTCAACATAAATTCATCGTCAAAGGTACGAAACTCTAGGTTCATGTAGAGTGGGTATGTGGTGGTTGTTATTCTACTAGAGTCTAGCAACTGGATCCTTGCGCACTTACAACATCATTTCAAGGATGAAATTGCTACCAAAAATTATAGGAAGATGATATCTGACTCCTAGCTCTCCTCTAAGAAATTAGCCCTGCCTCTCATCGTGAGTCAGAATTTTGAAAGCGTTATAGCATACTCTGTTCATGATCGCACGACTCAAAGAACTCGGGCCAAATTTACTTGATGTAAAGAAGATCTCCCAAATGAATAGTGAAAGTATGACGTATAGGAAAACTCAGGCGTCACCGTAATGCGGTCAACTCTATTCACCTATAGTAAAGTAAGGAAAACTAGTTACACTGGTAAGTAGCTGCCTATGTATAGAGAGTGCATTTGTACCCACCTCAGATGTCACTACAATGTGGACGACTAAGGGGCTGCTACGTAGAGACTGATAAATATATACTGAATGAGTACCTGCGCAGGCTAAGAGGAATATAAATGAGTAGTGTGTTGTTTTCGGAATGGGATCGAGATGCGGTGTGATGGTGCATTACTGATGTGGCACTCCATCTCAATATGACGCTTTTCTGGTGAGTCGAGCAGATAACACTATACTAGACCAAGAAATATGGGCTATTTTTGATTTTCCCGAGTGCTGATTACAAGCCCTGACAGCATTTTCTAATCAACAAAGTCTATAGAATGTATCTTCAGTCAATTCTGTTCATATGGATGATCCATTGCTTCCGAAGGGTAAACTTTTCCTAGAGTGACCTTCAGAATTAAGAACCGACCTTCAGAATCAAGAATCAGAGTTGCAGAAAATTTGTTCTAGTTGTCCTCAATGATGAAGCAGATTGATCAGTTGGTTCACCATAAACATGGTTTATCTCGGAACTATGTAAAACTAATATCAAAGGTCAATAAAGACAATGATTATCAAAGTTGACTTATCCTCAACGAAATCTGGTAATTGAGGTTGCAGCCGGGTGAATAAGTAACCCCATGTCCTTACATCTAATTTTGCAGCTGTTTCGCTGCGAGCCCCATGTCTTCCTCTGTAGATCAGATATTATAATTCAAGAGACGAAAACAACAGTATAGGTGATCGGTCAAATCGCAGAAGCACCTTTAAGCCTAGGATTCCGTCGGCTGTCCTTTGTGGTATAGAAGGTTGAACAATGAGAGAAAGAAATCTGCGATAATGAATGCCTGAAGTTGCGCCTCTGAATTGATTGTCATGGGAGGGAAAAAACATGCCTATAAGAAATAAATGTTATTCTAAAGTGATCGAAACGGTATTCAATTACGTACCCTTGTCAAGATTGGTACCACTGATGAAGGACAATTTTGTGAAAATTTCCCCGGCCAATGATGCCAGGGTGAAGTCCTCCTGATTCATCAATAATACGAAGTCCTCGGGTATCTCACTGATCGCAATCTGAAGACAGCAAAAATCTCGGCTGACTCACAATTTCGTATTCAATCAGATGTATGATAAGTGACAAGATGCGACACCAACAACGAAATTATCCCAGTCAACTTGACGGTGTTCAGGACCAAAATTAGTCGAAGTCACCTGGGAGCAAGATCCCAATATCTACAGATGATAGTCAGAAGACATGTTATAGAAGAAGCAATAAGGGCTCACGGCTCCCCGTGCAAGCTTCTCTACCAGAATTTAAGAAGAGAATCGAGCTCATGATAGCACCTGCACTTTCTCCAAAGATTGAACCTGAAGAGAGAAACCATCTTCAGCAGTAGAATGACCCGGATTCTTTCGAACCATGTACCTTGTTTCTGACACCCCCTAAAACACCGATATTTTCTTGTACCCATTAGAGAGCGGTTAACTGGCCTTTGAGTGCGAGGTTGAATGCTTGTTCATCCTTCGCTTTTAATAATCAGGCACTGAAATTAGTTCTTCAAGGTTTACTATCATTTTCCGTAAATTCACTTTCAACGCTTTGAGGAAATCCAAGAGGGCCAAGGCAGTACACATACCGGAGGAGTTCCCTCAAGCAGATTTATCAGGAGAAATTGACCCAAGGAGCTGGAGCCAACCCTTTCCATGGCCTGGGTTGCCATTGAAGATGCTCCTTCCTGGAAGCCGTTGTCATATCTAGGTCAACTAAATCCCCAGTGACGATCCGCATCCAGCTCAAATGATACTCACGTCCAGAATAACTAAAATGGACCGAGTGACATATAACTGATATACAACAGGTAGTGTCGCGTTCTCAGGAGGGTTTGCAAGTGGAAACATAGTAATAGTCAAATTATCCTCTGAAGAATGGCAATGTTCTTCAAGGAATGCAGATAAAAAATGAATGATCTAGTACGGATGAGTCACATACTAAGACATACTATGTTAAATTTTCAAAGCATCAAAACTCTCAGAGCCGATTCTCTTTTTAAAGATGGGTGGTCTCAGCCTTGAAGGAGAGTTAGCAGATGATATCCCTGAAAGCAATGAAATTTCAAGTAGATCAACCATACAATCACTCACCTCCAAATTGGACATCCCTGCTTGCATCTGGTCCCAAGCACTAGCTAGAGTAATTGTCATCATCTTGAACGATTCTCCCATCCTTGTGGCTCATTCGCAACCAATGGTTCAACCGACAAAGTCTGCCACTGATCTTGATAACACTATATGACAGAAACAGTCAACTTAACCATAAGAGCATTCTCAACAAACACTTGGTAATTGATTCTATGAGTTATCTTTCTGGGGAACGCAAGATAAAGCAGCTGGAAAATATCGTGGCAAGGCACGATATACTGGATTCATTCATAAACAAACCCTACAACAACAATACTAGTTACTTTGTGTTGTATTATCAATTGAAATTTGTGAGAAAGAATAAAGTGATAGATCGGGGATGTGACACACGAAGCCTACACACCATAGATCAGTTCAATGGGAAACCCATACGTGGTGCCAAGTATGATACAGTCAAGAGCGAAAACAATAATAATACAATATAAACAATCAAAACGTACATTCACCTGTCAGGAAACCTCAAATTTGGAATTCAGGATCAGAAATGAGGCTCATGAGAGTAGAAAAATCTATGTCGTCGAGAATCGGATCGGTGGGAGAAAACGCTGAGAAATCCATGTCACGGGTAAGGTAAGATTCATTGGGCAGACCTGGATCAAGCCCACATTGTTGGTACGAAGGGAAGGCATCAAAGATATTTTGCTCTACGTCTCCGGAGCCTACCCCATAGACTCCACATAAGGGAGAAGGAGAAGAACTGTAAAGAAAATCAGATGAGGTAGGCGTTATGCATTGATTCAATTCATCAAGGAAAGATGTGATATCGGTATCCAGGGGTATAGGGGATGTACCGGTGCTCAAGACAAAGGAGTCTGTTGTCGACGGGGACAGAGGATTGCAAGTAACAGTGGGGAGAGGGGACGCTATTTGGTCGAAGGAGAACGAAGTGAAATCCTGAATGTAGTACGTAAGCCGACGGGTTGTCCGAAAACGGGGTTACGGTGGACTTACAAAAGGGGATTCCTCCTTGGGCAGCGGCTCTTCAGGCATTGCAGGGCTTCTTACTTCAGGTATCGGGCAACGGGCAGGACAAGTGCTCAATGCGCGCATCTGCTTGGCGCTAGTGATAGTTGAGAAGAAAGACTGATTGGATTTGGAATTTTCTGTATCCGGGATTGGAGCGGACGATGAGCGGCGATACGTTGTGGCAGTAATGGGAACTTCAAAACGTGTGACGAACTCGGGAACATGGTGCTTGTCGAATTCTACCATGGCTGTCTCTAGTTCCTGCCCTTTGATCCCGGCAGCCAAAAGCTCTGCTATCTTTGCACAGCGTTTCATATCCTTCGGTTCCACTTCTCTGACTTTGCGTTTCTCCCCCGTTCCCCCTTTTTTGCCCGGAGTCGGTTTGAAGGCATACTTTGGGAAGTTGTGTTTGTGCTCTTCGAGTGCTGCTTTCGCCTTGTCATGCCAGACCTGTCGTTCGTCTTCAGGCAAGTTCTGCCAGGTCAAACCGATAATCTTTGATAAGGTCGAATGGTTGGTCTCGACCTCTGTCGAAACGTGTTGACTTTTTATAAAAGATGAGCGAAAAAGGATGAAGGCGTTTGCCGGACGAGGGATGTGGTTCCGGGGTTTCTTTCTTGAATGAGCGGAACGACGGGGCGCACAAGAACTATCATCGGAAGGAGAAAACATGACGACCTCTAATGGAGGGGAGTCTACCCGGGGAGGAGGGGCATCGGTGAAGGAAACTGGAGTAATGTTGGGGGCAAAAGAAATGCCACAGTTATCAGCAGGTTCAATAGGCGGATTCCATATGAGGCGTTGGCCTTAGATAGTTTGCAAGTCAGTGGGTTGATGCCAGTTGAATTCAATCTCACCATCTGATTCTGTTCTTCTCGACCTCCTCGACCTTTCAGCAGGCATGGCAACAACGATATTGGGCCCTCTGAAACGGAAGGACAAGTGAGAGGTATCACAGGCGAAATGTAAAGGGGAGGAGGCTGGGCGTTAGATGGGAAAGAAAACAAGGTTCGGGATCCAGCTGAAAAGGCAGGAGCCTCAGACTATAAACATGAGGTGAATCTGGGTGGCCAAAAAAGGCAGCAGTACCTTCTATTCGCTACATGACCACCGAATTTGAAGCCCTGATCGGGAGGAGATCTCCCTGAAATACTGTCCAAAATTGGAATTATTACCCTGCCTGACCCTATCGCCTAGGCGCCTGCACGCCTCGCAGACACCTTCAGCAAGATTCCTCGTTATCCGCTTCTTGCGAACTCCCGACTTGGAGCGCCTTACTTTACAATCATCATCAACCCAGCCCCCGGAGACTCACTTCGACGCTAGAAGACTTGAGTGACTAACCTGGACGTCAAGTCTATGTTGTATGACAAATATGGTGACTGGTTGGTCTTTCCTGATCTTATCGGACCTGCCTCGCACTACAAAGTCAAGTTTCATAGAAGTACAAACGTTGTGTGACGCTAATTCATTGAACCTAGTTACTTTCATCACTGTTTCTTGCACTATAGTTCCTGCAAAATAGATCCTGACTCATCTCCTTGGGCGCGGGAGCCGCGCCCACGAATCGGCATGCTCTGCTCTTTAGAAGTTTCTCACTCTTAACCCGATTCGCCATCTGGATACAATAATAGTGCCGTGGGATGTAAATCCTGTCTGCCCTCCGGAGTGCGCCGGCTTAAAACCCGCAATCCACGGGCGGAGGTGTCCTATTTCCCTTTGTTTTTGCAGCATTTTGATTGTTCATTTCCAGTATTTTATGTAATAATCGATTAGATTGTATACCTATAAGTATCCACTGTGGGCACTGATTATCTCTGTAGATGGGGTTATATTTAGTTCGTTCCGCTTGCCCGAACTTGTGTAAGTATTCGATAGCCAAACTATTATCTTGGGCTACCGACTCAGTTGGTTGCCACACGATATTGACAGCAGCGTCAAGGATTTTCTGCTTAACCGTCCCGATGAGCTCGGTGAGTAGGTTCTGTGGGAACCTCGTGCCTTACTATCCATTGTGAAGATTTCTGTCGATTTCTATCACTCTTCATGAGTCGGCTCCCCAGCACAGATCCACTCTTTATTCGAAGAATATTGTACTACTACCAGAGAGCAAAAAATTTACCCCATGTGGCCATCGCTCCTGAAGGAACGAAACCCGCGCCACAACAAAGGATTGTCAGTTTTCCATCCGTAGATTCGGTGCTCCCGTATTTTCCACATGCCGTTCAAACTGTGTTCCCTGAGTGTGTGTGGTGGGATGTAAATCGTAGAATCTGGAGATGTCATGCAAGCACGAATCCGCTCTCATTGGGTAAAAAGAACCGATAGTGAAGTACCTTTCCTATACTAGTTCTTCAAGCCACACGGACTAATGATCATTGGTTATCCGAGGCTAAGAAAGAGACCATGAGTTCTGTGATTTCCATCGGTAAGGTGAATTGTTCGACCTGAATTTGTTCAACGTGACTTCACAATAGAAAACACTGTTAATGGACAGTGGTGCTGACATGAACTCACGCCTCTAATACGCGGTAGTTATTTCCAGCGTTCTGGCGATCATTCTGTTCTGGAGAGGAATCGATAGACTCAGTGACCAAGCCCTTCAAATTAGCGAGTTGTAACGATGGCTACTCAGGCCTGTTCAAACAGCACAGCAATGATCATGTTGATGGAGTGCTGACAACGGCATGGTAAGCAGTCACCAGGATATCTTCGCAGCGCCATCCGTTCTTCGTCTTGAGTTTCAACAAATGTGTCTGCTGAGTGACTGCATTGGCCTCTTTTGGATACTCGGGAATCCATTTCCAAAATACCATTGCAATAAACCAATGCTCATGATTTATTACTTATACCTTGTGATTTCTTGCTTTTGTTATTTTCTGAGAACAAAGATGTCGACTTTTTCAGACGGTTCTGTGAAATTTTGAAAACCTGGCCATTTCACGTAAGGTACAAGCTGTTAAATAACTCGCAGAAGATTTTTATCCATTTGGTCAGTGGCGAGCTGTCATCACTCTGTCTTGAAATTTTATATCACCCGAGGTACACTATGCCTTCACCCTAATCGGCTTTGAAATCTATTTTCTTTGTTCAACCCTGACTAGCAGAGTTTTTACAAAGATCTCCTAGCGGCGCTACTTCGCATGGGAAATCAAACTAATTTGGACTAATTCTCATGCGTATAGAAATTGTCACATCACCGAAACCCGGCGCACCAGTCCGGGATGTCACCATGAAATCAAGCTAAGCATATATCAGGCATAGTTGATCAGTAAATTCCTGCTGTCATCGCTGTCAGTCCCCTTTGAGAGAGATGTTGGGCAACTTGTCGAACTCTTCTCCAGCTACTGATTTTTTTTGTGGCTGTGGATGAGTTGAGGTGCATCTTCGGATTGTTTTCCTGGATCAATTTATGATTGATGGTTTCAATACTATGAGATCTGTAATGAGCTGACGAACATGTTTCATCCCCCAACATATGGATTGTTCCCCTGATGTTACTAGGCGAGTTTTGGAATAAGAACATACCCTATGCAAAAATAAACCTTCAAAATTAATTGATCCATTGAGGTGGTTAGATAGAATCCATCCTTTCGTCGGGTGTGATATCAAAAGCCGGTAGAAGCCGGCAAAGTGGCGGGTTTAGCTACTTAGCTCGTAAAAGGGGATAACGGACTGACTTGGTGTCCAAAGTTCATATTAATTCACTGAATCCAGGAGTGTCTTGAAGGGTGTTAATAAGAGGATGCGACCCAGGGCGCTTATCTAGACGCCGCCGCTTCGAAGACATCGAAACTGCCGAGATACGATCATGTTACGAGACGGCTGGACCTCGTGTTTCCTGTAACACGTTATCCAAATGCCATGCAGCCGTGCACTACTTTGAGCGATCACGGTTTTTATCGCTTGGCATCGTGAGAACAGGATTTCTGGGGTCTCTCATCGATGACCCGGACTTGGGAAACAATGAAAGTTGCCCTCATAAGATTATTCAAGATCTTAGTCATTTTCGGTTCCTGCTGTTGAGGGGGAAGTAGGAGTGGGTTGGGAAAATATGTTGTGTAAAAAAACTCGCTCAGGTAGTGCCAATGTCAATTTGAGATTGAGGGCTCTTGCTGGAGATGAAATATCAGCTCATTCATTTCGGCAATATTATTATTCAAACGTCTGTGATCCCCATCCCAAAGTACTTACATCGTACGACATGAAGAGCTAGAGAACGCCCAAACAAGCGCTATGCGCAACGATGTCAACTTTTTTGAATTCCCCGATGATGATTAAAACCACGAGGCTTAGCTTCATCTTTTGTTCCCTCCCTTCCTTCCCTTCTCTTCACATCTTCTCCCCTCCTCCGATTCTTTCATTGTCGTTTATTTTTGTAACGCGCTTCGAACGGAAGGTCTTCTGGAAGGACATACTGCGGGCCGTCTCTATGCGTTCATCATCATACCCACTTGGGCGGTCAAATAAAATTATTATTTTTCTTTTTTTACAAACTTCCAAGCTACCTCGAGTGATCACCACTTCCAGAACTCGAGAACAACAAGGAGCCTTTGCATTCTTTGTATTCACGCCACGTTTTTGATGTCCTATCTTCAACGAGACGCTGAAAACAGTTCTAGACAGACAAGGAATTGAATGAATTAATCGGAGTTGAGTGAAGGTTTGCTTCACTCAATCGCCATCCTCGCCACAAAGAACTGATATAATATCTCCATTTTGACCATTGGACATGTGTTTTTTTTCGTAATGAGTTTACATCCTACTAATGCTCCGTGATCATCAACAAGTCCACTTTATTCCACGGCTCTCCAAGCTTTCTGTTCTTTTTTTGAGTGTGAATAGATTTTCTAACAAGGTACATTCAATTTTATCTTTCCAAGCGTTGCAAAGGAAAATTGATGGTGGAAATGTCAATCGCCTTTATTGCACAAGGCCAACCAACGTTGTCATCCAAGCTTACAGCAGTGGCACTTCCTTCAAGCTCAGAAGACAAGGGACAAAGCAACGTCAAAGCAACGTCGACACTCCCGATAAAGATTAATCATACAGATTACCAATTATACTAGTATAAAAGCCTTTAAATACACGTTATAGCTACACAATGAAGAATAATAATAGCGAGATGCTACAAGGCAAAGTTACAACTAACTACTCAACGAAGAATCATAAGAATAACAGGATGCTCTTGGGCAAAGGGCAAATTCAAGAAGATACTACATCTCGAGTTCGAGGTTAGTAATTACAAAGAGATGCAATGTGAGAATCAAGATTAGATTAAGCAAATACCTTACTTAGACCCGAGCTGCATACAAGTCCTCTGCATCACCCGTATACAAGGTCGTCACCGGCTCCGCGGCCATAGCATCCTGTTCATGAAAAACGGGTGATGCAGCCTCTCCATAACCTTCAGCAGAATACTGAGGTGCTGTTGTCCCAACAGCGTAAGCTGGGCTCGCAACTCCATGACGAGCTTTCCGACTAGTGGCAGCACCAGGTTGAGGACTGAAAGAGCCATTCGCTATGGGATAAGCAGAACGAGGCGAGCCTCGAGGACTAAGAGCCCTCAAACCTGAAGGATCTGACACGCGAACCGGAGGACTTGCGCTAGTATGATCAAAGCCGTGCACGGTATTTTCAGTGTACCCTGTTTCGAGTGCTAACTCATCTGGAATGTAGCCTGTAGATTGTACAACTCTGGGTGTATGATTTGATCCTTCGTATGATGCACCGGTGGTTTGAGGAGGGATTGTGTCTTGAACGGCAGGGGCAGGGAGGGAGTCATACACTGTATGAGGAAAGGGACTGGTGGCTATTGATGTAAAAGTGAGCATGAATACCGTGGTCACACATAGAGATTTACCTTTTTTCTGAAATTGATCGATGAGTTAGGAGTAAAATGGAAAAAAGGCATAGCAACTTACGGGGTATGCATGAGAACCCACACTAGAATATCTTTTGTCATGCTCGTAACCAGACGGCCTCGCCACGACGGCAGTTTCGCGATAAGACTCGTCAACTTCCTCTTCAATGCTGCTGCCATCTTCGCTCGCATCATCATATCCAGCTGATCTCACAGCATGTTCAACAGGCCCATCCCTCTCAATTTGTTCACTGGCGACCAGATATCTGGCACACAGCATCCTCATGTCATTCCACCACTCCATCATCTCCTCTCGACTGCGTGCACGGAAACTCCAGGCAAGGGTATTATCGCTAAATATGGCACGAAGACTACCGGACTTGGTGGTACCTGTGCCGTCTTTCCGACCTTCAATGTGGAATTTGTGGGCTTTCGAGGAAGCAGATGAGGGAGGTCCAAGAGTACAGTTGGGAAGGAAGAGGGAAAAGGCAGGGTTGATGCCGTGGCCGGAAGGATGAGAAGGATCCGAGTTGTTGAAAGCGTGAAGATAGCCGGCGGGAGTAAGGATGAAATAGGAATCATCGTAAGAGCGGCTGTAGCGTTTCTTGCGTTCCAAGTGACCAGTGTGGACTGAATTAACGCTAGGATCGTTCTTGCAGGGATAGTTAATCAGATGGGGATCGCGAAGCGGTGTATCGGGATCAACGAGGTGATCGGAACGAGCAGCAAAGGAGATCCATTCATGATCTGGGGAAAGGGAAGCCATGTGTGCAGAGAGCGCACGGTAGGCGTCTTGATTAGAGGTAACAGCCCGAGATTGCCACTCGTCGAAGGTTTGCCAAGCCGATTGGATAGCACGAACGATGCCATTTTCGAAATGGGCGCTGTTTTGCTGCATTACGATAATGGATTTCTGGAGGAGATTCTCCTCAAGAACCTGCTTGTTCAGTTGCTGAGATACAGCCTGATTGACGAGGTAACTAGAGGACATAATTAGAACCAAAAAATAGGAGATGGACCCAGGAGGACGCACGGATCAGCCTTGGCCGAAAGATTCATTGGGGTATTCCTGAAGGTGGAGATACCGTTGGCAAGTTCGCCGATGAGCCGTGCGGAAGACTCTCTCTCCTTGGCCACGCTGGAAGCAAGTTTGGCAGTGTCATTTTGAATATTCTGGGGAAATTTGAGCTGGATAGGGGAAAGCAAGGAGGACAAGACAGACCTTAAGGTGGGCCTTGATCTCGACAAAGAGTTTTTGGAGGTGCTGAACAATGGAGCTGTTAATAGTGCGACCAAGATCTGCATGCTGATCGGCCATCTGCCTTGTCTTGTTGCGGATACTGTAGAAAACATCCTGAAAGGAGATGAGAGGGAGAATAGGAGAATATTGTAGGGACGAACCTGGAGACCGCCTTCACCAAGGAACTGGTTGCCAGAGCGGAAAGGGACCTGAATGATGGCGGCGATCCTGGTCATTTCACGGGCAGAAGAGTTTTCTATGTCGGCAATGCCCTCAAAGTAGGAGGCAAGTTGCTTGACGATGGTCTTCCAAGCGGAGAAGCGCTCGATGAGGAGGTCGGCGGCATTGAGATCCTGAGACTGGATTTTTTTGCGAATGAGGGAGCGTGAGTGAGCGGAGACAGGTCTGCTGGCGCGGGAGACGGAGGTGGGACGGGAGAAAGAGAAAGATTCGGCCATGGCGGGTGAGGAAGAGAAGATGGGTTTTATATAGGAACGGGAGATGCCAAACAGGAGCACACAGAGGAGTATTGTGGAGTTGACGTGTTTTTCGTTTTTGGAGATTTGAAGATGAATCCGGCCGTGCAAAATCTGGTTGTGTCGCTTGTCGCCATGCAGCGTCCGTTGTCTCCTGTCTTTTGGGTTACTAAATAACAATTTCTACCCAGTCGCACGCAGAATTCCGTTTGACGATCCACAAGTCCTTACCTATGTCCGCATCGGCTACGCTGCTGTCCAGCTCGTCATCCTCGCCACCTACTACTATGTTTCTCTCACCGTGCGTATCTGCTCTCCCATTTTATATTATTCTCACTCTTTCAAAGGTCAAGCGCAAGAACGACAACACCGTCCTCAAATACGGTTCGTCTCTCCATCCTTTTTTTAGTTTTGTTTGCAAACTCCTTTCTAGTCGAGGCTCCAAATCCCATGGTATGTCCATGTCCCCATTACGATCGGGCCTTCTCCACCCACTCTCCACAAGTCTCAGGACCAGGGAAAGCTCGTCACCACCACGGTACGCGACTATGACCTTGCAGAAGTCTCCAAACTGGTCAGTTCTCTTGTTCCTCTTTCTTCTCTCCCTCATCCTCATCCCTTGTTTTACAGCTCCGCTCAGCCTACTTTGGCATCGCCATGATGGCCGTCATGCATGGCTACTTCAAATTTACCCAACCCCTTTTCATACAGGCTCTCATGGGTCTCAAGGGTCTTTTTGATGCCAAGCCCGTCGCCATCCACATCCTCAACAAATCAGCCACAGGTGACCTCAAGCGTCCCTTCACCACTCCCAGTCTTATGGGCCGTACGTTCTCTTCCATCGTTCCACGTCCCTTGTTCATTGCCTTTTTTATACAGCTGCACAGGGTCCAAAATCCGATCCTGCTTCCATTGCTGAGGCTGAAAAGCGTGCTGGAGCGAAAAAGGAGGAATGATTCATCCGTTAGATTTGATATTTTGAATCAATTAGTACCCGGATTAGTAATATATCAATATACATACAGTAACCATTCTGTAACAATTCTGTCCGCCAACTTTCAAGGCACATTCTTGTGCAGGCTATGACATCCGACTCTGGGCGATGCAACTGAAACTCACTGTAAGTGAACTTGGCAATCAGCTCTGTCGTCCAACCCACGTGGAGGAAAAGAACCAAATGTATTTGAGTTTGTAGCATGTTAAAGCATTCTCGTCTCTCACATAGGGCCCATTTATGTGTCCTCGAATAAATCCAACAGACTCTCACAGCAGATGAAACGAATCCTTGTCGTCAGTAATAGTACTTCTTCGCGGGCATCTGTTTCTTTTTCTCACCGTCCACCGATCCTTATAAATCACACATGAGCGCTCTTCTCAAGCAAATCCCCGTGAACAGTTCTCTCAGATAATATGATTTTCCGGTGTTTGCTAGGGTTTTCTGCTCTCTTATCGAGCCTCGGCATAAGCGCAGCTCAGGACTTGGACATCCACTTACACACGGGTACTTTCCGCGGATTATCCACTCCCAATGGTGATGTAGAAAAGTGGCTCGGTATACCCTTTGCTGAGCCACCCATTGGAGAATTGAGATTCAAAGCGCCTGTGGCTATCGCGAGGCGTTCTTCTGCATTCAAAAATGCAACCACGTTCGGAAATGCTTGCCCTCAGTTGGATGGAAATCTCGGTGCTCCCATGAGTGAAGACTGTCTCTTTCTGAATGTGTGCATAGATGATTCCTTCTTTTGTGTGGTCTTTGAAATTCTTCACATGCAGGTGTGGCGCCCTACAGGCAATTCAGAACGGAAATTACCTGTCGTGTTCTGGATCCATGTAAGTTTTCGGATTCGTAGAGTCACTATCGAACAATGTCTGATGAACTGGAGGGAGGTGCATATATCACCGGGTATGGAGTTGTTCAATTTTCATAGAGCCACTTTGACTCTATCTTATAGTTCGGCGTCACTGCCTGAATATGAAGCAACTAGTGCGGTTCAGAATCATTCTTTATAGAACTCCAAGTCACTTCAGCTACCAGAATTCATTCAAAGAAGTATCGCAATTGGAAAACCCATCATCTTTGTCTCAGCGTAAGAGACCGATTCAGATAGATCCTTTTCTGCTCATATTTTTTTGCTACTAGCAACTATCGCCTCAACACTTTTGGCTTTGTAGGTTTTAGTTAATAATGTTGGGACAGTTGACGACGATAGCGGTTTAGTTATCCAGCTCCCACCTACCCCCTCAGGATTTGAATTCTGGTCTCTGGGACCAACGTATCGCTCTAGAGTTTGTTCAAGATAATATCGCTGCATTTGGTGGGGATCCAACCAAAGTACATCTCTTTCTCTTTGCCGCCAATTATGTACAGGACTTGACGAGGTCTCCAGGTCACTATTTGGGGACAAGTAATTTGATCTACATTCCTACCATCGAGACAACTGACTTTTGTAGTCAGCAGGCGCTGGAAGCGTTATGGCTCATTTCATATATCCCTCCGATCGTCCTCTTTTCCGAGCTGGGATAAGTGATTCCTCTGTTGGTCCGTTGTACGTTGATTTTTACTATAATTACATATCAACGTCGCTCAGACCATTGCTTCTAGTAAAAGCTCTCCTCCTGCCTCGACATACGACAGGCCTGGATTTCCATTCAACCGCCTCCTAGGTCAAACTGGATGCATAGGTGATCCAAGTCCCGTGGATTGTCTTCGCAGAGTTCCATTTGAGGTGTGTAGATCAATAAACGTCCATCGGTCTTTCGAGCTACACTCTATGTCTAGACCCTTCTGAATATTTCGAATGCCATGACATTAGCCACATTGGATGCTCAGTTATGGGAACCTTCCGTCGGTTCTTCCGGTAGCTTAATCACAGAAGTAGCTTCGAGCAAGATAAGGAGGGGGGACTTCCTTCACCTACCATTCCTGTCCGGCACCAATGTAAGTGTTCTTTATGTGAAGGTTTCCAGCACATTACAGATGAAGGATCTAGGTGAACGAGGGAACTTTAGTCAGCGCTGTGCTTCGCAACCTCGGATTGACGGATCAAGCACAAGATGCTGCATTCGATGATTTCGTTCGCAATGTCGTTATTGATGATACGACGATCACCCAAGACGTCTTGGACCGCTTCAAAGAACTATTTCCCGCAAATGATCCTACGCTGGGAATGCCTTTCAACACAGGAGATTCCTTGTTCGATAGGGGAGAAGCATGGTATACCGTTCAGACATTCCTATCTGCGAGGCGTTTCTTCTTTGAACATGGTGCCTCACATCAACCCATGTTCGCATACTACTTTACGGAATTTATCCCTGGCAGCGACCCAACTCTTGGAGGTAAGCCTTTGACAACACCAGGGGCAGATGACTGAATCGAATTGGGAAAATCCGTTCAGTCTTTCATGCCTCGGAACTGGAATTCATTTTTGGAACCGAGTCCCTTCCATCGTTGGAAAATGAGTTCTCGAATCAGATGCAAGACTTTTGGATCAAGTTTGTGAATGAACTTGACCCTGGAGGTGTGCTTTCATTTTTGTCGCCCGGTGACTTTCAATGTTTGCCAGGGGATGACCCATGATAAAGGTGGTTGGCCTCGCTATGACCTTGACAGTAAGCAAGTAATGCAACTCAATAGGGATAACCAGACCCCTATCCCCGATGGTGAGACTTGAGAGTTCTGATATAGGGTTAATGGTTAATTGCCCTCTCCTTTGCAAAGACTGGGATGTAGAGAAGACCAGATTCAGTAGTAGCGTGGGAGTACTTCGCGAGTTCCAGAAATGAACAGCCTGGTAGGGACTGTTAGCTTCTAAAGTGTGGTATAGTAGAATTGATTTTAAAAACCTGCCGAGTGATGGTTTCCAAATGATATAAGAGAGCTATTGAATACTTCAGTGGTTGACCATTTATTCTGGTGATCCACCTCCCAAGATTTATCAGTCCAGAAATAAATAAGAAATGTTGTAGAATTGTCGAGGAAAGACTATGTGGATGACTCCATTTACCTGCTGATGTTCCAACAGTATTCAATCAATAAATACAAACTATTTCTATCTCATCTTTGATTTTCAAGGCTCACTCCAGAAGCATCGTTGATCACACGAAAGTGATCAGGTATAATTGACTCGTGGATCAACTGTTTTTTGCGGGACACCAGAACGAGCTCCTTGACGCATGCTGTATGTCAACCATTTCCATTGTTCGGTGGATTAGCCTACAGCATCAAGGATCTGATCTCTGCCATCATCAATCTAAGAACAACAATGGTTAGCAAACTTTCAACTCGGAGTCGTACTTGATGAGAGTCACAGTAAAAGCGATATTACTATGCCTCAACCTGTTGCCCGGAGAATCATTTAAGGTCCGCCTCAATCGAAAAGGAGATAAGAAAAAACCCAGATGACTTGAGACTTCTTTCTTATGCCACGTCGCTTGACTCGGAAGAATAGTTGGACAATGAATAATCATAAGTCAAGAACTGTACTCGGACCTTCGCAGCGCTAGAACCGGAACCGAGTATTCTTAATCGTATCTTTCATGGTGACGATGGGAATAACATCGTGAACATGTAGTTCCTTGCTCTCGTGCGAGAGCTGTTGTAAGTGCGGAGTGTCGAACACTGAACTTGCCATTGAAGGACTCGAATAGGCGTCCCATGATATCTGTGACCATCACAAAATCTTCGACCTACTTTTCGTAGAACTCCTTTAGATCCATGCAAAGCTGTGGTCCATTAATGCCTGGTTTTTCTCATAAATCATTTTTGGAAGTTCATTTGCCAGAGTCGTCTGTGCAAGGAGGGCTAGCGAGCATCGGTGGACTCATCTAGGTATGACTCAGAGTACAGGGAGGCAAAGCAAACAACTGTAACATCTTAAGAGTTGAGGTTTATATATACAAAGGAGTGTAGTGTGATAGGAATGATGAGTCGAACACTAAATAAAATAACGTACTATAGATAGAATCAGAAATGGAGGTGCGTCTTCAACATCGTTATGACACGCAGACGCTCTTGTGAAGTTTGTGCTGCAACTGTAAAGAGCTTGTTCTGATGGAGGTGGAAGTATCAATACCAGGAAACTGGTAGTGGCAAAAGGCCTACCAGATTCATGTTGGAAATCAATAAAGTATTAACAATAGAGATGGATACCCAAGATATCAAATTCAAGGCTCTTGGTTTTGTCCAGGTGGGACGAGTTCTGAAAGAAGTTATTAGGTCGTCCATGGTGCAGGGGGGCACTATGGAACGTCGATGTGTGTCTATGAACTTAGGTTATATAACGAAGAATATTCTAAGGATCTTTTTTCATTTCGTTATCATTCCTCTAATGCTCCCTGCTCTGCTTATTTTCTTGACTTACATGCTCACCTGTTACTCATTTGCTTAGCAGAGCATATCACTACCCTGAGTTCATTCTTATTACTCAGTAAAATACAGTACTTAAAGAACTTATATGTAAAGCAATCAAAAGAGTCGTTTTCTATCTCTCTCTTCTTAGCATCTGAGGACTTACCTGCGCATCTACGCTGTTATTATAAAGACCTCTCAACAACTTCAATGTCGTCATTTAGCCGAATGCCAAATTCTTCGTCGACATTTAGGATGGCCTTTTATCCCTAAGTTCAAGCAACCAAACATCATCCATCTACCCATCGATCGCATATCTGTGTTTATGGCATTGCTTCTGGTCCACAAAGAAGTGAATGAAGGTGGTAGATTTAGAGTGGCTTTTCTGAGGATGAAGGCATGGCAACCGTGCATTAATACGGTAACCCCTCTGGCTTCTCTGACGCCAAGCATATGCATATTGAGTGTCATTTTCATTTGATTTATTTATGTAGCAGACTGAAGTCGTACTCAACTAGTTGTTATTCACGCCACGGTCTGCCATCGAGCCCCGTGTAATAAACTGCTGATTCTTTTTAAAAACAAAACTAACTGTGATTCACTCATTTGTTCTGGTCACCCTTTGCCTACAAGTTACATATATATATTGCGTAGCATACAATACTTCCTCCCTCAGCCATCCACGACACCTGAGGTGGAGGACTTATTACTAGTCATGATGATTGTTTATGATAACGCTATCGCTTATACTTTTACTAAGTGATGAATCAGTCGTCCACGAGACTTGTGACGCCTGAGCTTATACTTTACTGCTCATCATTCTTGGATGATTTTGATTGCTTGAGCTTGAAAAGTTTCCTTGTCAGTGTCACCGAACCAGAATGAGCTTGCATCAGGAGATCCGTTCTTTCCTTCAACATAAGACATGATGGTACTGATAACTCCGGTGCAGCTTCCTGTGAGGGAGGTAAAATGGACAGGAATAAACTCATCCGCACGGTATCGGGTGTTATCTCCGTGAAGAGGACTGCGGACTAAGTCTTCCCTGTCTATGTGAGATAGTTTGTTCTACTATAGAAGACATAAGACAACAAAAGGTTGTCCATCCCTTCTCATATTTTCCCGTAACTGCTTCAACAGGCGTATTTGGAATTTATCTCATTTGATGAAACAATGCTCTCGAACAAGCTGGTTGCACACCTTGAAAAATTTCAATCACTCGATCAATTTTGGTTAAAAATATCTTCAGATCCCTCTCGTCAGTGCTTACAGTCAAATTGAGTCCCCCATTCCTTCCGAATCGCAAGTTTCCGCCAGATATGTATATGCCTTTCATTCCAATCTCCTTCTCGCACAGTTGGAGGCTCAAACTTATAAAGAAGCTCAACACTTGTCTACAGTCAATCTAAAGTTTTCAAATTGGAGCCGAATTTCTACAAGTGCACACTTGAGGAAAATAATAAAGGAAAAGACTTGGCTGTCTCTATCAGACATTGGACAGCACCTTTCATGTTCGGTACTGGTGACTCATGGGCCAGGGGCACGACGCATTGTAAGGCGTCTTATACCAAAAACGGGATAGATCAAAACTTCCCTGTTGTGTTGTTTCCGTCTTGTTATATGAGACGTAATTTATAATTCAGTAGTTTTATTCCAGAAAGCAAATTAGTGCTAAGGCGCGGAGGTCCTAAACAGGGCCCATTCTCAGGGGTGTATCTACAGGAGTCATGTTGCCAAAGGAGAAATGTGTATTAATGAGCGGAATATAAGACGTAATAGTTCAACAATAGTTTTAGCGCTGAATTCATTTTGACTCTCACTAGTGCGGAAAATTTCAGTACGCCGGGCGGCATTCAGTTTGGTCTTTCACATAAAAGCAGACAAGGACTCACCGAATCCCCATCTAATTCCTTGCGTTAGTTTCATAGCTTGTTTTCATCGTCTCTCCACATTCTTTTAACACAATGCGTTCTTTTGCTGCTATTGCGACTTTTGCTGCTCTTGCCCTCTCAGTTGTCACCTCTGCCCTCCCGACCAGTACCACATACACTAGTACCCCATACCCTTCGAGTGCTAGTGATCTCGATGTTGTGAGTACATGTTATTATGTTCTGTAGTATCCCTGACTTCCTATCGGAATTCTAGAGTGGCATCGATATAGGCATTGTCATCAAGGATCTTAATGCTGTCATTGATACTGCCGCCAATCTTAAAGTCGATCTGGGTGGAAGCCTCACCGCCCCAGGTGTGGCTGAAGGCTCCACTCCCGGACCCAGGGGTATTCCTGATGTCCTTGTTGAAGTGACTACCAGGGTTTCTGGCCTAGTCCAGGGTTTGAGTAAGTTCTCCAGCTTTTCTCATCAATTGTATTTCGCATTTTAACATTTGATTCAGCCAGTCAGATTAACGCGGACATCGATGCACAGGTCGCGCTTGATATTGCTCTGAAAGTCTTTGCTCAAATTCAGGTCCTCCTCCATGGTGCTGTGGGAGACATCAAGGCAATTGTTAATGGCGACATTAATGTCGTTCTTCATCTTGGTGGGAAAGCTCAGGATGTCAAAGTTGTTGCTGAAGTCCTTGCTGCTCTCCTGGAGGTAGGAAATGTTTGTCTTAGAGTCTGTTTTCGCCTGACTATTGTATTATTAGACTGTTGTTCTTGCTCTTGGCCTTGCAGTGAAAGTCTGTATTTCTATTGATATCAGAGCTCTCCTTGCTGTCGCCGTTGATATTGCGGGCGCTCTCTCTGTCATGCTTGGCCTTGTGGTCAAGGTTTCTGCAGGAATCGTTGTGGAGCTCCAGACATCAATTCAGGTTATTGCTCATATAGTTCTTGGCCTCAAGCTTCAAATTCTTGCCAAGGCCCTTTGCATTGCGTAAATAGAGTTTATATAGTTGCACCATTGGCCCCTGTTGAAGGTCTGCCTGCTGTGAGCTCTGTATATCACGCCCAATCTAATGAACAACGGTCAGGTCTCCGAAACTGTCGCTGCATTATCTACCTGTGATTAGTGTGCTCTCCTCCCAAGCTGAGGCTTTCAAAGCGTGTTCCACGTGAGATATGTACCCTGAGTGATTATGACTACTATTTGTGGCTATCTATAGAGCACTTTGATTATCTCTACTCACAACAATACTTGTGAAGATTTGAATCTTATTGTTGGAGCATCAAACAAAATGGTACTCATACCAATGTGTCCACCAATGCAAGTACTTCAAGCAAATTTTGTTTTTGAGAGAAGTGGAAGAGGACAGATATACAATAAAGCATAGATAAAAATGTAACACTATATCTTTCCAATAGATATTTTTCTGGTTGAATGACTTGAATCCAGTGCCATTTACTGGTGAATTTCATTGGAGGAACTGATGAGTAAATTCAATATATCTATTTTCCTGTCAAATCTATCAGGAAAGGCACAGGATTTTTTTTTTTTTTAATTCAACAATTTATTACACAGAGTGTGTAGGCAGGCTGTGGTAGATACATGTATCTACTTAAATATAAAGAAGAGGGAGAAAGTGAAAAATGAAATCAAACGCATATTGGTGACAAATGTGTGTGGCTATTATAATTACTCACGTCCTCTCCTAGCCATTATCAAAACAAAACAAAGTCAGATTGCCAGTGATGAACTCCACAAAGCTTGAAATGCATATGTCTCTTGGGTGGAAGGATGCGTCATATCTCCTACAATGCATGAAAATATGTTCTCTTGTTTCGACATCCGCTTCTCCACACGGACAATGAAATGCTGCGTTGGGGAAGAATCTCTGCTGATACTCTCCTATAGGTGCATGTCCTAGCATCATGCGAGTGAATCTCACACAGATGGAGTTTGATATCCCAATATATGGTAGCCACGAACCTCCCTTGGCATACGTCAGTTTGATTACTCTTTCATTGTCATCTTCAAAGTCGAGGAATAGCTGTCCTTTCTTTTTGCTATCTTTAAAAGACTTCTGCCATAGTTCGAGAGTGAGGTCACATTCTTTCTTTTTGCTAAGTAAGAACAAGTTTCTATCCAGGAGGGTAGGTGGAGGATGGGATGATTTGGCTTCTTTGTCGACTAGAATGTGTCTGGGCCATTCTAGTTTGTTAGGACAATGCCAGAAGTGTATAGAATTGCGTCTGTCTTTACTGAGGAATTCTTTGATCTTTTCCACTATGGGTATGATGGACTTTTGCAGGTGTTGGTCACCAGCTGAGATGATTTTCTTCTCCGCTTCAAGAGAATCAGTGATGACGAGGACTTGTTGTGCTTCTGATTCCTCAAGGGCGCGCGTAAGGCCGATGCGTATAGCCATTAATTCAGCTTCTAGTGAAGTGATGTTGTTTGCATGTGCTTTGAGCTGTGCGATAACTTTATTGTCTTTCCAAATGTGAGCTACAGCTGTGGCTGATCCGACTGTTTTGACGCTTCTGTCTGAGATGATGGCTATGTCTTTGGATGAGTTTTGGGTTTCTTTGAATGCCAGGTTGAGTTTTAAAGAATGATCGAAGAGCGCTTCATTGCTGGGTGATGCTGAGGAGTGGAAAACTGTTCTACTAGAGAAATGATCTACTAATCGCAAACCAGGATGAAAAAGAATATGAAATGGATCAAATTTGTCTTTGATTTCGTTGAGTCTTTTGCTGACGTCTTTGATAGGGCTTTTGAGTTTTGTTTTTTGTTTTTGGGTGAGGTTGGCTAGGGCGAATTTGTGTTGATTTTGATTTTTGTTTTAATGTTTGTCGAGAAGGGAGTTGATAACATGAGATGGCGGCGTGGTTGTATACCTGAGATGATGTCGTCCATTGAGCTTTCTGAGGTGAAGGTTGATAGGGATGAGGCCTGCTATAGCTTCAACTTCCTCTGAAGGAGATGTATGGAAGGCCCCTGTGATCCATAGGGCAGCTCTTTGTTGCATTTTCTTTAGTTCCATAATGTTTTTGACCGTCAGGGCTCCCTTAAAGAACCATAGTTGAAAGCCATATAATGCAATTGGAACGATGCATGTCCTGTACAGGAGGTGTTTTTGCATCAGTAAGAGTCCTCTCGATGAATTGCCAAGCATCTTTATGGCATGGAGGGTTGAAAGACACTTCGTCGCATAGTGGTGGACGTGATGATGGAAATTGAGTTTTCTATCGAAGAAGAATCCTAGGTATCTCCAGGTAGGCTTGGGTTGGAGTAGGGGGCCTCCAACAGAAGTGAGATCAATAGCAGGGTTGGGTGGATTACAGGCTCTAGTGAAGTGGAACACTTCAGATTTGCTGTGTTCCATAACGAGACCCAAATCTGAGAGAATTTTGAATATCATATTGTAGCTACTGAGGAGAAAGGTGGAAGAAAGCTCATAACTCTTCTCCTGAGAAATAAGAAGACCGTCATCAACGAAAGATAGAATGTCTGTTTGAATTTTTTCTTTTAGATTTTCTTTTCTTTTTTTGAACGTTTTAATGATTGGTGCAAGATATATGGCAGATAATATGGGAGAAAGAGCCGATCCTTGTCCTACCCCTATACTTGTAGTAAACCTCTGCAATGTGAAGTTGTTCCATGTATATGTTGTGGATCTGTTGGAATGATAACTTTTAAAGAACTTTAGAACGTTAGCATTTAGGCCAGCTTTAGCAAGATATAATGAAAGGAATTTGTGGTTAAGCAATGGGAAGAATTGAGCTATGTCAAAAGCTATGATACTTGTGTGGCATCCCTTGGTCCACCCTGTTCATATAAGATGTGTAAGGTACATTCCCACGTCGATAGTTGACCTTTGTCTAATGCCTCCTAGCTGGTTGGGGTCGAGAAATCCATTGTCCAATAAATGAAACTGTAGCCTATGACTGATAGCTTTCTCTATGAGTTTGCCCAAGGTGTTGAGGAGTACAATCAGTCTGAAGGCTTTGGTTGTGTTGTATGATGCTTTGTTAGGTTTTGGGATGATGATTGACTTTGACTCTTTGAAGTGTTCCGGCCAAAAACCTATTGAAATGCACATGTTAGCTAAATTTACAATCTTATCAAGGTATGTTTTGTCTGCGATTATAGGTTTAAGGTGTCTCCATGTGATGTGGTCAGGACTGGGGGACAATGAATTCAAGCACTTATCTATAGCATCGATGAATTCTTGTCTTGTAAAGGGAGGCCAATCTATAATGTCGCATTGGTTTGTTCCATCCAGGAATCTTGTGTTGATGGGTCTGTTTTCGGCCAAATTGTACGAGATGTGGAGAGCGTCCCATAATGTCGTGAGGTTGTTGCAGGGTTGCCCTTCATGATATATTGTTTTTATCACAAATGGTTACTTACTAGTTTGTGATTTGCAAGAGTGGTCTTCAAAAGGCTCAAAAATGTGAAGTAGTTTAGCAACAAAAGATGTTAAGTCTGAGGTCTAATCCTCAGACTATGAAGCCTTATATACAGGAAATGATGGTCTGTGCACCTGGACAGAGCATCACATGTTCTACTGCCTATTGTTCTACATATG
>Ga0153966_100119_pt1 | contig 53471 bp, 54 predicted proteins | sample TSFL050MetaG_FD_104738 | JGI IMG/M metagenome (GOLD analysis project Ga0153966, IMG submission 104738) | Attine ant fungus gardens microbial communities from Florida, USA - TSFL050 MetaG | ecosystem: Host-associated > Fungi > Mycelium > Unclassified | place: USA: Florida, Paynes | collected... | reverse complement strand
TTCGACTGGAAAAGGAAAGCAGAAGAAAATGTTTCGCGTTATGTACTTGGATAGGAAGGAAAAGTATATACCCAGGGATCAGTTTTATACCACCTCGCAGGATGGATTTGGAACTTGCATTGTGAGTAGTTGTCCTATCGGCAGTCATTCTTCATCAAAATTGATGATTGGTGCGTTCATAGATAGGGGAATTTGAATCCAGCCACGTAGACGTAGCCAACGACTTCGACGAAGGGATACCACTAAAGAACACCATTAGCACTAGTCAATCTTCACCTCATTCTCGCTCCTTGTCTCCTGTCACGGTCGGAAGTCTCCCCATACTATCAGGTCCGGATTTCTGTGACCTTCCTCTTCATCGTCAGCTTCCATATGTGTTTCCCATCCTCAAGGCTATTATGACTGGAGAGGCCACATGGGCTCTACGGAGGCACAACATGTATATTAAAGGGGGGATTACGCGGCAGAAACTTAAAGATGAGGGTGGAATGAGGGGTGCTGTTGATGCACAGAATGCAGATGCTTTCTTACCTCTCGTCGAGAAGTGGTGTCTGGGTGTGCGTGGGCCAAATTTTATCGAAGATCAAACCAAACAAACTCACATTGAAGATCGATATCCTAGAAACAATGTACACAACAAGGGCGCAAGGTTCGAAGTAGATGAATCGCCAATAGCAGGACATGTTTCGGGGGCAGCCTCTTCAGAGTCGCTTTATCAAATTGTGGATCCCAATCTAATCATCCAAGCGCAGGTTAGTTCTGCTCTTTAATCATTGAATCTCGTCAAATACTTTCCTGTAAGGACGTAACAGCTAAAATAGGAGAGTCGGTAATCGAAGAGCCTCAAGCAGCTGAGGTGTGTATGCTCTGTTGGTCCCCATCATCCACTGAAAGAACAGTAGGTCAGGAATCCACCTGAGATAGAATGTACAAGAAGGGAGTCCAATTCACCTTTTCCGCCTTCACCTATGCCACGGACCGCTCGAGAAGATGATCAGTTTTCTCAGAAAGCCTGGCCGCGTCAACGTGGGTCTCCAGATTATGAAAACCTCTCCCCACTTGACAAAGTACAATACTGCCTTGATGTACTAATACCGGAGGCTTTCAATCAGATTCTCCTCTGGCGGTTAGGTCAGAGGAAGTCGGTTGAAGTGATGTGGGATAATGTCAAAGAAGAAGAGAGGCTTCATTGTCGCGGAGAAGAACTACTGGAAGAGACTGACTGGGTTATGGACGTTATGAGGTTGAGGAAGATGATGGAGGCAAGTCTTAGCAAGAACAGATCAGAAAAGGAGCCAACTAGCGATAAAACATTGAGAAGGACAAGGAGTGGCAGAGTAGGAGGTATGATTGGATGTTACAAAGAGTAGTTAAAAGAGTAGCCGTGCCCTGCTGAAACAGCTGTAAACATTACTGTAAAAATATTTAATAATATCACTGGTAGATCTCTCAAACTTGATTTCACTGGTGGTCGTTATACCTGTAATATTGAGATGTTTTTTTTGAAACGATAAACTATACAGTTGTATTGTGTGGATATCAACCTAGTGCTTGGAGGACAAAACCGACCTACCTGCAACCTGACAATTCTTTTATCCCGCTGAAAATCACTCTATTTACTACCAATGATTGCCCACATGCTTTATGACAGGATACTTTATTTCATCATCTATATAAATACCTTTTGATCTTCATTGAAATATCATCTTTGGTACTTGTTGTGATCCTGCTATTCTGCACAAAGCCCCAAAACACGTACGCACAGGTTGTTCAAAGTGGTACTGGTTACTTTCATCTTTGATCTACTGCAACTTCAAGATCCTGCTTGAACACCATACACAACCTAGTCCTTCTGCCTTGAAGTCTCAACAAACGCTGGGACAAATCTCGGTTGAATGGCACCGGCTTTGGATGATCCTTGGCTTGCAGGACGACATTTTGGCATCGTGATAGACGCTGGGTCTTCTGGCTCTCGTCTACAAATATATAGCTGGCGAGACCCAAAGACCGTAGACCTTTTGAAGGAAAGAAATACGCTACCAAAGGTGGAGAAGGGCTCTAAAGATGATAAGGGATGGGTATATAAAGTTGAACCAGGTCAGTTAATTCCATCACTTTGAACCTATTCCTCGTCTATGTCTGGAATATGCGCTAGGACTGTCTTCACTGGCTTCAAATCCAGTTGCTGTTGGAGCGTATCTGAAGCCGTTGATATTACATGCTGTAGAGGAGATACCTCCGTCCTTGCACTCATCGACATCCATATTTCTCTTGGCTACGGCAGGCATGCGATTACTTGGGCCGGAAGAACAGGCAGCCATCCTGACACATACGTGCCACTATCTACGTTCCTTCAACTTCAAAGTTGATGATCCGTCAGAGACCCAGGGTCCTTGCGGAAGCAGCGTACGAATTATCACGGGAGAAGAGGAGGGACTATTCGGCTGGATTGCAGTGAACTATCTTATGGATGGGTTCAAGAGCAAGTCGTCCAGTAACGGCAAGAAACAGGGGAAAGAGGCTGATTTTCTGAGGACGACTTATGGGTTTTTAGATATGGGAGGCGCATCAACGCAAATTGCATTCGAGCCTAGTGCCGAACACGAAAATAACCTGAAAGGAAAAGGTTTGATAGATGTACGATTGAGGTTGTTGAGTGGGGAAGAGATTCGGCACAAGGTGTTCGTGACAACGTGGTTGGGATACGGGACGAATCAGGCTCGGGAAAGGTATGTGAAGAAGACGATTCAGGAGTTTGAAGAAACCCGTGGCACTGCCGAGATTTTGGATCCTTGTCTACCAAAGGGCTTGAAACTTACTGAAAGCACAACCCAGATTGCCGGTACTGCCACAAAAACCCATACATTAACAGGGACCGGTTCTTTCGAGCAGTGCGTACGAAAAACGGCACCATTACTCAACAAGAATTCACCATGCTCAGATTTACCTTGTCCGATGAATGGCACCTATGTCCCCCCTATCGACTTCTCTGTATCTCACTTTATTGGCGTGTCAGAATACTGGTATTCCTCGGAACACATCTTTGGCTTAGGGGGTGCATATGACTTTGTACAGTACGAGCGTGCAGCTGTGGAATTTTGTGGACGCCACTGGACGGGGATCGAGAAACAGCACGAAGAATCACGGAAAAAACATCAACTAGGAGGGGACGGTGAGATCATGAAGGACGGAAAGGTGGTCGGGATTGATCTCTGGGGACCAAAAGTAGAAACACCCAGGTTGCAGATGCAATGTTTCAAGGCAGCATGGATTGTGAATGTGCTTCATGAGGGGCTTGGGATGCCCCGGATAGTGGATCCAGAGGGAAATGGTACAACTGGGGGCGCTCAGGTGGCTGAACAAGCACAGCAGAAGGACTTAGGAAGGCTGCCGGCATTTCAGTCTGTGGATATAGTCAACGATACTGCTATTAGCTGGACGTTGGGTAAAATGGTCTTGGAGGCAAGCAAGGAAGTACTTCCGATAAAACAGAGCGATAAAATTATTGTCGATCCTGTTGACGATACTGAGGGTTATAGTGGCGTACTGAAGCCCATTCGACCACCATTCTTTTCGATATCAATGGACAAGATCGAAGACAAACTGGCGTCTCACTTACCTTCTTCATTGACCCGTGATTCTCTGGGATTCTCACCAGTGCTGATACTAATTTGGATGGTCGTGGTTTTCGTCTTATTTATCATGATATACCCGCTAAGGCGGCAGCTGAAGATGAGTCTTCTTCGGCTCATGCGAGGAAAGAGGGATTTCCGTGGAGAGTCTATGGAAGAAGGGAGGTTTGTCAGTGAGAATGGACCTACTGCGCCAAGTTGGCGACCTCCCCTGTGGGTGCGACGGCTTCTGTCCCGTTCAGGTGTAGCGAGAGATGGAGATGTGCATCTGCTTCCTCATCTCCAACCTTTTGGTTCATTGAACTCATTACAGACTCTGTCTTCAGAGAATCCAACAGGGGCAGCCGTGGTCAGCTCGACACGCTATACGATATCGCGCGGGCCTTCTCCTGGACCTGGCGGTATGGTCCATGATGGACAACAATTCTTAACGTCGCGTTCACGAAACTCATCTCAATTGAATTTGGAAGAATTTGCGCGTCGACCTGCACCTGTATCTAGATCTAATAGCACACTTTTCTCTCGAAAGCAACCAATAACATGATACTATTGTATTTTTTTTTTGATTTATCATGTGACCAACGCCCTCGACTTCAGACGATCATGTCAATTGACCTTGACTGGCTCAAACTTGACGTGCCACTTGCAAGCCATGTCGTTGACCTGCTTAATCGGCAACTTGACAGCGCAGAGAGGCCCTCTTTCATTGGGCCTGTGCAAGTAGTAGCCCTAGACTTTGGATCCAATGCCCCTGATGTGGAATTGATAGACTTACGCGATATTTATCGCGACTTTCTGGAGGATGAGGATGAAGATGAACACCATTCAGTCAAAGTGACAGAGGGTGGGGATGATGATGATGATGATTACGAATGGGTTTCACGCCGAGCAGGGGTCAGACAAGATCCGACACCAATTGGAGGCAGTAGGCAGAACTATCCATCTTCACATATGCAGAGCCGTTGTCACGGGACTTATGGAGATCATATTTCTTTGAGCATGGATCCTTGGACCTCAGGATTAAGCCGACCCCCAAGCTTCAGTACATATGGGATGCAGTCATTCAGTAGCGCCAGTAATGAAATCCCCATTTACCGGAGTCCATCACCAGCAACGCCCTTTGTCATGATACCCAGTCCTTTGCATGGGCATCATACAGAACGCACGCCTCAAATCGAACCGGAGAGCTCTTTAGATGAAGCTATTCCTTCACCAGCGCTTACAGCTGAACCGCTCAGTCCCTATCCGAACCTGCAACTTCATCTACATGTCAACTGGCAATCTAACATTCGTATATCGATACAAACATCGCTCCTCATCAACTATCCCTCACCTATGTTCATGTCCCTGCCTATTCGACTTTCCATAACTGGCCTTGTTTTCAACGGAGAACTTGCTGTAGCATACGAAGGAAGGAAAAAGCGTGTACACTTATGTATCCTTGATGACCTTGATCCTTACGGACCAGCCGGTTCCCGAAAGATGTCGAACTCCTCTTTAAATTCACAAACTCTTGGTGTTGGAACGGATCAAAATACACCTCTGGAGTCCGACGATTCCATCATGAGAGGTTCTGGGCCTAAAGTTGGTGGTCTTGGCTCATCAGGTCCCGGAAGTGTAGCACTTCCTCCGTCCATCCCGAACATGAACAGCACTCTCTGTATGACCTCTGCTTTGGGCTTGGGTCCTCTCGGACACAATCCTACGACACATACTCGACCTGCAAAACCCGGCCTTCCAATTGGCCAGAGACTGCTGCCTTCAATATTCATTGAAAGTGAGATAGGTCAGGCGGATAAACATGTGTTGAAAAATGTAACCAGAGTTGAGAAATTCATCCAGGACGTGATCCGGAAAACAGTTGAAGAAGAGCTTGTATTTCCCAGTTTTCATACCTTGGTTATGGGCGAGAGTGGATGATTGTCACAGCTATTAGTCTTCAACCAAAGAACCCCGCTATGCTTATGTATGGTTGTCATTTCCTCTTGCATCCAAGTTGTGAGTGAGGAATTTTAATTTTGCTTTCATTATTTTTGACCTTGACGAAACAGAATGATCACATACAAATACAGTATGAGAACTGCCGCCATACGGCTGTTATTCCACCAGTGATCATACTATAGGTTGATTGTAGCCAACATATAAATGGCAGCTACTCTCATATTTCTTCAAATGGTCTTTTGGCATCGTCTTAGGATACTTCTGAGCATATTTACCCAAGTTTGTGCAGCTTGAGGTGGTGTAATCAGGAGAGGTATTTCAAAGTTACCCACTGAGTTTACCTTTTCATGGTTCTTATCAAAGTCAGAGAGACTTTATAGTTCAATGAATATCTCAGATGACACAATACTATGTGTACGGCTGAGGGAGAAGTGTAACCATCCATCCATTATAAGTGAAGACACTGCGAGGCGGCCTGCCCATTCCTTCATATCTGTTGAAGCTCCGGAAATACTGATAAGTGGCATATCATTGGAATGGACTTAGTGGGTCCATTCCAGTATGTCACTGGAGGCACGTCAGTCCATTCTGACAGACTTCAAACAAGATGCCCTAACACAATACCAACAGCTAAGAAAACCGTTCTTTGGCTTATTGAATAATGTTGCACAGCATGCAAGCATGGTCTTGTCTTCAGGATTTATCCTAGATTGGAATTTCACACACCCCTCAGAATTTCCCGGATTCCTATGGGAAGTCATCATTGATGTGGTTACAGATATATTTAATCATGACATGTCATAGTACCTTGCTACTAGGACATGAAATAATATTGGAAACTTTCTCGCCAGTGTTGGCCTACCAGTGCAGCTTCTAGCACAAACTCCAAACCCGGTTCTGATCATAGCATAATCTCCCCTATCAATCAAGGGTTTTTTCTCAAGTATTTTGTTCTTGTGGCTGAATCAGTCATCACAGAACGGAAGAAGATCATCAGTGTTATCTATCGAGACTTGATTTGATCAGCTATCTTTCTGATAGATTTTCTGATAGATTTTCAATCTCATATCGTATGAAGGAGTAGATGAGATGCATACAGGTCGTTAAGTGGACTTTTTTTTACTATGAAGGACCGGGCCAAACTCGCTACGGAGAAAGTAATTTTAGGACTGTCTTCTCAAGGTCTAGAATTATCTACCTATAGTAAACCAGAATCTGTTAGCGTCTGTCGCAGTTGAGGTGTCGGCTCTGAAAACTCGGTTTGGGTTTTAGTGGTATATAAGCTGTTGTACTGATTCTCTTTGGGTTCAGCACTCGTGTCGCCTTGCAATGTCACCACTCCACTGTCAAGCTGTGATACCCTACGACATCCTCAGTGCTGTATTTCAGGAATACATGAAAGACCTTCTCGATAACCATACAGACCGCCCACTCCGACCATCTGTGCATGAAGGGCCTCTATTGTTATCTCATGTCTGTCGGCACTGGAGACAGGTCGCGTTATCTACGCCTGTTCTTTGGTCTGCCTTGACTATCGACCACAACGTCACCTACCCCATTATCTCTCACTACCTTACCCTCGCCCAGGAGATGCCTCTTCGGTTGTATATTACACAGTGGTCCTTTTACGAAAAGGACCCAGACAGAGAAATCCTGAATCTGCTGCTGTCGCGGGCTGGCAGATGGCAATCAGTTCGCATCTTGTTCGACGAAGATACGGCTTTGGAAGTCCTCCGTAGCGTTGATGCACAGAATTGTGAAAAAATAGTATTTGGAGCCTTGCAAGAGGCAAAGATCGAGGGACACATCTTTGTGTCCACGGAGACTTCTATGAAACTATTATCACTTTTTCTCGACAGAGAACGGTTCCCTCACCTCCGCGGACTAGACTGGTCACTGGACCTGAGTTTCGTAGGGAACTCCCTTTCTACCAGTATCAATTGGGAAGGGCTCAACTATTTAAAACTTACTTTTCCACCTCCTATAGCGACATGCTTAGGACTTCTTCGACAATGTCATAATCTTCGGGATTTGAGTGTTGATTTCCGGAGTTGTTGCGACAGCCTTACGTCCTACTTGAGACATACCCCTTTGAATCATCTGAATGACACGCTGGTAACACCGCCGAGCTCCTTCCGCGAGTTGACAGTCTATGTAGGCGCGCCGTTGATAGGAAAAATTCTCAGTCGCTATATCAGTTCAAACCTTGCTTACGGCAACTGGGTTGTCAATGTCCACTTTTAAAATGTAGTCCTGTTGTCTACCATTACAAGGTGAATAGTGCTTACTGTTACAAAGTCTTATTTCTAGCGAGTGTTCATTCCCAGAATTTCTTCAACTTTTCTTCTCCTCCCCTGTTGTGTCTTGGTGATTATGTAGCTCCTGATCAAAAAACTAGTGCTTTCCAACGGGAAATCATTATAATTCTAAATAGCCCTTGTCCGTCCTGAGGATAGCTTGTCTCTCCTGCAAACACCACGACACTATGAACATCAGCAGGATTACTTCCATCACAGGAAGTACGACCCCAATGATGAGATAATGACAATGGCCATTCGGGTCTGCCCACAACGACATTCCCAACAGAGATGCATTAATGGTGGATACCACCAACCAAATAACACTGGTAAGCCAAATAACCAAAATCATCGGCAAGGCCAACGGTAACGGGAATTTCCTCGAAGGCGAGACGATGAACAAGTTCGAGGTAGGCCACCAGGTGGTGGCAGTCACGATGTTCATGCGTTCATGGAGAGCCATCGCATGATGGCATAGAGTCAACATACATGCGAATGGATTCAAGAGGAGAGGTTTGATTTTGAGGAAGAGAGGAATGGCGACAAGGAAGGCGAAAAACGAGACAAAACATGAAATAATGATCGTGACTGTCATAATGCACTGAGAAGACACTCTCTTCTCAACAAGGCTTCCATCCGAGATCCGGAGTCGTACGTCCATCATTATGAAAAGGAAGGGAAGGAGGAGGGGAGAGTTGGAACGTTGTCGATATATCCGGTTTATATCATATCTTGGGTTGCTGCGGAGTACTAAAATACTAAAAACACCGGCGGCTGACAGCAAATTAAAAAAAAAGTCACACAGCCTCAAGTCCTCGAAATCACAGGTCAGCTCGATATAGTAATATGATCACGGCAAACGATCCAACCGAGGCAGAGCTTTTTTGGCTGTTCAAAAAAAGGCTAATTAATACTCTCGATCTATTTCGAAAAATTCAAAAATGAGACGATAAATGACAGGCGCATACCTACCTACCCACCCACCCCCGATTGACTTCTCGGCACGTTTCAAAACCCAAAGCATGCGAATTGCGAATTTTAACTAGTCATCTCCACCGTGGTTTTTTAACCAGAATTATTCTTTGGATACATACGAATTCTAGACCATAAAAATAAACCTGTGTGCTCAAGGCCAAAATCGAGAAACATGTTAGGAGGGATCAACATCACAAGCAAGGCAATCTGTAAAAGACCAGAATCTCAACATCTCAAACCTTTTTTCATACAACTGGATACTGTCAAGTCTCCAACAATGACTCGCCAAAAGCCAATCGCAACCCATAAGTAAAAAACTCAGATCATCAAAACTATTATCAGTGTACCATGACATAGGCACACTAGCAAACTTTTTTTGTTGACTACTGGAGTGAACAGACAAACGCGAAAGCGAACACCGTGATGTACACAACGCTTGAGACAATTATCATATCAAAGAAAAGTGACGGTAAAAGACAAGCAAAACCAGGACTGCTCAAAAAAGGGCCAACAAAAATCAACCTCGGGCAGGAACTCCCTGCCCACTGGCACCTCCCCTTCTCGGCCTACCACCTCTCCTTCCATATCCACCCCATCCACCAACATACGCACCGGGCCCCATCAACCCGACGCCCCCCGGCTCTCCAAACGTAGCAACATTCCTCTCCCTCTCTTCTTCCCTCCTATTCCTTCCAGCACCACCAGCACCCCCACCACGCCTTCCACTACGTCCACCAGCACCACCTGGCCCGCCCGAAGGTGTGGATGTAGATGATGAAAGAGAATCAAAGAATGACCTTTGACGATTATATGCAGGTTCTTTCTTCTTTTCTGACGCGATTGAGTCATTAGACGGTGTACCCCCAGATTCAGGGTCAGGTGAGGTAATCCCATCTGTTATGGCAACAGTAGTTTCCTGGAGCGCGAGAGCGGCTTTGTTGAACTTGGCATTCATACTCTCGAAATCGAAATCTGTCGAGGGAACTTTGATCTGTTCGATAGGTTGTTGTTGTCGGCCACTACCGGTTCGTTTCCCTGTACCACCGCTGGTGGAATGGCCAGCACCAATTTGGGCATTGCTGACACGTAAATCTCCAAGAGCACGTTCAACAGTTTCAAGAGAAGCAGCGGCGGTTTGTACAGAAACTCCACCACCCGGACGGCGAGTTTGCCCTCCTGTTTTATTGCGTGGCTGCCGAGGTTGTTGGGTTTGTTGTGGTTGAGACTGAGAAGATAGGTGTTGTTGAGTCGGTTGAACGGGTGCTTGAACAGTTTGCGGTGATTGATGAGCAACACTTGCAGGTTTAGATTGTGGACCCTGACGGCCAGAATTCGGCTGCTGCTGAACTTGAGCAGGAGTTACGGATGCACTAGGGGCAGCTTGAGTTGGGGTGGGATAGGGAGAGTGACTAGTGGATGTTTGACCGGGAGCCGAAGCCTGAAGAAGAGAGTAAAGCAACGTCAAATCAGCAAACAAGGTTCATTCAAACAAGTTGAGTATCAGAAGGAAGGCAACGGAAATCTCCACATGGGTTTTATGCGCTCTCGGGCAATTTTTTTTTTACATCCGGATTGGATTCATCATATAAATATAAAAGGCGCGCGACAAGCGGCAGCAAGAGTAAACTTGAACTTACCCCTAAGACAGCAGGATCATCATGGACACTCCGTTGGGGGACAGGCTCATCCACGGCCAGATCCTTCACTTCAGAAGCTCTGAAGATGATATATTGATATGGTTCTTGTACTGGAGGTATGAATTCATTCGGTGGTCTGTCAGGGAATAAACAAGTCAACGTCTCTTTCGTCAACATCGACGTGGGGAGCTTCCCAGGGAAGAAGAAACGGTACGCACCGACGTGACTCCGTGCCCATAGAATACACTGTCGAGATCAGGACGACATTGGCGAAAAAAAGAGAAGTGAGCACCATTGGATAATTGGATCGTAGAGGCTCCGGGATCGATACCCGCCAATGTGCCTCTGTACCGCACATCAGAATGAGAAATGAGAGAGATAGATTTTCTATCGCTGCGTCAGCACGACCCAGTCGATAAGGTAGAACATAAAGCAGACCCAATGAAGCTGAGAGCCATGATAAAAGAGAGAAGAGAACAAAGTAAAAAATTAAAAGTCGTGAGTGGAGGGAATGGGGAGGAAAGGGTTCGATTTTGAAGATGATGAAACAGAGGACAGAACGTTGGTGTAATTGCGTAGCCTGCGCTCAGCGTTTTGGCAGCTCACTTCATTTCAGACTCCGACACCAAGCTTTTGCCAAACAGCCAAAGATAACCCCACCCAGCTTTTCAAAAAAAAACCTGGAATCTTACGTTTGTTGTTCGAGTGGATGAAATAGTAGTTGTCTTTGATATGACATACATACGAGTAGATTCTCCCTAATTCTTATAGGCTGTTACATGTGTCACGTCACATCCAAAGCATGTCCTTGTCCTTTGCTCGTGTTCTCTATCGACATTGTCGATGTCTTGCATTGCTAGAGCGTCGAGCTATCTCGACAGCGACGACATCTGAAAATAAACCGGTCCCAGGTGTGTGGCTGTGATATAGCATGGCCCTTAGCTGACATTAAGAAAGACACCACACCTTTATCTTCATGCCTTGAAGGAACCAAGATTGAAGGAGCCAACATTCTCAAAGGACAAGCACCTGTCCTAGCTATGGCTGATGACCAATATCCCCCATGGCTGTGGACAATTCTCCAACCCAAGGTATACGAAGATGAGGGACCTGGGAGCAAAGCTGAGCGACAAAAACGAAGGGCAGCGAACAAACAAAGAATCAGGGATAGAAACTTTATGTCTACACAGTGATGCAAGGCATTGTTGCAGCATTTAGCTCATCAGAATTAGACAGCGTGGAGAGGGTGCTTGCGACCAAAAAAAAAAAAAGAGTTATTGAGAGATTTTGATTGGAAAGTGTCCAGAGTAGTAAAATTAGGTTATCTACGGTTGTCATCAAGTCTTGGCAGAACCAGGGGCTGTGGGCTGGGCACCACTGAGATGAGGATCAATGGCCTCAGGGGGGTTAACAGGAGCTGGAGGAGGCTGCTGCTGCTGCTGCTGGGGGTCAGAATAGGCTCTGAAGGGAGGCTGGGCTACCAAGGGTCTGTGGAAGCGGGCGCGGAATTCACTAGCGTTTGGATCAGGGTTTGGGGGGAAAGGGGCAGGATTGCCGTGCTCGTCGTGCGGGAGGGGCATGTAGGGAGGGGCAGGGGGACCTTTTGCCGCGTGTTCTGCATAGTGGATGCGGCGCTGTTGGAGGAAAATAGTTGAGCTGGTGGGGTGGAGAGAAGGAAGGAGGTACCTGGTGGTCCCAGCGGTCCCATGCTTCTGCGATGATGGGCTCGAGAGAGGCGAGCTCGTCGTTGGTCATGTTGAGGGTGCGGAGGAGGTGCTGTTTGAGGAGCGGGGCACAGGAGAAGGAAAGGAGGAGGGTGGAGGCAAAGGTCTGGCCGCCGATGAGATTTGTCTGTGGAAAGGGAGGCTCGTGTGAGATGGGGATGGGCTGCATGTCGTGGAGCACCTGCGAGTACTGGCTGTCGCCCTGCCTGTACCCGGCCTCCTCCATCCCCAGCATCTCCCCGCCCATCTCCACTCCCAGCTCCCGCATCTTCCGCTCCTTGATCATCCGCCGGTGTTTCCGTTGTCGCTCTCGTGCTGCTGCTCGCACCCGGTCCCGTCGCGCCATCTCCTCCAGCGTCATCTCTCCCTGTTCTACCACCGATCCGTGCTGCTGCTGCTGCCCCTGGGGTTGTGGCGCCTGCTGCTGTTGCCCCTGCTGGCTCCCGTCAGCACTGTACGCTAGAATCCCCACAGCTGCATTCCGGTCCCGCTCTCGTTTACGCCGCTGTCTCTCAGCTGCTTTTTCCCGCTTGATCCTCTGGCTGTCTGTTTCGCCCTCACGGGGCCGCTTCCGTGATGTCGACCCCGTTGACACCTGCATGTCGTTGTCCATTCAATTTTTTATGATTATTCCCTCCGTTGGCTGCTCGTCTGCGTGAGCCCCAAGTGATCCCTGGTGTGACGTCCCCAACGGCTTCAACAGGTGTCCAGTGACAATATCGTGACGGTTAGTGACGGGAGGTGTTGACTTTCCTGTCACACGCGCCGCCCACACTTATCCTCCCATCAGCACCGTGGGAACCTTGCGTAACATTTCATATACTGCATTATTCTCCCCTAATTTATTTCCTCAGCATGCTTTCCCTCCCAGGTCCAACCCCAACCCATTCAACCGGCACCCCGACATGCGACTCTATGAATTCCACATACTTCCTGCAATTCTCTGGTAGTTCCTCGTAGCTCTTGATAGCTCCGATCGACGTCTTCCAGCCAGGCAGCGTCATATACTCAACTTGAATCTCCCCAAGGAGGTCCAGGTCGGCTATATCAAATCATGTCAGAGAAGGACCATCTATAAAACATTGACCTCAACCTGGGAATCCTTCAAGCTCTTCGCCATTCCTTTTTCTGTAGGCTATCCCAACCTTGATCTCTCCTAATTCGTCCAGAACGTCTACCTTGGTAAGGTTGAAGCTATCATATCCATTGATCAAGCAGGAGTGCTTCAGCACAACAAGGTCCAGCCACCCACACCGTCGTCGTCGTCCAGTCGTTGTACCGTACTCCCTCCCGACTTCCTGCAAGTGAACCCCAATGTCCTGAGAAAGATCGTCAGAATCAGTTGCATCAGCAAAATCCGACAAACGCACATTCAATTGCTCAGTCGGGAAAGGGCCACCACCCACACGCGTCGTATAGGCCTTCATCACACCGATTGTCTTTCCGATCATCTTTGGAGGGATCCCAAGGCCTGTGCACACACCACCCACCGAAGTAGACGATGATGTTACAAATGGGTATGTCCCAAAGTCGAGGTCAAGCATCAATGCGTTGGCCCCTTCTACAAGAACTCGCTTGCCCGCAGCTATGGCTTTATGCATGTATACAACGCTGTCCACGACATAGGGGCGCAACCGTTGGGCAAGACCTTTATAGCGTTTGATTTCGCCTTCTGTGTCGTACTCAAAATGTCCATAGCGTTTGTATCTGCCTTCCACAAGACGACGGAACTTGGATTCAAAGGAATCGTGTTCAAAGAGGTGGTGTACTCGGAGGCCAGAACGTGAAGCTTTGCCAGAATAAGCAGGGCCAATGCCTTTCTTTGTTGTGCCGATGCTAGTCGAAAAGAATTGAAACCTTGTTGAGTAGAGAGAGAAATAGAATCAACTACCTAGATCCTCCAAGCTCGACTTCCTTGAGCCCGTCGACGATCTGATGAAAGTCGAACACGAGATGGGCACGATCAGATATGAATAGACGATTTGTACAATACAGGCCTTTCCGAAGGATGTGAGTATAGGATGTTGAGTTGATAAGTCCATCTATACCTTGTGATTGCAACGCATCCAGTTCGGCGAAGAGTGAAGGTATATGGATCACGACACCGGAACCGATAATACCTGTACATTCTGGGTTGACCAGGCCTTTATTTTAGTTCACGAAAAAAAGAAATGTAAATAAGTTTGCTTGGCAAAGTTTGAGAGATAGAGGAAACACACACCGCTGGGGAGTAGATGAAAAGCAAAAGTGGTTGGCACCTTTTCAGGACCGACGGGAACCACGATAGTATGCCCAGCATTGTTTCCACCAGCACATCTAGCGCAGATATCGACTTTTGCGGATAGGATATCTACCAGTTTTCCCTTTCCTTCGTCTCCCCATTGTGATCCGAGAACGATCGTCACTGAGAAGGAAAAGTGAGGAAGGAAGTCATCGATAAGCTTTTTGATGGAAAAATTACCGCTCATGTTCAGAGCGCAAAAAAAAAAGTGATGCGAGTGTTTCAAAAAATCAAGTCGTTGCGATTATCTTTTCCCCCCCCCCTTTTCCAACCCCCAAGAAAATCAGAAATTGATCCCAACTTCTCGGCTATATCCGAGTTGAGTCATCAGTCCAGTTTTTGAGAGAGAAACAGACAGACACTGTGAGAGAGAGAGAGAGATGCCCACCTTCTCGTCTCGTCCTCTCAACGTTTCACGAGTGAACCGATCTATCAAAAGAAACCCTGCTCTGTTCGGTGTTCCGTTTATTTTACTTATGGTGGTTGCTTCGTATGGGTTGACGTCGTTCACTCAAATAAGATACGACCTTCATAATCAGAAAGTTCAACAGGTCAGGGTCAACTTGGAGTGTGTGTTTTTCTTTTTTTGAAAAAGTAGGTAAGGTAACGAAAGAGCAAGAATTGGGGATAGATAGAAATAGGAAGAAATTCGATATTCGGGAAGAATACTTTGTGAGCTCTCCTCTCTCTCTGCCTCTCTCTTATGTTGATTTGTTAGCGGTTGAGTGCGACGATGAATGAGGATTGGGAGCCTAAGCGAATACAGCGGCCCAAGGGTATACCAGAATGGGGTGTACCCCCACCCGAACCTCCGTCCAAACAGGCTTAGACCACCACGTCATTTCACTTTCTTTTTCCTGAAAGTTACACGACTTTTGCAAGGCGATCTCTTATTGGCTGTATCTACAATCGGGTTCAGGGCATCCCTTATTATGAGTGTAAAATAAGAGGTCAAAACCTTTCAGTTACATTGCAAGAAAAGAAGAGAGATGACAGGTGGATTGTAGATAAGATGGGAGAGTGGTTTTTTTTGTGTGTGTGTGTATTCGCTTGGAGGGGTAACAGAAATTGTAACTGATGAGCATGTCCAAAATCACTGAAAAGAAAAACCCTAAATTTGGGAGTTCCGATTTGAAAAGACAAAAGGTATTGGCGTTTGGCAAAAAGTAACTATTATCAGCAAAGAAGGCCGATATCCAACTGGGAGAATAAGAGTTATTGTGAAGGGTCTTTTTTGTGGTACTACGCGGTCTAGTTATGGATTGTGTGTTTTCTTTTTCCATGGTGCTACTCGGTCGTCAGGTAAGATGATAGGTAAGATGGGATTGCTGGATTTTGGCTTAATGGAAATCGAGCAAGTATGGAGAAGTGAAAAAAAAATCATATCCCGAATTTGGGTGTTGATGGAGACAACGGGACTCAACATGCCCATGTTAAGATGAGCTCCTGAGAGGATACGCCATTTGACGACCTCAATGAGTCCAATGAGTCAGAAGACCTTTGATAGAGGTGCAAGCTCAGGGATGGTAACTGAGAAGAGGCCTGGAAGCATTGGATCCAGCACCCGTCACAACGTATCTTTGTAACCATTTAGGGACTGGGACCCAGTTCAAGTATCTGTTAGAAATGTTGGAAGGTGACCTGCAGTGGTTAGCACAGGTGCGCATGAACCAACTCAGCAGGTCATTGAAAAAGCAACTTTCAGATTGGAGCCTCTTGGCCACTTAACATTCATTGATTGATAGACCATTCAAACGAAGACCGGGCTTCTGAACGCTTGCTACGATTGGTTTTTAACTCGCATAGATGGCCTAGAATTTACGTCATTCACGCTCGATTGTTGTTTGTTGACAGATGAGAAATTTATCAGGACATGGTCATTGAAGATAGAGGCCAGGTCCCGAAGTATTTGTTTTTAAAGGCGGATCGCAAGAGGAAAATGCTCGCGCATTTTCCTCGCCGTTTGAAAACCAGTGAAGTCACGTTTCGCCAAAGACTACGAAATGATGATGATGTGCATGAAGAGCTTCCCAATATTCGTTCGGCAGAAACATGAATCGGATCTATTGGAATGCGGTCGAAATTATCAACCAGATGACTACTAATGTAGGGACTCCTTAGCGAGCCGAGCGGCGTATGGGTTACGAGCGTCATTGCGCCATTCTTCAGCTAAAAACACGTGAGCAAGTTGAAACTGGGAGATGAAGAAACGCACAGCGGATGCCGCTCTCCTGTGCAATGTTGACGAGATAAAGTGTGATACCCCCGGCAACCATGAAAGGCCAGAGGGGCCTGGCGACCTAGATTGTAATGTCAATGCGATAATGCGCGATCTTTTGGTGGCAAAAAAAAAACACACGGGTGTTGACCACTTGCGGAGTCCTAAGAAGGCCATTTATTTTATTTATTTAAAAGCTAGAGATGTTTCATGCTCGAATTTACAGAACGACAACGACAACGAATTCACCTGAAATTGACGATCTGAAGAAGAGAGTGTATGTTCGGGCAAGACCGTATTCGCATTGATGTGTACACTCGTGAGAATATCCTTCCATAGATGATCTCGATACCTCATTCTTAGTCTGGCGAGAGTTCCAAGTAAAAATGGCTACTACACTAACTGCACTGACTACTAATGCACCTTCGAAGGCATCAGGTTCCACCGGGACGGCTGCACCTGCTGTGAGTATTATTTTCGAATGTATGTATCATACTACGGAAATTGTGTATTGGATCTCCATTCGATGCATGTTGACATTGGCTGTAGTGGCGACAATTTACGTTCTTTGATGTCGTTCCAGTAAAAGATGTCCATGATCTCAACAGTTCACCTGATATTTTCAAGGTAACTTGTCAGTTAACTGGATGTTCTGAGACTCACTCCAACTTGTATAGGCAGCGTTGGAGGTTTCCACGGTGATTTCTTCATCCTCTGGAGTCATCGTCGCGGACATTCATGGCAGTGTCCATCTACTTAATCGCGATTTTGAGCCTGTCAGTAGTTGGGTCGCTCACGTTGATGGACGTGTAACGCATATGGTCGAACGGAAAGATGTTCTCGTAACATTGGGAGTGGGTGTACTTTTAAATTTTGAAATACCATCGACTCAAGTACTCTATAGGAAGAAGACGCTGTTCGCTTGCCTTTACTCAAGATCTGGGATATGCAAAATTTTGACCCAAGGACTGGAGCACCAGTCCTTCTCCGTTCGACCAAAATTCAGCTCAGCAGCCGCCCTCACCCGGTGAGCCCTTTTGAATCATTTACATCTCTCTCCTAGCTCACACGTACCTCCAGGTGACTACTGTCGCATTATCTGACACCCTCTCGCATCTAGCCATTGGTCTAGGAGACGGTACAGTCATCCTCTATCGTCATCTCGATCAATCCCTCGCCTCCTCCAACTCCCTCACGTCTCTCCCCAAATTACGCACTATTCACGAATCTCCAACGGAACCAATAACCGGACTTGGATTCCGTGAACACCCTGAAGAAATGCCGAACTCGTACCTCTTCATAGTAACCACAAACCATGTTCTATGTTATCAGGTTTCAGGTAAAAGAAGCGGTGGCACGCCGGCAATTGTAGACGAGATTGGTGCTGGGTTAGGATGTGCCGTTATGGACTGGAAAAGGAAAGATGTGGTTGTCGCACGCGATGAAGCAATTTATGTGTGTAATACTGAAGGAAGAGGGAATTGTTGGGCGTACGAAGGTAACACTTCGACCTCTCCACGTCGCTCATTAGCGTCAACTGACGCAGGATATAAGGCAGTAAATCCTCAGTTCACACACATCTCAACTATCTCGTCATCGTTTCGCCTCCTTTCATCCCGACTTCATCTGCTGCAACTGTCCCAGTTCGGAACTATGTTGCACGTTCTACCAATTCTGACGATGTGGACGTTACTAGAGTGACAGTCTTTGACCCAGAGAACAAGATTATCGCGTACTCTGGCCCTTTCAAGCAAGGCGTCAGAGAGGTAATATCACAGTGGGGCAATATTTATATTTTGTCTTCTGACAGTCAAGTACATTGCTCCTATGCCTTCTTATGCAAACGGAAAGATTAACCATGCTCCTATAGCTGCTTTGCCTACGAGAGAAGAGCATAGCAGATAAACTTGATATGCTTTACCGAAAAACGTATTACCCTCTCGCTCTGAACGTTGCCAAGACTCAGAACTTGGATGCAGCCAGTGTGGCTGATATCTATCGGCAATATGGTGATCATCTGTACATGAAGGGTGACTACGATGGTGCGATGCAGCAGTTTGTGCAGACAATAGGGCATTTACAACCTAGTTATGTCATTCGCAAGGTATTCAACCCTGCTCCTGCTCTATGCTTCAATGAGCAGTAATCTAACTATACACTTTACAGTTCCTCGATGCGCAACGAATCCATAACCTCGTAACCTATCTTCAGGAACTACACACCCTGGGACTCGCAAATTCAGATCATACAACTCTACTCTTGAACGCATACACGAAACTCAAAGATGTCTCTCGCCTTGACACATTTATCAAAACCGAGTCTCGCCGCGTCCAGACACCATCTGGTGATGGAAGAACAACAACCGAACTGCCGTTTGATTTGGATACGGCCATACGAGTGTGTCGGCAGGCGGGATATTTCGAACATGCTGCGTATTTGGCAAATAAGTATGAGAGACATGAGGATTATCTAAGGATCATGATTGAGGACAGTGGAGATTTAAGAAGTGCTGGTGATTATTTGAAGAGGTTAGGTGCAGAGGTTGTGAGCAGTTTTTTTTTCTATTATTTGTTTTTGCAAATGCTCATGATTGTCTCTCCTCGACAAGGCTGAAAGCAATCTCGCACGATATGGAAGGCTGATGTTGCAGAGTCTTCCAGAAGAGACAACCCAGCTCCTCATCGATCTGTGCACAGTGTCACCTGGATCTTTTGTCGGAGGAAACGATGGTTCCTCCACACCCGTGGTGACAAAGTCCATCCTTCCGCCCTCTTCCAGCACATCTACTGGCGGGGTTGGTAGCGGTCCATCATATCTCTCATACCTCGCATTGGGTCGTAGTCAGCCAACAACCTCAATCACATCTGACATATCACCTCCTTCTCCCTCAACCAAAACTCTTCGACAAGAGAACATTCCTAGTTCCAGTACTGTTGTTCCGCTTTTTTCTTCTTCAACCCCTCAGCAGCAGCAGCAGCAGCAGCAGAGTCTTGTGGCACAACAAGCAAATACTCTTTCGAAACAAAGCATGAAATTACCTTCGCCAAGGGTGTATTTCGCACATTTTGTGGATCACATGGAACAGTTTGTTGTGTTTTTGGAGACGGTGGCATTTAGACGATATGGACAGAGCATGGATGAAGGATCAGTTGTTGACCATGTTTCAACTCACCGCAGACCAAAGGAAGTGACCAGTGCAAGCACGGGTACCAGTACTTCGGCGTCTGTTGTCATGAATGACGCTGAGGACAGGGAGGATCAAGTTGCGATTTGGAATACGCTGTTGGAGTTGTATTTGACGCTGCCAGGGTCAGAGAAGGATGATGGAAGGGAGGGAGAGAGGGGAAGAGAGTTCAAACTGAAGGCAATGAAAGTGCTGAGAAGTTCGATGTTACCTTATGACCCGACACATGCGCTAATTCTATGCTCAACGAATGGGTTTACGGATGGGTTGATACTACTATGGGAGAAGTTAGGAATGTTTGAGGATATCATCCGCTTCTGGATTTCCCAAGCCTCGGACAGCAATGATAGCACTGCGTCGAGAAAGGTCGTGGAAACGTTAAAGATTTATGGACCGAATCGATCAAATCTATACCCGCTCGTGTTACGGTTTCTCACTTCCACACCTGAGGTATTAGTAAAACATAGAGAAGACTTGAAGAACATTTTGGAATATATCGAACAAGAGGGAATTATGCCTCCAATTGCTGTGGTGCAGCTGCTGAGTAGGAATGGAGTCGCGAGTGTTGGGCTTGTGAAAGAGTGGTTGATGATGAGAATTAGAGAGGGAAAAGAAGAAATTGAAGATGTGAGTTGTCTCCCCTTGTACTCTATGCTGGTGAATCGACATTGCATGGTTGGGGCGTATATTTTCGATTCAGGACTTTCGATTCACGGGCATAGTGTATATGTCCGTCTTGTCCATGCTGAACCTCTAAATTTTTTGTATCATGTGTAGGACAAGAACTTGACTGGGTCTTATCGACTGGAAACGGCAGAGAAATTAAAACAAGTGGAAGAGCTGACAGATACGGAACATCCGAAAGTGTTCCATGTTACAAGATGTGCTATCTGCAAAGCCCAGTTGGATCTACCTGCACTGCACTTCATGTGTAATCACAGTTATCATCAGCGGTGTGTCATTAACAAAGACTCTTCTGAACCCTCTCACTGAAGAAGAGAAATTCGTATATTTATAGGTGCTTACAGGAAAATGACCAAGAATGTCCAAACTGCGCCAGGGAACACGGTCTTATACGGGAGATACGGCATAATAATGAGAAATTGGCCGATCAACATGATGTTTTCTTGGCAGAGGTACAGGAGAAAGGGTTTGAGGCTGTTGCTAATGGGTTTAGTCGTGGGATTCTGAATATATCGAAAACGGAGGTTTGAGTAATATTGACACAGCCACTTAATTTAATTGATTGCTCCGCACCCTCTGAAGTACTCCTCGTCCCAAATTTATGACACAGGATATGTATCCTTTTCCGCGAAAAAGCAGGCGATGCCGAGTATGTTTGAAGTTCTCTGATATGACTGATGTCCACTGACCTCTCACGTCTTTGCCACTAATCCTGCGATCTGACTTCAAATACGTTTGAAATGTGTTTCTCTCTACCTTTCAGCACTATGAAGAGGATGGTTGGCCAATAAGCGGTGATGAATGTCAGGCTCATGATTGTTACTTTGCACACCCCAAGGACCCAGAATGGGCTACAAGCACAAGCACAAGCACAAACACAAGTAGATTCCGTCCTCCGCCACCGCTCCCGGACCGAAGAGATTCACTTTTTTCGAGGAGAATTGATCGCTCGAGGGATAGATCCAGAGAAAGACGTCGTGGGTATTCGCCTGGCCCGTGGTCGAGGAGCAAGGAAAATTTGAAAGAAAGGGATAGAGGATGGGATGGTATAAACCGGAAACGGGAACAGGAAAGAAGGAAGTCACCCCCGAGAGACTCATTCGTGTCTTCTCGTCAAAGCGCCAAGGATAGCGCTCAAACTAAATACGGAAGGATTTCCATTGATACTGCAATACCTTCTGAGCCTACAACACATCATTCCCCGCTCCAGCGCAAGCTTACAGCCTCGAAGATGGATGCAAATGCAGCTCCAGATCCAGCACCAAAGCGCGTTAATATTGATGCTAACTTGCCGCCAAGACCGCCTTCCGCAACACCTTCGCCCATTCCTCTGCGACTTGAGCCTTCATCCGCTGTATCATCATCTTCCTCTTTCTCCACATTTTCACAACAGCACTCACACAAACCACATGACCAACGTCTTGGGTCTTCATCGGGAGGCTTTATCGTACCCTCTTTACCGTCATCGGCGGCTGAAGCCTCGACTTCTTCATCACACTCGGTTGGCCAGAGCAAAAGGCACGGTTTGGGTGAAAACCGAGCGCCGATAATTGTATTGCCGTCGAATCCTACGCTGAGTGTCAGTGCTGGTGCGACTCCGGCCGGGACCCCTAACATCGTCACTCCCATTAAGGTAGCTACCAATGACACTACGCATCCCGAAATTGCCGACGTAGAGATGGCGCCTCTTGATCAAACCGCTGATATACCCATATCCACGATGAATGAGGTATCGTCCTCAATTTGGGACACTCTCTCCACAGCAGCTCGACCACGAAACGAGGCGATATCACGACCACAGCAGAATCAGGAACAAGGTCAAGATGTATCACAGTCCCTGCAGCCTACTTTATCACTTCCACCACTTCTGCCGTTACCTCCTTTACCGAGTTTCGAGCTTGTACAGACAACTTCTGGGCTTTCGCAGGAAGCGAAGTTCGATTTGTGGAATAAACGCATCAAGTACGTTTTTATAGTCTCTAGTGATGAAGTGACATGACGACCTTCGGAATTCCACAATATAGGATAATCGCAGAAGTCCTGGTTCATCACAATAAGGTTGTTAAACTTACATCCGACATCGATGACCTCAGTCGTTACGCCTCTTCTTCCTATTTCGCCTCCGATTCCAACTCACGATTCGATGATGACCGAGAAGCGAAAGAGCAAAAGAAACGGATTGAGAATGACTTGAGCGAATTGACTACTGCACGCGACACTGCCAAACGAACGATACAAAAACTTTATAGTGTACTGACAGAATCTGATATGTGGCCAAGTCCACCCGCTATCGAGGATATGCAGAAACAGAATATGAGGGTTGGGGAGTACGTGAAGGCACTAGTGGATGTTATGAACAAAGTTGCAGAGGATTTGACAGATCTGCGAAGGAGTTTAGACGAGAGAAAAAAGGGAAAAGTCAGAAACAAAGAGAAAGTGCAACATACTGTTAAGGAGCAGGAACAGGACACAAACATGATGGATGTTGATGTGGAGGATTCACATGCGCCTATCACAACGCCCAATGCACACCAACCTACCATCGTGGAGACTAACGTCAAATTTGGTGTTTCTGAAGCCGAATCCGTCGATACTGAGTCTAAGCCTTCCTATCCGAATACTCGCCATTGTTATCAGGAACTTCAGTCTCGGATACATACGCTCTCAGAACAAGTCGATACACTTCAATCTACCCTCGACGAAACTGAATCGACATGGCTTCAAGGAACACAGGATCTTTATTCTTCCCTCCTTAGCAAACATAAATCTTCTTTGGCTAAATATCGCGATTCATTCAAAACATCTCTCTCCCCCTACGTTTCATCTGTTAAAGCCTCATTGGACCAACTATCTAGTGATGCAACCAACATTTCACGAAAATTAGATCAAGCTATACAAGAAGAGACAAGATTGTCAGAAGAGACTGTGAAATTGGAAGAAGAAAGGGACAGATTAAGGAAAGGGCAAAAGAAGTTTTTTGAGGAGGAGTTACCGGAGTTGAAGAAGAAATTCGAAGAGTATGACAAGGAGAGGGAAAGGGATGCAAAGAGAGTTAGTGTGTTGGAGGTTGCGTTGAAAGCCTTTGAGAAGAGAACGCCAGGGCTGCACGCTACTTCGACCGAAGTGGCTGCTGCCGTGCCCACAACTGCATCTGCTCCTATGCCCGCTTTTACGCTGAAACCTGGTGACCAAATACTATCTCTTCATGAGCATGATTCAACCTCTTTCCAGTCATCTCCATCCTCACAGGAGCCTCAGTCATCTATAATGAACCTCCTTCAACCTCGACTCAAAGACTACATCCGTGAGCAAGTCAAACCTATAATTGAAGGTGTAAAGAACCAAGTGGAGACAATGGTGAATAACCAGAGGGAAGATATGAGAGTCACTACATGGGCTAAGATGGATTTGACTTATAAAGTGTTGGACGAGATTGGGAAACGAGTTGGAGTCGATATGGCGGCGGAGAATGAGAGTGCAGGTGCGAATGAACAGGGAGAGAGAGGAGGTACTGGTTCAAGTATGGATTTGGATAGGTAGGGGATGGTGGAGGTTGGGCAGTAGGAGATTCGTGGACCTAGATAGATGGTGGTGCAAGCGTAGTACTAAGAGCACCGGAGGATTGAGCTCATATGGTTCTTGCATTTGTATCTTGTATTATGATGATCTAGCATTCTCATCGGCTTCGTTGCATTTGCCTTGTTTTCTGGAACCGAAAATAATATTGTCACGCGTGCAGTATCCATTTCAAATCGGCAAAAAAAATTGCGTAACTCTGCGCAGCTGAACAGAATATTATTAGTCAACTGAAAGTAAATAGTGAACGTTGTCTGTTTGTTGTTGCAATGATTGTTACCTAGAGTCATAAGTTGTGTAGTTCACCCGAATATTCTATTCGCAGTCGTGCCGAGCTGAGGAAACGGTTGACGGAAAGGCCAGTTGACCCAAGTAGCTCACTATAAAGTGACAGTTGAGCAAACTCTGCTGCGAGCAGTCAGTTCAACTGTAAAGGCCATCAAATAGGTCCTTCCAATCCTCTTCTCCGAACCTCAACGAGCTTCCCAGAACCGATTTGCCGACCTGGCTCGGTGCAGAACGTGACAATCTTCCCGAACCCATCTGAACGACCTCAAACACTAGTGGTGCATCGCTCCAACCTCATAGATCACCAATGATTACGCCGAAATGCACCAATCCGATAAGTCTCTGAAGCAGTTGCCTGAGCACTTCTGAGTGAAATTAAAAGCCCAAGAGAGTTAAAGCTAGACCAATTACCGTTCAAACTCATTTACTTGGCCGTTCGATTGCTTCAATTATGTGTTTGTGATTCCTGAAGTAAGAACATCAACTAATACTGAGGTTCATCTTCAAAGTGGAAAAATCAGCTTTATTGAAAGACGCAGCCGCAGACACCAAGTACCTGAGACTGTATAGAAATGAGCTCCTTCTCAAACGATTAGAGATGACTTAGAGCTCTGGCCCCTTGACATGTCCTACAGTCCATAAGATTGATCAAAACGCCACACATAAGGCCTCGATGAATACAAGGGATGATCAAAGCCGAGGAAAAAGGGGTTATTGGAGACCTGTCCGACGTAAGAAAGGTTGTCTGTATAGTTTAAGGCTTTGTAGGTCGGAGAAGCGCACGGCGGGAGGAAGGTTTGGGTAGATGAGTTAAACTTTACCGGGAAAGAACACTCCGATGTATATCTAGAATTAGTATATCGTTCTTGAGTAAGTGTAGGAGTCGGGGTAAAGGCTATTTGGAGAGGCGAGGTAAGGTTAAGGGGATAGGAAGAGCACCGAAATGTTGGGGTGGCTAGAAGGTGATGGGACCTACAATGATGAGCGAATGAATGGACGGACAGACGGATTGGGTGGGTCATGTTCGTATCATTGGATGATGTATCTCGAGGGCGAGTCAGAATCAATACACAGTAATGTCCATGTTTTATCATACAAGTCTAGATAATCTTCGTTGAATGATGGCCATCCCATAATCAATTGCCTATCTATCCCATTGTAAGGCCATCCAATGCGACTTAATCTGTAACTGGTAGCTGACGGATTGACATCCAGCCATATGTTTATCGAATTTCCGGAAACGCTTACCCCATTTCTTATTTCAGGTACCAGGGCACTAGCTCGACCGATTATTTGGTGGGTCAATACTCCCCAATGATAGACAAAAAATCTCCAGACACGGAGCCTCTGGCTCAAATTTACACCAGGGCCAACCATCAACGGAACAATTGTTCTAGTAGGATCGTTAGAGGATCGACACGATTTGAGTCAAAGCAGTGTCATCTACAACTCAGGACCAAAGGCACAGGTTCATCGAGGCAAGGGTAAGTCTAGTGTACCACTTTCTGGGTCACCGATGAGATAATTTTTCAAACGATAAACGTAGAAAGATCTTGACTGGGATAAAAGCACCAGACCGATAGAAGTAGATAAGATGTCGTCACATCCGCCTTGTTGTGAGTCTACTAGCTACAAATAGCAATCAAAGAGCTCTAGGTGTGCTCGTGTTCACAGGAGGAATCCCTTGTGCAAATCACGGAACGCAGCTCATAGTTCGCCTTTTGCTCCGATAGCAGTGCCTTCAAAGGGTAGGCCGAGGAAAAGCTGCTGTCCAGGGATCACCAGTACCGGTCGAATGCTCTTCAGTAAGAAACGAGGCGCGGTATTTAATGAAACCTCGTTTATGATCACAAAGGCGACTAGAGATAAGTGTGACAAACCATAACCCTTCTAGTAATGTATCTATGTTTCCTTCTTTGATCCATCTGAGGGATTCATGTTTGTTCTCCAGCTTCCTCAGCCTAATCCTTGTAGTTTTCCCGAGACCATATACTCGCAACCGTTCACCTCTAAATCATTGCTCTACATGAGTCGTTCGAGGCGTCCAGTCAGACTCCCGGTCTTGATCTCGAGCCCCGAACTCTGGACGGTCCCAAGCTAAGGCCCCTAGCCACCGCCTGCCTTGCTGAAGTGTCGTGGTATGGAGCCGTATTTCATGAATGCAGCTTCGGAAACATTAACCTGTTTCCTAGCTATTGGATAACGACCGGCGTAAGTAGATAACCGCACGTTTCTCTGATAATAATATTGGTCATGGATTACGAAAGGTGAAGAGAATGTACTGTCTGCCCGTAATTTGGTTATCTTGCCGATAGCTTTACTTGACAGGTGGGCGACATCGAGACACAGGGCCCAGAGAAGATCCAAATCTTCGTAAGTTTCCTCGTGCAAGCCGCGAGTACTTCGAGGGTAGTTCCACTTTGCGCAGAAGAGGTCAACTTCGATTACATATCTTATGGCGCGGACTGGTATAATTCATTGAACAGAGACGAGCCAAGCTCATATTCGCATTTTCTGCTTAGTTTGACGCTCCTCGTGTTGGCATCATATGATAACCTATTGCCTATCTTGACAAGCTTCGAGATGATCAGAAACCTCAGTGAGCACGCGTATGTCTCTTGCTTACCTGTGCAACGGAAAGTATACATCCCACGTATCCTTCTGTCTCAGTATCGGAACCTGCGGAGAAGACATTCTCGCAGCACAAGACGCCCATTTTTCAAATTGTTTCATGGAAGATAAACCTGTCACATTTTGACAGTCCACTACAGTCACCTCTGTGCACCGTGTCCTGGTCTCTGACAACCTGGAGTGGATATGCCCGGCAGGGGTGCTGCTTTCATCACTGTCAACGAATCTCGGACTGATGGCGATGTGCTTCGAATCACAAGGCGAGTAGGGTCACATCATCAGGGGTCGACTTTTGGCGTGTACTGCAAGAATTATGTGAATTTTCCGCATGCATCTGCAAGAGACCAGGGGGTATGCTATTCTGGAGCACGGGGATGATCGAGGATATTCAGCAATATCTTATCCTGAACTCGACATGCTTGTACATGGTCATAACCAGGCTCGGATATTCACATATTGCCCCTGAGTGACATATGAGAAGCGCAGGAGGCATTTACACTAGCCTAGTGTTAATGCGGAAATGGTAGCCTCAAGACACCCTGCTTTGGTGTTTGTCTAATTAATAGCCGCCTCTGTAGTTCCTGCGCCTTGCTTCATTGTCGGGATCCGTCCCTTCCTTCTTCACCCAATTCACCCAACTTCAGTTTCATGTAGTCTGAAACACTAGAGCAAATGCTTACCTTCCATTCAGACTCAAGCCATATCCCGTTAACGCATGCCGAAAAATGCGACTTGTCAAATGATCAATATTATTTTTTTCCCATCTCGTGAACAAGGGCTACCGCTTGCCATGATGATAAATCTGGACAGCTGACTTCAATGAGGATTTTTCCGCGAGTCAGTGAGAAGGCTGATCAATGTAGGCGAAACAGTGGCTTCTATCTGCTTGATGCTCTACGTTTCCAAGGGACTACATCATATGTAGGGAAGTATTCCAAGTAGCCTAAACCTTGAACTTCGGGGTCTACAAATGTTCAGGTGCTACTGCCATCCGAAGGCTGTGATCTAAACCCTATCACAGCAGTCGTGAGACATAGAATTTTGAATCTCAGTCTTTCAGAAGTTTCAACCTCTTCAACCTAGGCGCGCTTCCAGTTACTATTGCAACAATAATGTTTGATATTGGTTTTGGGATCCAGAGCATCTATTGAGAGCTAATCTGGGGTCATTCTAATGCGACAAAGTAGTTGTTCAAGTAGACATCATTTTCTGATATGTCCGATGAAGAACCACCTTCCATGGCTTAAAGCCAGGTATCTTGATTAAGCGCCTCATTCATTTTTGACGACTCATGCATTGCCACTTCAATTTGTAGAGATAGGACACGTAGATAGCATTTTTCTTGTGGTCAGAATTAAAAATCAACATCAAACTAGAGTGCTAAAACGCAGAGTGTCTACACTATAAGAACAGAGGCTAGTGCACTATTTGCTGTGATAATCTTAGATAACAACTTCGGATCATCACCATTGGACACTTGTAATATGTATACCTCATTACTCATTATCAGTCTACTAGCTACATAGCCCTTCAGAACTCTACAGCATCCAACTGTAGACTATAAAAACTCAGACTACGACCTCTATAATAAATCAACCTCGCATTACAACACTATTATGTAGAAATGTAGGAGGGGGCGAGGAATGGGTGGGAAGTTTTCCAGTTTTGGTTTTAGAGTTTTTATTTTTAGAGTTTTTGTATTTTGTATTTTTTTGGAGTGCTTCGCGACCCGAGGAAATCTATTTTTCCTACTTGGGTCTAGTCTTGGTTTGAGGGCAACTGGACCATCAGTCGGCCGAGCTTAAGGCATATGACAACGTTGCACATGATTATTTCTGCTGTAGGGCATTCTCGACGAATCTTGTGTTGATTGAAGACCATGCATACAGATTTCATCGTAGGTATTTGATGACGTCGCTGACGTCACTGACACTGTTGCCTAGCGAATGATTGCATGCGACCGGATGGCAAATGCTGAAAACCCGTCAGTCACTTGCGACCACTCACCACCGAAGTCAGTGGAACTGAAACAGGCGAGCCTGTGACAAATTCAAAACTAATTCAGGAGGTTTGAAATCTCATGGACAAGCTCCATTTGTCTGCTTTGCTAGAAGAAGCTTTTCACTGTCCATAACCAACAGTGCTAATTTCATGTAAATCACACAACTGAATAATACACTGGCTATTGGATTTGCCCAACGCTGGCCAGGTGACTGCAATCTCCACATGTTTGTGGATATAAAGGATCAACCACAGAAATCACTCAATGGTTTCAAACAGAAGTTTAATTAACAAAGTTGGTTTATCCAAGTTCTCTCTGAGAGGAAACTCCACTCAGGTTGACACGACAACAATGAACCGTGCGACCACAAATAGAAGAAGACTATAGGTCATGCGTAGCCCTTCTGTAACGAGTTCCATTCGTCTCGTTCTGAACAACTACGTTTCCGAGTTTTGATCACGTTATATTGCTGTGGCTCGTGGTAGAATAGAATAAGAATCACAAGCAATCATATTCAATTTGACGATAGAACTGGAAGCTGGACTGACCAAAAGAGGCAACTGAGTAATCAGCCTATGCTGGACGAATGACATCAGTCTATGGTACCATCACTGCGGCGTTCTCGGTAACGAGGCTGGCTACGGTTTATTACATCTCTCAGGAGGTTTCACACAACATTCCGTATGTGTAACTCTGCCTTTCTGCACCTTGCCGGTGACCTTCATCAGCGGGGGAGGCTATGCTGACTTCATATCAAGTTCAATGACTGAATGACAATTGCGTACTCGTGACTGCATGCAAAGCCTTGATGCCATTGATGTAGCAGCTGGCGCTAAGCGATCATGACTTCTGATGTAAACTCGAGCGGTGAAGTCAGACCTGAGACCCCCTACAAGAACGTCCCAGGGGCACTCTCGTACCATCATCGAATCCGTGTAGCCCTCTTACCCTGGAAGCAAGGCAGTTGGACCCCGATCTGTATTCATGTACTTCAAATCTTGCTTCAGGAAATCTTGCAAAGCACTCCGATCTACTTGATAGTTCACACTGCAATGCTGGGACCACGACCTGAAGTACTGAGAGTCAATAACATGGCCGAGCTTTGTGTAGATCTTGTAAATTTTCGGTTAGATGCTGGTTCTGGTCAATCATCTTGGTCTTTGTAAACGAGTTTTAAGGACGTTTGCCTCGAGTTCAACAATGTTGGACTGCGTATCGTTGGCTGTATTGACCCTAGTTTCATGAGACAGCACCCCTCGAATAATTACCGTTTAATCCCCAATTTCTGAAACTCGAAACTCACCCATCAGATTATTTGTTACCGCACCAGGGAATGTTTCAAGACAGCGTGAACATGGTGCCTTGAACACGGTGCCGTCCATTTCGTGAGTACCGATGTGAAGTCCTAAAATCTGATCCAAGCGAACGGTTGATTAAACCTGTGATTACCACTTGGTATATTTGTTCTCGGCGCCAGGCCTGCAGCAGTGCTACAGTACAATCCAGCAACTCACGTTGTTGACTACAAGACCGTCGTCTATTTCTACCACAAGGTTGACATTACAGAAGAATGTCCTCTCCCAAAACTGGGGTTTGTCTTGCCCTGCGGTCCTCCTGTTTATCACGATCACCTGGGCAGTCGATTGACAAGGGATCGCCAGATGAACTACTATCCTCTATCTTCTTCTTTCTCTGACTGTCTTGTTGATAATCACAGGTTTGGTCTATCATAACCTCCATACTGTCCACTTCCAATTTTTACTACCGAAAGTTTCAAGTTTCTTCGCCGGTGATCGTTTTTTTGAGGAGCTTTGGTAATCATGACTCAACACGATCTAAAGATGGAAATCCTGGAGTCCTTATGAAAACTATGTATAGTCCATAAATAATTGGTGGAAGTACATATTCGCCAAACAAGAAAATCCATGTCGTAAATTATTACGAAACAAAAAGTCAATGCAATGGACTAGAACTAATCCTGCCCATATCTAGATTACTTTTCTCTTCTGCCTCAGCTTGACGGAGAGAAGTTGTAACTGCTTACGACTGACTCCCCCTCCCCTCATTTCATTCATTCGTGTATGTAGTAGTAGCAGCACCATCCGACACTCTCATTGTTAGCCCTAATCTCTCCAGGACATGTCGATACCCACGAGGCAGAAGAAGTAGAAATACTAATGCAATTAAAATCGGCTCCAGGAGTTCATAATCGTGTGGACTCGATTGCTAGACTTTTACTCCTTGGCTAGACTTTCCTTCCTTGGCTAGACCTTCCTCCTTGGTTTGAGGCGGCAAAATGTAAACGAACCGACCTGCTTTGCTTGTCGTTCCAGAAATATCGAAGGACCTTCTTTCCTGAACTCTGAACTCGAAGGGCTGTAAACCAAGACTTCAAAAAATGGCTTGTGATCGAGCGCGCTCGGCAGTTGTTTTATAATTTTGGATTAGAGCCTTTTTTTCATATTCATGGACATGACTTAAGTGTAAAGAGTTTTTCTTCTCATACCGCTGACTCGGAATTTGGTCAGGACATCTCACCATTTGCCCCGGTATCTTTTGGCCAATAGGGTTATTCGTTATATCGAACCGGAGGTGAACATCTAATTCCACCATGACCATACCTTATGCACGACCTTTCCACAATGACTCCAGGAAGTCGGGATATCGGGACTAGCTTTTGCATAGTCCTCAGGGAAAGAGATGGATCAGTAAATTCCCGACCGCCGGTGAATTAGTCTGAGCGGCTTATCCCCCACATCAAAACAGCATTAACAGCATTATTTACCATGTGAGACGTAAAACAGATAGCCGGAATCGCACATTTTTCATAAGGCATGCGTAATGGACTCGATCCTCTCATGAGCTTTTCTTAATGCTTAGGGCGAATTCGGAACTTGGGATACCTGTCTTGAACCTATTTTTGACAACTACAACAACATGTTTAACTGATCCAACTGTCAGCTTTTTGTTGTATACTGCAAATATAGTACTAAAACACATGTCCCCAAAAAATTTTCGACGAGCGTTTTTGGGGAGAACTTGGACTATGACCCCTTTCAACGGATAAACCAATTGCACAACTAGGTATAACTTTTTCCTCACTAAAAATAAAATTTCTTGTTATGGTACACTTGGTTCATAAGGAAAAGTGATTTTTCTTTTTTATGGCCCGTTTTCTTCCGAGGAAACTATGATTAGTCAACCCTCCTTACTCAACGGTCCTTTGAAGAGGGGGATATACGGAATGCGTGTTTCCGAGCTTTACCTTATCACTTACACATGACTCTCCAATAATGACGTACACTTCTTTCAGTCATCCTAGGCCGTACTTGAGAGCTCTCTTTTTTCAAAAAAAACCCTATTTTTCTTCGATGATAGCGATAGCGATGATGGTGTGGGGAAGGACGATCGAGAATGATTGATGAGCGTCAATTTCATTTATAACCTAATTCATTTAGGACATACACCCATTAGTAGAAAAGTTTGCCTTTCATGCAAAGACGAGAACTCAGTGAGATATACTATCCGTGTATGTGAATGATGATATGTCCTACTTGAAGCCGAAACTAGTCCAGTGGCCTAACATTCAACAACACCAGAAACTTCTTCTTTGACTATAAGCAGCAAGTCATTCATTCATTTTTATTGTTCATGTTCAAGGTTAGATTCATTTCACTATATCTAGTTCGGAAAAGACTAGAAAACGAGTCGACAAAAGCGACTAATATGGAGAAAGGAAAGGAATAGGACGCCTAATGCGTTCGAGATAAACGTGAGATCATGAAAGAAATCGTGAAACAAAATCGTATTGGGATGTGCGTGATGATAGAAAGCTGACTAGCAGCCAAGACCAGGAAGATCCAGGTTAATCCAAAGGGCCCAGGGCCCTACCACAGACGTCGAGCAAGGAAAGCGAAAAAACAGAGAGCAGATGACGTGATAGGCATGAAAGAACTGTTAATACATGTGGAATGCGTTGAGAAAAAAAGGGGTATCGCGATGTCTTGGCAGTTGCGGGCGTTGCATGGATAAGAATAAGATATGCTGGTGACGAATGACATGAAAACATGAAGATGAAGGGTCCCTTGAAGATGTGATGTGATAAAATAGAAGAGACGAGAGACGAGTTCAATGGGATGCCATGAAAGAATGTACGCGGTGCTTGACGCGTCGTTGTGCGCGGAAGATGGTCAAGTTAAAGGCAAGACAAAGAGTCTGCCATCTACGCTGGAAGACTTCGCCACATGTGGGGACGTGCTCTTCCTGTCTGGGTTGTGGGAATGTTGGGAAGGAGGACACAGGGTCCTCGTCGCCTGTCTGTTGATCGCATTTGTCCCTTCTTCTTCGCTTTAAGACACCGGTCCAGGACTTTTCTGGCAGGGGATCATGGTTGAGGACGGTGGCTGCAGAGCTGTAGGAGGTTGGGGGAGAATAGTCTGGTAGAGACGAGGGGCTGTAGTAGCTGATGTCGCGACGGTGGTGAGAGACGCGACGGTGAGCCCAGACAGAGGAGTAGGCATAGCCATCTGAGAGGCGGCGGTCGTCGTCGTCGTCGCCATCATCATCATCGTTGTCGTTGTCGCCTGCAAGCGAGGCGGGGGAGAGAGGATGCCAGTGGGGTGGAGGCGGGGAGAAGGGACGGTAGTCGGGGTCGTGGAAGTGGCCGCGACTATCCCTGACTGCAGGAGCATACTTTGCGAGGGGAGAGTATGGAGGGTGGAGGAGACGGGAGATGTCGTCGTTGGCTGCTGTGCGCCTCCAAAGTAGTCCCATTCTGTGCACAATCCAACTTTCCGCCACCTACTTTCTTATATACTCCATCCTGACCCGGTTCGCTCGGTTCGGTCCGTGAGCCACGCAGCTCCGATCGAACCACAAAACCGGCTTGTAACTCGATATAATCATGGCACCCATTCATGATCTTTCGTGCACCTTCCGTAGTATATTACCTCGAGGATACAGCAAATATCATTGTGTTATCACCATTTATTCATCTGCTCATCCAACGTCGTACTTGATACACGAGCAACTACATACCTTTTTCTGTCATAAACAATCTTCTCCTCAGCCGATATTTTTCCAGGATTGCAGGTCATCACGCCGCTATATCATCATCCGAGTCATAACACGAATAGATGATCGGTCATTCGCTATCAGCGATGGTAAACCATAGATTATCAACTGATACGTGTGATTCAACCAAGTGCATGGAGAAACGGTGAGTTTTCAAGAAACCGTGATCAACAAAGAACGGGTGGACAATAATCCCGGGGTTTTACCAATCTCTGACTGAGTAATCATACTGAGTAATAGTTATTCGTTAGATTCAACTAACTAGTTCGTCATCGAATCACAAGATCAAACCAGTCGCTTCGAAAAAAGTATCTGAAGTGCACTCTGAAAGTATCCAGCGATATAGAAGAAAACGCGCTCTATCACAGTACGCGGGGCCCTTTGCGATTGTTGCAATCTCTTTGACTGGCTTACATTCACACCGAGTAATTCGTGCCCATTGCCCAATGGCCCGGTCACGAAGTACCGAAAAACTCGAAGAATAGACCTAGTCATCCCAGTTGTGATATGAACTGGTTGAGATGTGAGTCTGCTTGAACGCTTTAGTGGATTCCTATCCACCCGGACAAACTATGACTCGTGTCAAAGATAATGAAAGAACGTTCCATGCCTCGAGGCGCTAACCAATTCATGTTTTTCAACGTGAAGCGAGATTGGACTCTGAACTCGAGAGGGACGGAACTTGTTGCATCACCTACATAGATACTTATCTCCGCAATCCCTATGTTCGAGGACTTTATTAGCAACTTGCCAATTTCGTCCTCCTCTATTCTATTCTAGAGCATAATGCGTCAAGCTTTGTCAGGCCATGTGTCGGTGGGGTTCTCTATCGACTTTCCGTGGAAATCAAGGAATGGCAACTAGGCGGAGTACGTACGTCCTGAGAAGGTTCTCTTCTGATAGACGGACCAAACTATCCCTATTGGGATGTGGATGTGATGTGGATGTCTCAGACCCGATAAGAGAGAGAGGCAGCTATGTAAAGGGGTGGCCTTCAGACCTAAACTTCCTTCAAAGAATGTTGCACGATCGTATGAAGCAAGTCAAGTGGTATGCCTTGATGAGGTGGGTACCTTTCGAAAGGGACAAAGACGTGTAGGGGACCTTGTGGAATGTTGGTACACGATTTTGATGTCCCATTCCTGCCCTCAATCTTTGGTTCAAATTTGGATGAGAGGAAACCTGGTTTGGCGGTATTGTCTCAGGAAATGGACTAGGTTGGTTTAATCTTATCGTGGCCTTGAGGTGAGCTATCCCTTTCCAATCTTATCTTATCTCTCCAGTCGTACCTTTACATCCTCTTTATGGGTTTCTTGCATGGTTTCTTAATCCCTCGGCCCGGAAAGTAATCATAACAGAAATAAAAAGTGCATATGATGTCGTCGCCGCCCACAGATGTGATACCTTTCAACTTCAGCCTCATTCAAATTCAGTTAATCGGGGGATTGTGACTTATGGTTCGATGTATCCGTATGTGTAACGATCCACCTTGCAGTACCTCGCTTCATTATTTTAAGTTGAATTGTGTTTGGAGTGTGATACCACGGCGACCATACCCAAGGTCCTGTCAACGTTTGAAAGCCTTGATATCGTCAGAAAAATGCAATCAGCGACCATCATTGTATCATATCAAAACGATTGGGGTGCACAGTGATGTGCCTTGTTCGTATTCTATTCCCTACCCAATGGGGCATCGAAGGATTCGGGTATTTACTCGGAACAGGATGAAAGAGAACTCAGTGGGAGAGTGAGCTGGATCGTCCGAAATACTCGACGTTCCTATTTTTTCTAGATTGCTGAGTTACGTAGCTAATAGAGCATCATCAATTGTCACATGATTCAGTGCCACTCATCATCGCCCACTGTCGGCGCTCAGCCCCTCTCTTTCCTTACCTATCGCATCTGGAAAGTGGTTCTCGAAGGTGTCAATAATTGATCGTATTGCTACTTTCCCTCTCTTATTCTATGGCGTCGCTGTTCTTTTGCCACGCCCTTGTCGGGCTTCTAGGTTCCAGAAAAAAATAGTGTGAACAGATATGTATGACCGAAATCTCGGCATTTTGGTTGGCCCCATCTTCAGAAACAAGCGTATATCAATCCCTATATATTCATCTTCTTGCTTTAGGATGGCATAACTCCAATGAGTTGTGGAAATTTGGTGGACCGGGTGAGCTCTATTACTAACAGGCTAAATGCTGGACATCTAAGTCGGCCAGTCTACGTGCTGACTATTGGGTTCCTGGCCTTTGAGATCCTGTGGGGGTTACAGAAGGCGAGGTCTCATTGTCTTACAATCTTATCCGACTACCTGAAATTCACTCGTCCAGTGGGAGAACTGCATTAACACACGTGCTCTCAACACCAGGAACACAACAAGTTTCCATTTCTCGTTCCGGTTGTCAAGTTCTACTATATATATCATTGTCTCTGCCGCAACATCGGCTATCTTCAGACTCGGGGTTTGTTCATCCCAGACTTTGAGCTCAAAGAGTATACAGAACGTTTACTCTCCGGAAGTCGGAAGCCCGTTCTCATTTAGCTCAGTCTTAAGCATAAGGCTTCCTACCTTTCTCCGTAATCTATCCGTCTATTTCCCTCCAAGATGGTGCATGCTCGTGTTGTATCCAACCGGACATCTCAATCGATAAGATAGATTGCTAAGAGTAAAGGGGCTTGATTGGACTGTGTTTGATATGCGCCGGCGAAAACTGATCTTTTGTTTCTACTCATCTGTCCTGCTGTCAAATCCTATCTTCTGCTGTTGAGTGCCGAGAAAAGCGATTGCTTCAAAGGTACTATTTTTGGGGCTTGTAGGTCGCCAACAAGGGACAGGGTAATGTTTTTCCAAGCGCAATTTGATGTACCACGTATTGGTAACTTTTGGATCCAGGATGATTTTATCGACTACGAGTTCACTCTTTCGAATCAACCCAGAACTGCTGAGAGATGGTTTGACATCTGTGATTGGAGATTGATATTTACTTTCTGAGGTTTTGTGAACTCGGTACTGGAGATTGTCCGGTTTTTCGGGATGTGCAAGGAGGCTTACACGCAATATTAGTTTGTCATATCTCTCAAGTCAAAGTTAACTTGATGAGGCCCAATGATACTCTGCTACCTGGATTAGATAAAAGACGTACGAGCTTGTCAATTAGCGAACTGAGTTCTTTTCATCCACGATAGGCGTGTATTATGCGGTCTCAGCTCCTTTCCTCATTTTCAAATAGACTACAGAGTATGTCTCCCTTCTTATATGATGGACAGTCTGAGTCGAAGAGATTTGATCGCACGTTTTACACCCAATTCTTCATAGCCAAGTTATGGATCTGCTGTGTAGAAGCTTGTATTGCATCAATGGTCAGTTGGGTCAGCTAAAACTCAAGAGATATGCCAGAAGCCCGATCATCAGTGTGTAGAATGACAAGTTCTCCCCGAAATATTGATCATAAACACGACGAGGCGTGAGAGAGGGTTAATTACGTTGTGTAAATAGAAAAACCGTTCCCTTCTTCTGTCATGATGAGATTAATTCACCCACTCTGGTCAATGAAATGAGCTCTGTAGACCATTGAGAATTCTTTTAAACAATCGCGAGACAGATGTATGAAAACTTGGCCTTTGGGTCATCGGTGTAGTTCTGTTGGAGCATTGAGCACTACAATTAAGACACATTAGGGTTTCAATACCTGATGATCACTATCATCTTATGATGGTAATTAGAGATAAATATAGGTAGTTGAGACGAGACTTGTTGCGCATTCTGTAACGAGTTTTTGTCCCCTTTTTTGCTTTATCTTAACTCGACACAAATACACCACCAAAAAACGACGATCGCAGTTCCGCTAAACTGTGAGTGAAACACAATAAATATCTCAGACATCACCGTAAGGTCGACGAGTAAATATATTACCTGAAACACAATAAGTATCTACAAGCATGATTGTAAATAATCAACAGCAGTATAAAAAGAGAGAAGCTCACCTGAGATGTCACTGTAAGGTTGATGGCTGAGGCGTGCAGTAACGGTGAATTCATGACGTAACGTGCCAAAAATAACGAGTTCTATCTTTTTTTCCAGATGATGGCCAAATCAACTAACCAGTTCACCAAACCTGGTTTGACCTCAGTATTTCGGCTACAATCTGTAGTTTTCTGTTCTCCAGGGTGATTCAGGTGCACAGCGACTTGACCACATAAGTATCGAGTTTCTAAATAATTCTGGTCTTGATCGCTCAATACTGGCAGACAACACAAGTGATCAGTTTAACAAATCCTGCCTGTGTCTTTGTAAGAATACATGATCTCTGAAAAATGAGCAGGACGATGCCAAATCGGCAAGGATTTTCCTGGCTGTTGTTCAAGTTTCGACTGAAATTCAGCCAGCTTCTTGTAATTCTACTGTTATCATCCTTAAAAGGGAGTCTTGGGTGTTTGAAAGGTCAGGAACAGCCGCAGCCTCGTGCCCATCTGCCAGCCCTAATTCAGCACCATCTTTTCATTGCCTGAAAGTCAGTCAAGCGATGGGGGAGTGACTTATCAGATGGTGGGCTTTGGGCATTCCATTCGCTGTGGAGTTCATGATCTATCAAGATCAAGAGCATTTGACTCGAGATTGAGCCGGAATGAGTTCTACAGCACTCGAACCATATGAGAAACAAGTGGATTGCAAGCAGGTCGCCTGTGGGCAGTTGAAAAAAGAAGTGATTTCTCAGAAGTAAAGCTGCGTTGCTAAAAAGGGGAACAAGAACGTTGTTTATCCCACTTCAACCGGTTATTAAAAACCCTCTCTCATTTATTACGTTTTTATTTACCAATAACAAGGGCCTCAGATGGCGAATCCCCAGCTGAAAGTCAGAGTGGGTCCGAATCTACCCTTCCCTCAATAAATTCTTGAGGACGAAGTACCTCTAGATCCACTTTCTGCCATCAATGATGGTGCCCGGTCACCACATCTCAATATCTCGATCACATAGTTTCGGAAGAATATGATTGTTCTGTTTGGTAGGCAAAGTAACCATGGAAGACTCATATCACATCCACACGGACAGCATCTGGAATTAACAATTCTTCGACCTTCCAAGTAAGTTGTAATCTCAAATCAGTCTTCCCTGATCGTTCGTTCTTGGCAAATTTTTCTGAGGTCTTTGATTCCTGCCTATATGCTCGGCCAACTCAGAGCCTGTAAGGACAACACCAACTTCTTTCCAGGTCTTCATCCACTGTCTCGTTAGAGATAGAGTTTCCATCTATCAGACAACCACTTTTCTAACGTAGACAGATTTTTAACCTGGAGTTTATCTCACCCCACTCGTGGGCCGCCTTCTGGTTATACTCACAGGCTAATTGTGAGTCCTCTCGGGCCGAAGCTTATTTCAGTCCGTATCAGATGAGAAATCAATGTCTTTTTAGGCATTGCATACAGATGTTGTTGGTTAAGATGCCTGATGCAGCCAACCAGTCCGGTTCGAGAAGGCTTCATCTTAGAACTCAGATATCTCATTTGGTTCTCAAGTACAGCCAACTCATGGAGGATGTGACGCGAGGTGCATGAGGGGAGATGGTGTTGAAAGACGCATCACTTATGTGCCAGAGTTTACTTGCGAAGTCAGTAAGTGATCAAGGTAGATAAGATAAATTTTTACATTATTGTAAATAATATGCCTTGTGATGCACAAAGGCATCACAACTTCGAAGTCCCGCTACTGTTCGAGAGTGATTCCTTTACTGCTTTTCTGACACCCTCTGTGTGTCCTACAGAGTTATACAGGCGAGTACCCTATCTGCCCCTTGCAATCCTGTTCTGATAGCACACTTCCCTCCAACAGATGGTGTCGTATAGTACAACCTGCTAATTACAAATTCAAAAGATAAAATTAATGAATAATCTTTGCATGGGTGATGCAGCGGGGGTTCGTCCTCTTCGGGTAACTTTCCAAGGGTGTATCGTCAACACTGGGTTTCTGTCAGATATAGGGGGGGGGGGGGGGGCCCTTTTCCGACCCGGGGTGGGGATTTAGTCAAGAAAAGGATTTTTGGTGGGGCCCCGCCCCTTTGTTGGGGATTTGTATGGTCTGGTTTGCCTGTGGTGTGGGGGTGGGGGGGGGGGGGGGGGGGGGGGGGGACCTATTCCTGACCTGGCGTAGGCATTAGATCTAGACAAGGATTCTGCATGGAGCTCGACTCCTATGTGATGGGTCACTTCTGAGGTAGTCTCTGCAGATGTACTGCAAACAATCAAGGCTCTCTGCATCCATAACCACGCTAACAAATATTCTTTTAGGTCGCATGAATTTTATATATCAAATTCCATGAGGACATAAGGAAAGAATAATATAAAAAATTGACGAGATCACAGACAAAAGAAAGGCATTGCAACACTGATACATCTAGGGTAATGCCTTCGTCGAAGGAGCCCTCTTCCCGGCTTTCACTGGTCGGGTATGTGGTGTCTGTGGAGGTAAACTCTGCGTTGACCTACCACCGCCAGTTGTAGCTGAGCTCCGGCTTGGGCTTGATGTCCTCACTTCATCCAGTGATTTCTTTTTCTCTTTTCGTTGCTGTGTCGAATTCCTAGGTGGGTCCATATCATCCTTAGGGACTTTACGCGCCTGGGTGAAAAAAAGCTTAGCTGCTCGTGTAGAGATATTTTCGATGAAGTACGTGTTGCCTAGGCTGGGATCAATGAGGGGTTGAAGGCAGGATACAGAGCATATACCTCGAGGAGCTATGAACATCCCACCCGTTGCTACCACTTTACTGACCTCATGAACTTTAAAGTTCACTGCTCCCTCGATTACGTAGAAAATCTTGTTCAAAGATCAGTAAGAAAGTTCCCCCGATTGAAATGATGGACTTCACATATGTATTGTCTTTCGTTGCCTTTGTTGGTTTGCGGCATTCGGGGGGTATCAAGAGTTGGCCAGCCGCAACAAAATCAGAGTCACCAAAGACCTTCTCGAAAAGCCAGTCGCTATTAGCAGCCTTGACTAAGGACAGTCGGTTTGTCGTCCAGGCCAATCCTGAAAACCGGACTTTAGTACGTACAAGGAAACACAAGGCAGGATACATACGTCGTACGACCAAGGCTTGCTTGTCCAAGTCATAGACTTCACCAAATGGATCTGTCGCATCATCCCATCCTTCTTCGGGATTATACACTGCCGTTGTGAGCTTCTCGTCTGCAGTTTTACTTCGCGCACGACTGTATCCACGTCGTTTATGGCCGAGCGGTAGTGGTTTCTGGGCTGGTATTCTAAGTATCTCCTTGATCATCGGGACGAGGATAGGACCAGAGGATTGTGTTCTGCCGTATACAACCTTTTCACCTCGCCACCACTCTAAAGGCTTGTAGCGCTCGCGTCCACTCCGTCGCACTCCGTTCCGAGGAGGTTCTGTGGTTGTGAGATGAATGTTAAGTACATGGCCGAGGAACTGGGATGCTACCTCGGTTTTCCTTCTTTTTCTTCCTTGTTTCTTTCTTTGGTTTTTCTTGTTCCTCAATAATGCGTTGTTTCTTCTTCGGGGGCGGTGGAGGTGTCTGCTCTTCTTCCTCTGACTGCTCGTTTTCAAGGTTATGTACTATTTCCTCCTCCACCTCCAAATCCTTGTCTTCCATATGCTTCAGACGAATCTTTCGTTTCCCCTTAACTTTTTTCGGTAGTTCGTCGAGTTGCTCTGTTTCCTGTTCTTCTGTCCGGTGTTGCTCTTCCTCTTCCTGGCTATTGAAGCCTTGATCAATCTGGGTGAAACTTCTACGCCTAGGTGAACTGTGTTGAAGTGCTGGCGATGGTGTTCGAGGTGGAGAGTCTTGAGGACCTAAGTCACCATTGAGGTCTGTTGCTCTGCTGACGTCAAAGTTGCTGCCATGATCTAATGGTTCATTATCTGAGTCCGTATCATATTGTGAGGCAGTAAAAGTATTTGATAAACCAGAAAGCTGGGCCCTGGCAGAACTGGATATCGACGTGCGTTGTCGTGGTGAAGGAATGTCGTCGAAGTCGACTTCCGAACTTCGGGCGACCGGCCGCAAAGGTCCACTAGTATTTCTGAGAGTAGGTGAAGATGGAATTTGTGCATTAGACAAGTATCGCATTGGAGCTCAAGTAGGTTGAGGTCAGTACGTCGATGACCATGAAGTACGATGGATACATACTATCAACTATATCCATAGACATTTCGCCATCTTCGTCGTCAACTTCTGGTTGTTGTATTGTTGGTACGGACTTCTTTCTCTTCTTTGGTTTAGGTGGTGTTCGTTTGTCAGCTTGTTGTATAATCTGATCAAACGGCTCGAAACCGTCGGACGTACGCCGAACATGAGCGACGGCAATTCCAGTCTTCTTGCCAACCTCTGGGTTATCCCCTCTATATGGAATATGAGCCTTCTGCATACCCCGTCGGGCAATGCCAATGCTACTCTTTCTTGTGGGAGGGGGCATTTCGAGTGGAGGGAGCAGTGAGCTCAGCCTGAGAAAACAATCAAACCGCGATATTTGGCTTTATCCCTGAATCCAAAGATAATGCGTCACGCGTTTTACTTTTGTATCTAGTATGCGCAACATTACAACATCACTTCGTCGCTGGACCCACAACTATACCCAATATCATAGTCCCCGGAAAGGAGATAGAGGTTGTATTATTGTCACTTGTCTTGGATACCCCCTCATATTTCTTAAGTCGTAGTCAGTATGTCCGGCGGTGTCGACTCATCCGTAGCAGCCTGCCTTCTGGCAGAAAGAGTGTGTGGATTCAAATCATTTCTTCTCTAGTGCTCAGTTATCAGCAGGATTGTGATCTTTCCGCAATATTCATGAGAAACTGGGATACTCGCGATGAGACAGGATCAGACCGAGGCAGTTGCGAGTGGGAGAAAGACTGGGGGGATGTTCAGAGGGTCTGCCGACAGATGGACATCCCCTGTAAAATGGAAAGTATGCCTTGAATTCTGAAAGCTTGTGCTTAGTTCATTTCTCAGATTGACCTCACGAGAGAGTTCTGGAATAATGTTTTTCAGCCTGCATTACATCTCTGGGAAACAGGGGCTACTCCAAATCCTGATGTATGGTGCAACAGGTCAATTTAAGAATACGTCTTTTCACTATAACTGATTTTATACAGGGAAATCAAATTCGGTGCTCTGCTGAACCACCCTCCCTTAGCGTCTTCGGGGGAGGTATGGCTCGCAACAGGTCACTATGCTATCAAGACCTGGGCAAAAACCCCAGAGGGTTTGGATCGACCGCAGCTTCACTGCGCATCAAGTCGACACAAAGACCAGTCGTATTACCTCTCATCAATCTTGGAGTCAAGCTTGCAACGAACTCTTTTCCCATTAGGTTACTTGGATAAACAATCAGTTCGAGATCTAGCAAAAAAGTACCAATTACACAACGCAGAGCGAGATGAGAGCATGGGGATATGCTTCGTCGGTGAAAAATCAAGGTTCAGTCATTTCCTTGGTGAGTTCTGATCTATATATGTACCGGAATGTTTCCAACTTCTCTCAGCTTCCTATCTGTCTTCTAGTCCAGGCCCAATAGTTGATGAAACTACAGGAAAGGTTGTTGCGCAGCATAATGGTATATGGAATTTTACAATCGGAGAGGGCGCACGTATACCAGGCTTGCCAGAAAAAATGTTTGTTTCGGGGAAAAATTTCGCTGCCAACACCATCCACGTTGTCCCTGGAACTGATAACCCCATGTTGAACTCCGTGACTCTCCATGTCCCCGACTTTTACTGGATATGGAAGGACTCGCCGCCGCCAGAACTTGATTCTATGTCTGGTTTTCGTGCGCATGTCAAACATCGCTATCGCATGGAGCACGAGGCTTGCACGGTGTACAGGTGCGTCAGTCTTCTTCCTATCGAGAATAACCTCACCAAGTGTATGGGAAAACAGACTTCCCAGCAGCGGTCAGATCAAAATAGATCTTGACAAACCCAACAAATCTGTCTCTCCAGGCCAGGTGGCTACCCTGTACACTGATTCTTGGTGCTTAGGTTGCGGTATCATAGAGCGAACATCGTAATTTACATCTGTCGGTGATTTACTCCCTGTTGCACTTCCCACTCGTTACAATACAATGAATTTAACAACATTTGTCCGACATCAGCGCGATCTGGGGTCCAATGTATGCCTGGGAATGTGCTAAACATTTACCCCATGCACCTTTTTATCCCTCTGTTCTGTGAAACGACCTTACAAGTGAGCGTTTTGGCTTTTCTCAGCTGCATTTTCTCATTTTACTCTTCCAGATCTCAATGCCCTCTCCGATTTATACATTGCCTCCGGAACTTCTCCTTATGATCTTCAAGTTTGCATGCTTCATCAATAACACCAGCGACACTCGCACCACTATCCGCCTCTCACACGTTTCGCGTTCATGGCGTAACATATGCCTTGCCTCACCTGTACTTTGGTCCCGTATCGCGTACCACTCGCCGTTTGGGTATCGCCACAGTTACATCGCACTACAGAAAGTCATGACATACATCGTACGCTCAGGGAAGAGTCCTTTAGACCTTGTTCTCGAGTTGTACTCGAAAGAAGATGAAGGTTTTCAGATTATCTGTGAACACTCTTCGCGATGGAAATCTTTGTTCCTTCGGTGTGCACAACCACTTATGCCGATCATAAGCTCATATCTACGCAAGACACATGTCCCCCTTCTTGAATGCCTCTGTGTCGAGGAAGTCCCTACCGGGGCCAATCGGGAAGAAGACTCTTCCGGACCATCACCTGTTTCCACAGGTCAAGGTCCTTTCAGCATTTTTTCTGGTGGTTCTCCAAGTTTACATTCTTTGGAACTTGGTAACGGAGCTGTATATTTCATGCGTCCAGTCCACCTCGAAACAATAACAACTTTGCATTTTCGTAGTGCATTCAATGATCTCGAACTTACACCCTCAGAAATCCACGCACTCCTTACCATTCCGAATCTCACCGCACTCACCATCCTCACCGAGTTCTGGGAACTTATAGCAGATGTTGCGGAGATTTCTCCCTCTCGCATCATCATGACTAAGCTCCGTTACCTCGGTATAACTGGTCAATATGGAAGCGATTATGAAGTTATGCGGGTCTTTGCTACAATTTCATGTCCCGCTGTTGAGGTACTCACATTACAGAATGTTTGTGGCACGAGTTTATATGATCCGCCTGTCGATATCGAATGCCGCGAGCCCGAAATACTGACGAGGTTACATACCCTTCAATTAGTCGACAACTGCGATGTTTCCACTGCCTTACACCCATTCCTCGCTCATATGTGCCAGCAAATTCAAGAAATCATTTTTGACACTGGTGTTTCCGATTTACCTGCTATCGCCAGTGTACTGTTGCCATTGGCAGAAGATGGAAGTCTTCCAATACAACCACCTCTTGTGTTCCCCGAGCTGCATACAATGATACTCAGATCGGTAGACAAAATTGATGCTCAAAACCTAATAGTGTTACTACCTGGGCTAGCAGACCAAGGGAATGGGATTCAACGAGTTGTTCTTGGTTCGGAGCTTGCTTATGTATGGATGAAGAGTGGACATGGGGATTGGTTGAAGGAAATGAAAGTAGAGATTCACATAGAGGATATCATTGATTCAAGAGCACCAATGTGGAAAAGGTCGAAGAGAACACTGATCTGGCAGCCCCACAATGAGAATGATGAGGTATTGTCAGAAGTTGATTGACAACATGTAGGACAAAAAAATTGGATAAATCAATTCAGGATCGCATCAGTTGACAGCATGATAGCTCTAATTTGATAAAATTTCAAAATTGAGAGCAGAACATAAGGCAAGGGAAAGATTCTCAAATTTGATATGAACTTTTCACCCCAAATACGTATAATAGCTTGGTATCACCCTCAACGCCTCTTCAACGTACCATAACCTCTCTGTCTTCACATTCTTTTTCTTTTTCTTGTTAGCTTGTGGCTCTAAGTCTTCAATACGAGCCAATTGCACCCACGTACACAAACACCCCATTCCAACGGAAAAGAGGTCAATATAGGCAGGGTCAATGATGACACTGATGTCATCTTTGTATGGATCAAATGGTGGCAAGGCACTAGGTACAGAGGCTGGCGTGGATTTGATATTCTCTGCATTCTCCACCTTGACCGGGCCACGAGACGATTCTAAGATCCTGGGTATGGAGAGGTGTGATTCTTCTCCCTTGTTCCAATTCACCCATGGTTCGAAAACAATGATACCGAATGTCCTCTTGAGAGTTCCTTCAACTGCGTCGGCGCTCGGACCTGTGTTGATGGGGGACTTAATTATATTCGTCGAAGGAGGAGTAACAGTTTTTATCCTGCGCACAGAAGACTCGACGATCCCGGTTGTATGTGTGAGTGGAAGCACAGTAGGACCAAGAAAGGGAAAGAAACTGAGCGGTTGGAAAATATCCCAGTCATTCTCGGGTTCCAGCATGTCATCTACACCAGTGACAGGGATTTCCGAGTCGACTTCAACTTCTCCATCGTCGTTCACATTAACGGTTACCATTGTAGAGCTCAACGCTCCGCCATCTTCGTTCCAGGCACTTGTATTCCAAGGATTTCTGTCGTTTCCACTTGCCGGAGTATCTGTTGCATCGGTCGGATTACCCCAACCCGAAACAGTCACCTCTGCGGTTGATTCAACGTTTATTTCTGCACCAAAATCTTCTTCCGCTGGGGAAACACCTTTGAAGACATACACCTCTGCCTTTGTTCCCCAGTTCACTTTACACGCTCCGTGGAAATCGTCTGGCCAGACTTTGGCGAGTTTTGATGTAAGCGGTAATTCTTTCAACGCCAATTCAATTACGCGGCGCGTTGATTCGTGCCCAATTGCGTTTTCCTCACGTTTTGGAAGTATGTGATTATCAACCAAAAATTTGAGGAAAAAGCGAATGAGGATGGGCGCGCCAGTGAGATTTGCGTCAGTCCTATCAGGTTCATATCCAGAAAATCCAGTTACGACATAGAAACACATCAGACATACCAGATAATACCGCGATCCCGAGCATAGGAAGAGAAAAAAACTTTGAGCAAGAGTGCAGGATCCCTAAGAAATTCTTCGCCTCTGGCTTGACCTTTCATGGAAGACCCCATCGAAGCAAGGGTTTTCGGATCTATAATCCCACCCTGTGGGTCATCATCTTCATACATATCCATGTCAGAGTCTGAATCATCGTTGTTTCCTTTCTGGGTTGAGGGTTCTGTAGATCCTACAGCGGTGTTTGGATCAGATGCCAAGGGAACACCAACAAAGCGAAGGAACTGATGCAAGATAAGCAATAACGCAATCCATGCGGAAAAGCACAAACCTCTCCCCAAATAAACACTGGGCCAGATTGTTTTTGTGCTAATGGCCACGGTCGGAGGCTTTTAAAATCGTACGCGCCTTGACAGAGCAGTTCGTATGCAGAGGAATGCCTGGAAATTAATAAAATTAAGGATGATCATCGTTGATAGTTCAGTTCACCCACGGATCGTAACTCTGGCGCACACGATATGATGCTTCTCTCTCCTCCCAGTACTCTTCCCAATCTGCTGATGTTGGTCCTGTACTAGGGCCTCCACCAGTCCTCCTCTTCCTCCTCTTTCCAGGTCCGCGATTGCCATTGAATCTAACCCTTCTTGTTTCCGTCTTACACCAATCAGTTGAATGTAGGCTGCCTAACGCAATGGTTGGCACACCCAGAGCATCTATTTCCGTTTCATTGTCTTCACCTCCGGGTTGAACTCTGATGCCTTTCTCTGTGAAGTTATAGAATGAGATGATCTCGACACCTAGAGGAACATTTGGAAATGGGGGAAATCTGAGGAGGAATTCTGCGGTGTTCCCCACGCTTGCAGCTGTGGCTTGGGATGAATTCGAGGTTAGAAAAGCAGGGACAGGGGTAGCATTATCAATGGACATGACCATCTACAGGTAAAAAGTGATCAATAGTAATAAAATTGAAAAATTGGATCCTGTGTCATTACACCACAGGTCAACAACTGTCAAATGGAGTCACAAGGTTTGATGTCAAGTGATTTGTCAGATAAACTGGTTACTTATCACTTGTGTCTATGGCACAGCTTATAATCTTTACTAATTCTGTGAATTATTACACTGTGTTGAAGTTAGTACACTATGCTCTCTTCCTCCAGCTGTCTATAGAAGCAGTATTGGATCTATTTATGATTATTGGAGAGAGCTTTCAGGTACATGTGAAAGCAAATGTCTATGTTTGGTGGTTTCTGAGATATTGGTAGATTAGTGTTCAACACTATACTAATAATCTGATATCTCAGCAAGTATTGATTACTTTGAGACATTTTGTACATTGTCTTAAAAAAACCTTTCAGACATCATTAAGTTTGTTAAAATTGGTTAAGTATCTATGGAGTTATGGCTAAATAAAGTTTGTAACACTATTGTTGTGTTGGTTATTAACTTTGGAATGACAGAGTTATTAGAGTATAAAGAGTATAGAAATATAATGAACTTATGACACTCAGTCTGTTATGAACTACTCATTTTCTCTAAGTCAATATTTAGTTTCTTTTTCTTTTTCTTTTCTTTATTGGACATGCAAGAACTAATTACCAAATTGGGGATGGTGACTCAAAAGAGAAATGCAAGAGAAAGCTAACATATATAAATAAATATCTTGTATAAGTAGTATAAACCAAGTATTAGGAACTCTAATGAGTTCTCTTTGTTAACTTTGACTTAGAGTGTGAACCTAAGCAATCTCAGCTGATGTTCACTACACTAGAACTTGTTTATACTTCTAGGACACTGATCACCTTGATCCCTGTCCAACTTTACTCTCATCGCTCTCTTGGTGTGTAGTTATCTCAGACCAATCCCAACTTCCTCATAGCTAGGCCATAGGCTTAAGTGGACTGACTGGGAAGTTTAGACCCTAGAGGTATAAGGTTTTGGATCATAGTTGAGCAACTTTAACCCTTAACTTACTCTAAGTCAGAGTTTGACAAAGAGAACTCATTAGAGTTCCCACTAATTGTTCTATACTACTTATACACTTTAATTATTTGTACACATTATGTTTCTCTTGCATTTCCCTATTGAGTCACCATTCCTGATTTGGTAATAAGTTCTTGTACATCCATTTAATTAAAAAAAAAGAAAAGAAAATTAAATATTGCTTTAGAGGGATTAAGCACTTCATGATAAGAGGTGGGTGGTTAGGACCAAGCTCAGATACTAGCCTAGACTAGACCTTACAACTGAGTGGCGCTTGTTAGTGTTACAAACTTCATTCAGCCATATCTCCACAAATACTTGTATAATTCCCACTGTATAAAATGTGTTTGAAAGCCCTCAAGAAGACCTTTCAAATGATGCCCAAAATGTATTAAAGCAATTAGTACTCATTGAGATATCAGTTAATCAGTGCCAGATACTAATTAGTAGATATCTTGGGAACTGCTAAACATAGACATTTGCTTCCATATGCACATGGAAGCTCTCTTCAATACACTTCTGACAACTATAAATAGACCTTAGGGTGATAAGATTCTACAGAGATACAAAGACCTCAAGATTTGATATAACACTAATCTATTATCTATAGATATACATCAATCCTTGAATACAAACAAGAACTACTTCTTTTATGGTTAGATTATCACTATTTCTGTAGTGGACATCAGCTGAGATAGCTTAAGCTCATACTCTAAGTCAAAGTTGATAAAGAGAACTCATTAGAGTCTCTGTTGGATTTGAGTATACTATTTATATCTATTCTACCTGGTCTGTATATTACTTTCCCACAGTGGTCATTGTGACATCAATATGACATATCATGTGACCTCCCATGTGACTTCTCTGATTATGTAATTTTGTTCTAAAAATAGAAAGTGAAAAATGAAAAAGAAAAGAGTCCTTATGTCATGATTCATGACAATTTCAGACATAAAAGGACTGCCACATGTAGAACAATAGGCAGTAGAACATGTGATGCTCTGTCCAGGTACATAGACCATCCTTTCATATATATAAGGCTTTCTAGTCTGAGGATTAGACCTTAGACTTAACAATATCTTTTGTTGCTTATTCTACTTTGCTACCAAACTCTTGAGAGCTTATACTCAATTAATCACAAACAAGTAAGTGACCATTTGTGATAAAGAGCCATTATCCTACATTCTTCTTTAATACTTATTAATGAGATTTTTATTTTGGGCCTTTAGTCCAACTCAATCCCTCTACTAATTCTCAATAGTATTAAGTAAATGTTACTGTTAGGTTGTTATGCTCCCTTCTACTAACAGTCTGTATATGAGAGTAGTATTGGAAAGTCAGGTTGCTGTGCTCTTTTTTACCAATAGTGTAAGGATCTTAGTTGCGGTTGAGTAACCTTAATCTTAATCCCACTCTAAGTCAGAGTTAACAAAGAGAACTCGTTAGAGTTCTCGCTAATTGGTCTAGCTACTTATACGTGAATCAGTATTTACTAGTATTTGTCTACTCAAATTATCCCGTGGACTCCTTTTGAGTCATAGTGTCCTGCACACTTCAAACTATTACATAATAAAGGGAAATGAAAAAGAAATAAAATAATCTGCCGCTGCGGATGCTCCAGCTCGCCTGCTGTTTTATTATACCACCCCCCTCTCAAGCTTTCTCGTCCTCGAGGATTTTACAACTCACTGTCCTAGTCCCCTATGTTCCCCATTTCATCCTCTTCTTGTTGTTTTATCCGTAAGAATGGATTACAGCTTACTTTAGTGAATGGATTCCTTTTCCATTGCTGCCAATTTTCTTCTAACTTTTTCCAATACTCCTGCTCGTATTTCTTCTCTCCCCACCCATATAATAATTTTGCCATGTACTTCCCCGGCAATTCTCTGTTGAACACATTTTTCTCTTCCTCCATTTCTTGCTGCCTTGTTTCTTCTTCTTCTTCCCTTCCATATTCCTTCTCAAACTCTTCTACAAGTTCACTTGCATTTTTAAGGTTTTTCCTACTTTCCCAAGTGTTTTTCTCTGCCGTACACCCCTTCCATCATACCAGGTACTTATCTCTCCCTTGTACCCATCTCTTATTCATTATCTTTTCTACCTCCCACTCCTCTTCTCCTTCGATTACCACAGGTTGTGGTATTTCTTTCTTCTGTCCTTCCACCTGACTGGTGTATCTTTGTACTCTACTTACATTAACTACCGGATGAATCTTTACTGTACTAGGTAGTTCTAATTCTATGGCGTTCATTGAAACTATTGACTTGACCTTATAAGGTCCGACAAATCTCTCCATAAGTTTTTCTGTTCTCCTGCCCACCATCTGGTATTTGAGATCCTTTGTGCTGAGTAGCACCAGATCTCCCACTTTATATTCCTCCACTTCTCCCCTATGCCTATCCGCATACCTCTTTATGTCTTCTTGTGCTTTACTGAGCACTGCCTTTGTCTCCCTTTGTATCTCCTGCATCCTTTCCACGAATTTATTTGCTTCCTCAAACTTTCCCTTCTTCCTCAACTCAAATCCCATCCTTGGGTCTCGTCTGCTATTTGCTTTAAATGGTGACACTTTTGTGCTTGTCTGTACCTTGTTGTTATAGGCAAATTCTGCTGTTCCCAGCCATTCCGGCCACTGCTCTTGTCGATGGTCGATGAACATCCTCAGATACTGTTCCAATTCCTGATTCATTCTTTCCATCTGTCCATCTGTTTGTGGGTGGAATGCCGTTGACAATTTGCTATCGATCCCCAACATCACGTTCAGCTCCCTCATTACTCCTGCTGCAAACTGCGGTCCTCTATCTGAGATAATACTTTCTGGTAAGCCGTGCAGCTTCCAGACGTTATCTCTGAATAATCTAGCTAATCCCTCTGCTGTTGTCTTTTCTGTAGTAGGTATAAAATGAGCCATTTTTGTCAACCTGTCTACAATTACCAGAACCAAGTCGTATCCTTGTGCTAATAGCAGTTTCGTAATGAAATCAGCCGATATGTGACTTCATGGTTTTTCTGGTATTAAATTTGGCATTAACTTGCCAGCAGGTGCTTGCATACGATTCTTGTTTCTCTGGCACGCGTCACATCCTTCTATGTATCATTTCACCTCCCTACTCACTCCCAGCCACCAGAAGTTTCTGGTTACCAATTCTGTCATCTTCCACTGCCCTCCATGTCCCCCTACAGGTATGTCATGGTGTAGCCTGATCACCTCTGCTCTCAACTTCTCGTTCTTTGGTACATATACTTTTCCTTCTTTCAACATTAACCCCTCGTGTTCTCGTCACTCTTTGTCTCTCAAAACTTTAACTCCAGCTTGTTTCATCTCTTCCACTGCCTTAACAACTTTATCATCTCTTACTTCACTCCTCCTTATTTTGTCCAGAATATCTACTCTGTCTATTACTACTTCAGACACTTCTGCTGCTCGAGCCTCTAACCATTCCCTTTTTATAAAGTATTCTAGATTTTTATGGTCCGACCAAATTTCAAATTTCCCCTTTGCACCTTCTAGGAAGTGCCTCCAGGCTTCCAGACATCGAATCACTGCCAACATCTCCTTGTCGTGAATCTCATAATTTCGTTCAGTTTCATTTAACAATTTTGAGATGTAGGCCACTGGTCTCCACTTATTGTCTTTGCATTTAATAGACAATACACCTCCTGTTGCAAAATTGGAAGCATCTGCCTTGACTCTAAATTCCTTGTCTAAGTCTGGTGCTACTAATAATAGTCTAGTTGTGAAGATCTCTTTTAATTGTTCGAATGCCTTCTGCTGGGCTTCTTCCCACTTCCACTTCTCATCCTTTCTTGTCAGCATGTTCAAGGGCTTTGCAAGTGCTGCAAAGTTTTTAATAAACCTCCTATAATAATTGGCGAGTCCTAAGAACTTTCTAACGTCTCTGACCGTTTTTGGTACTGGCCAGTTTAATACTCCTTTCATCTTTTCTTCCTCCATCTCGATTTTCCTCTGACCCATTACTACTCCCAGGAAGTTCACTTTACTTGTCTTCCATGAACACTTCTCTGGTTTCACGTATAAGTCATTCTCCTCCAACCACTTCAACACTTCCGCTACTATTTCATCATGTCCTTTCTCACTATCTGTTCCCACTAACACATCATCTACAAATACTGCTACCTTCCCCTCATTAATAAGATCTCTCATGATCTCATTCATCATCCCCTGAAACGTTACTGGCAAGTTCGTCATTCCAAAGAACATCACCACCGGTTCAAATGATCCCACATGTGTAGTGAAGGCTGCCTTCCACTCATCTCCCTCCTTAATGCATACATTATTGTAGCCCCATCGTAAATCCATCTTAGTAAACAGTTTCTTGTTTCCCATTGAGTCTACTAAGTCA